>Ga0255352_1000864_pt1 | contig 16181 bp, 10 predicted proteins | sample HBST0metaG_FD_189939 | JGI IMG/M metagenome (GOLD analysis project Ga0255352, IMG submission 189939) | Peat soil microbial communities from Stordalen Mire, Sweden - H.B.S.T0 | ecosystem: Environmental > Terrestrial > Soil > Wetlands > Peat | place: Sweden: Norrbotten County, Stordalen Mire...
TGCTTTACAAGCTGGCGGCGCGGGTTGCTGGGTTTGGCACCTCAGTTGCCACCGATGAGAAGATCTCGGAAGTCTATGATCGCCGCGCCACGGGAAGGCTAGTGAAGCAACTTGAGGAAGAGCGGAAAGCCGCGGTCGAACAGTTGAAGCAGGCCGTTTACTTCCACCGCCAGGTTGCATGGCTACAGGATCGCTTCCCTGAGGCCGAACTCGCGACAGTGCCTGGGCTGGTCAAGCTGGTGGACAAGAAGGAGATTGAGGCTGCCGACTGGAGTCTGACACCGGGCCGATATGTAGGTGTGGCCCCTACTGAGGTGGATGAAGATTTCGATTTCGAGCAAACCATGAAAGACATTCATACCGAGCTTGCCGACCTCAACAAAGAGGCCATCGAGCTCGCCGCCAAGATTCAGATGAATTTTGAGGAACTCGGTGTATGAATAGCCGAAAAAATGCGCTGGTTTCAATTGAATCACTTTGCCTCAAAGTCACGAGTGGAGGAACCCCATCTCGTGCCAATTTGAGGTTTTGGGAAGATGGCACGATCCCATGGTTCAAGACGGGAGAGCTTAAGGACTGGTATCTTGAGGATGCTGAAGAAAACATAAACGATGACGCACTGTCATCTTCATCTGCAAAGCTGTTCCCTCCAGACACTGTTTTGATGGCAATGTATGGGGACGGGAAAACCATCACCACTCTGGGGATCCTTCGCCGCGAAGCTGCAACGAATCAGGCTTGCTGCGCATTAATCGTTGATCCTGCCATATGCAATTCTCTATACCTTTTCTACGCATTAAAGCATCATCGCCACGAGTTGCTGAGACTTGTTGTCGCCGGGGCGCAAAGAAATCTGAGTACCGGCATTATTCGCAAGTTCAAGATCATCTCACATACACTCCCAATCCAAAGAGGCATCGTAACGCAGCTTTCCGCGTATGATGAATTGATCGAAAACAATCGCCGCCGGATTGCCTTGCTGGAAGATGCTGCGAAGCATCTATACCGCGAATGGTTCGTCCGTCTCCTATTTCCCGGCTATGAACATACCGCAAAAACCAACGGCGTTCCTGATGGATGGCGTCAAACCGATCTCGGCCACACGCTAACCCTGAAGAGAGGTCATGATCTGCCGTCGGCTGAACGAGTTGATGGAGAGATTCCAATCGTCTCCTCCTCTGGAATAACCGGCTTTCACAATGAGAAGAAGGCGACGGCTCCAGGAGTCGTGACTGGACGATACGGAACGATTGGGGAGGTCTATTATGTCCAGCAAGACTACTGGCCTCTGAATACCGCTCTTTACGTTTGCGATTTCAAGGGGAACCCGCCTGCCTACGTTGTCCACTTGCTGAAGCATGTCCTTGCGGGAACCCAAAGCGACAAAGCAGCCGTCCCAGGCGTGAATCGAAACGTGCTGCACCGCATTCCGATTCTTGCCCCAACAAAGCCATTGATCGACCAGTTTGCCGAATTTGCTCAATCGACCTACCAGCAGATTCATGTTTTAGAGACGATGAACCAGAAACTCTCCTCAGCTCGCGACCTGCTCCTCCCGCGGCTGATGAGTGGAGAAATCGCTGTGTGATGAAAGGGATCGCACCATGATTACGGGGATCAACAGTGAAGACCGGCTCGTTCAGCGGACCTTTGCCGAGCACCTTGAGAATGTGCTCGGATGGGAGAGCGTCTACGCTTACAACGACGAGACCTTCGGTCCGCACAGCTTGCTCGGTCGCTCTTCGGAACGGGAGGTTGTACTTGTGCGCGATCTCCGCGCCGTCGTCGCTCTGCTCAATCCGAGTGTCCCCGCATCGGCCCAAGAGCAGGCCGTCGAGAAACTCACCCACCTGGATTTCACCCGATCGCTCGTTCAGCATAATCGCGAGTTTTACGGCTTCATTCGGGACGGAGTACCGGTTGACTGGCGTGAGCGGTCAGGAACCATTCGCTATGCCCGTGTCCAAGTCATCGACTTCCGTAAGGCAGCGAACAACCGCTTTCTGGCCGTTCGCGAATTGAAGATTCAAGGAGCGCGCGTTCCCAATTACAACCGCCGCGCCGATCTGATTTGCTTCGTCAATGGTCTGCCTCTTGTTTTCATCGAACTGAAGGCCGTATACCGCAATATCCGCGCAGGCTTCGACGACAACCTTACCGACTACCTGAGCGAGCACAGCATTGCGCACGCATTCCACCACAACGTCTTCCTCGTGGTCAGTAACGGCGACCAGGCTCGCTACGGCTCAATCACAAGCAAATGGGACCACTTCGCAGAGTGGAAGCGGAATGACGAGAAAGACAAGGCGCGGCTGGACGCGCAGGCGCTACTTGACGGAATGCTTGCCAAAGACAAGCTGCTCGATCTGGTTGAGAATTTCATCCTGTTTGATGACAGCCGGGCAGGTGGCACCCGAAAGATTGTTGCACGCAACCATCAGTTTCTCGGCGTCAACAATGCGGTGGAATCTGTTGTGTACCAGGAAAGACTGAAGCAGGAGTTCCCGTCCGGCGAGCGGATCATTGAATATCTTGCGCCCATGCCGGACCGCCTGCTTGAGCGGGAATCCAAGGGGAAAGGGGGGGACCGACCTGAGATTTCAATCGCAAAGCGTGCCCACAAGGGAATGCTGCAGCTGGTCAAGCGCGCCCACGACGATCTTGGTAGGTTGGGCGTCTTCTGGCACACGCAAGGAAGCGGGAAGTCCTATTCCATGGCGTTCTTCATGGAGAAGGTTCGCCGGGTTGTTCCCGGCAACTTCACCTTTCTGGTGATGACCGACCGCGAAGATCTCGATGACCAGATCTGGCGAACGTTTATTGGCTGCGGCATCACTGACGACAAGACCCCACGTGTTGCATCAGGGAAAGCGTTGAAGGAAACCTTGACGGGCAATCATCGCTTCGTCTTCAGCCTGATTCACAAGTTTAATCAGCCCGTAAAAGCGCCATACAGCGAGCGGGATGACATCATCGTCGTTTCCGACGAGGCACACCGCACGCAAGCGGGAAAATTCGCCCGCAACATGCGCGCCGCACTCCCGAATGCATCCTTCATTGGATTCACCGGTACTCCACTGTTCAAGCATGACCATCTGACTCGGCGCATCTTTGGCGGCTACGTCTCGCGCTATGACTTCAAGCGCTCCGAGGAAGACCGGTCTACCGTGAAATTGATCTACGAGAATCGCGGTGAAAAGCTGGGCATTGCCCGCCTTGACTTGAATGACCGGATCGCAGATGCCGTGGAAAAGGCGGACCTTGACCCTGATCAGAATGCGCTTTTGGAAAAGCTGCTTGGCAAGGACTACGAAGTCATCACAGCCGACGACCGCCTGGACAAACTGGCCGCCGATTTTGTTGAACACTGCGCGACTCGCTGGCAGACCGGCAAATCGATGCTCGTCTGCATAGATAAAATCACCTGCGCCCGAATGTTTCAGCGCATCGAACCACTATGGAAAGCTAAGATCGTTGCGATTCAATCACAGATTGCAGCCAACGACGCAGCACTATCTTGTTCAAATGACGCGGATCTGCGAGAGAAGCTCCTGAAAGAGTTGGAGTCGCTTCGTGGCCAGGCCGCATGGATGAGCAGTACACTGATCGAGATTGTGATCAGTGAAGCTCAGAATGAGGTCAGGGATTTCCAGAAGTGGGGCTTTGACATCATACCCCATCGCGTGACGATGAAGACCGGCTTCCAAACCCCTGATGGTAAACGCGTCTCCGTCGAGGAAGCATTCAAGAATCCTGCCCATCCGTTCCGCATTGCAATCGTTTGTGCCATGTGGTTGACCGGCTTCGATGTGGAATGCCTTGCGACGCTCTATATCGACAAGCCGATGAAAGCACACAACCTCATGCAGGCTATCGCCCGCGCGAATCGTGTGTACCCTGGCAAGGATTGCGGCGTGATTGTCGATTACAACGGAATGCTGAAGAGCCTGCGAAAGGCGCTCTCCCAGTACGCAGTTGGTGACGGGGAAGAAAATGGACCCGATGGCGGGATCGTCGCTCCCATCGAAGAGCTGGTGGCAGCCTTGATAGAGGCGATCGAAGCTACAGAGATGCATCTGCTCACACTTGGCTTTGACACCAATCGACTGATTGGTACATCAGGCTTTACTCGAATCCAGGGACTTCGCGACGCCGTTGATGCTGTTTACACATCCGACGAGGCCAAGCGCCGGTACGAGATCATGGCCCGTGAAGTGTTCTCGCGCTTCAAGGCGCTTCTGATGGAACCAAGCGTACTTAGGTTTGCCGAGAGGCATGACAACATCGAGACCATCTACAAGAAGTTGCAGGACAAGCGCGACACCGCTGACGTGACCGAACTGCTCAAGGAGTTGCACCGCATCGTCAATGAAGCCATCAGGGCCGCAGGACAAGGTGACGATCACGCCGATGGCTTGACCATCGATTTGAGCCAAGTCGATTTCGAGAAGCTTCGCGACGAATTCGCAACAAAAGTTACCAGGAAGAACGCCGTTGTGCAGGATGTTCGCGAAGTCGTGGAAGCAAAGCTGGCGGAGATGCTGCGGCGAAACCCACTGCGGATGGACTACTACCGGAAATATCAGGAGATTATCGCTGACTATAACCGTGAGAAAGATCGTGTGACGGTAGAGGCCACGTTCGCCGAATTGGTAGCGTTGGCCGCGAGCCTCGATGCCGAACAGAGACGCGCTGCCCAGGAGGGGCTCAGCGATGATGAGTTGGCGCTCTTCGATCTTCTGTTCAAAGACAAGATTGCAAGCACTGACCGTGAACGCCTGAAACAAGCGAGTAAAGGGCTCCTGTCATCCTTGGAAGAGCTTCTCAGACCAATAGAGGATTGGACGCAGAAGGCCGCAACTCAGGCAGAAGTGAAGGTTCTGATTCTCAATGATCTCTACCGGTCATTGCCACGTCCTCCCTACACCGATGAAGAGATTGAAGAAGCGTCGAGTGAAATCTATAACTTCATATGGCAGAAGAGCGCCAGCCACACCGCAACTTGGGCTCAATAGTTCCTGGCCAGAAATGGACAGAGCGCGATCCCGTCCGTTGCTGAGCGGTAGTCAGGCGACTGCCTGCGATTCGTATGCGCTGTTTCTCAATTGCCTCTTTCGCGTATCCCAATTCGCTGGCGGGGAGCTGTCACTTTAGCGCCGCTGCTTGCCGTCAATGACGCTGTTTTGGCTCCCCCACTCCTTTGTCGCGGTTCCCCCAAAAAGCTATGACTGCTGCGCTTGTCACGGCTGCACTGTGCCTGCTCTCGCCCCCGCCGCGGGGGACACTTCAAAGAAAAGAGACACAACATGACGAACGCAGCTACACTCTCCGAATCGCAACTCCGGCAATTCACCGGCTCTGAAAACTGGTATCGCCATGGCATCAATCGCTCGGTGCTCTACACCGATGGCGCTCAGTTTCTTGCCGAGCAGGGCGGCGCTTACTGGCTGCTCGACATCATTGCAATTGCTCAGCAGCATGATGCGCGCGTTTCCGGCGAAGAGTTCCAGGTCTGGAACTTGAAGGTTCACTCCGACCGTAGCGCGACCGTCTTCTGCGACGACGGCAATGGGAATCCCGTCTACACGCAGGAGATCCCCTTCACGGACTTCCCGCTTGACGAGGTGAAGCTCTACTTCGCCAACAATGTGATTCACCTGCCCAGTGAGTATTAGCTGGGCACGCCCACGCCGGGACACAACCGGCGCGGGCATTTATTCACTCGGTTAATTGCCGCTCGGTAATGGTTGCCACACCAGACCTCGTCCAGCTGAGGCTCTTGTGTGGGCAAATCTGTGAACGCTGACTGACTTGCCGCTATCAATCTTTCGGTGTGATTTTTGCCGGAACTCGGCAGAGGGGCGGCGTTGTGCGCACGGAAACACGGTTACGTCTGAAAGCCTCAGAGAAGCGGCGGATTGTGGAACCCACCTTCAGGTTGCTGTCGTCGAATCCAATGATGCATCTAGCACCAGGCTTTGAATCAACACGCTTCCCGAAAGACCATCCGCCTGATTCGCGAGCTGCTGTCGCAAGTCGGAAATATCAATGGAATCACTCTTTGCACGCCGCCCGTCGGTGACAATCCATCGAGCTGCCTTAAAGTGCGCTACGACATACAATCCCGCTCGGCACTCGTTGTTCTTCATATAGCGATCACGTAGTTGGCCCTCCATATCCTGCATCAACCCATCATTCCAACTTCCTTTAACTTCGATCACGACGCCAATCGAACCATAAAGCTGTCCTTGCGTGCCCTCTGCAGGAACAGCATCAACATGAATATCGGTGCTCTGTCCGGCCATCTCTCCACGACGGCCACGCCGAATCTGAACTTCGCGATTGACGATGATCCCGCGGTCAGCGAGATCCTTCTTCAGATGGCGCGCAATGTAGTCCGATATATCTTCCTCTTGCTTTGGCCACCAATCTGCCCCCTTACAATTCCAGAGATCGCCCACAGAAGCGAGTTCTCCATGCAATTCAGCTTGCAAGTGCGACAACGACTCAAGAATGGCATCAAGCAACTGTTGACTACTCTCTACAAACCGCTTTTTCGAGTCAGACGCCATTGCGATAATGTCGCGCGGCGATTGTGCCTCCCAGGTGGAGGCACATGCCTGCACCTCTGCTTCATCGAAGTGGAAACGAAGCCAGCGATATTGCGGAAGGCGCAGTTCCGCGCGCGCAAGAGCATCGCACGCTTCAAAGGTTGCACGGCGTTTCAACTTTTCAAGGCTTCCATCACGGAGCATCCGAACCATCTCAACGGGTCCCACCGCTCCAGAAACCATACGGCCATCGGGAGGATATTGTTCGAGTAACCAGAGGTAAAGCTCGCCTAGTTCTACATCGTTGAGATAATTCGTGAACGAGGCTTTATCGTCAAACCCGTAGGAAACCCCTTCCAATAATCGCCGACCATAATTCGTATCCGTCTGGATGAGCGGCCAAAGCGTCTTCCATGCGGCATCGTCACTTGCTTTCAAAAGGGCCTTTGAAAAACCAATTCCACGCTCGGTACTGTATTCAGAACGTACCGCTTCCTCCGCCCATTCTTTGGCCCCCGCCACCTTGCGTTTTACAAGCAGGAAGAGAATTTCCGCTTGAACGCTAGGGGCCAGATCATCCAACTGCAATTTCCCAAGCAAGCCCTGACCCAAAGAGTCAGACCACGCGAGATCTACAAGAGAGCCAGCGAAGAAGAATTGGCGATTGTCGCTCTCCATCTGAATCTGCTCTAGGAGCTTCGCACACATTGTGGCCGGTGCAGTGGCCGCGGCCATCGCAAACACCGCGTTAACGGCATCAATCGCATCACTCTGGTCGCGAGTAACGCGAGAATCGCCTATCAATGAAGGAATCCACGCCGCCCAAAAATCGCCTGATTGTTCTTGCAGATATGCAAGATCCACTCCGTAGAGGAATGCGAGTGCATTCACACCTGCCGATGCGCCGAATGGAACTTGGGTAGATGGGAACCAAGACAACGTTCTAAACGGCGTCTCCATCAGGAAAATCTTCGCCGCGGCAACGATTCTTCCTCTCATCCCTACGGAAGCCCCCAACCACCCTGGAAGTTTCTCAACCTCCATCTGCCGGAGGTTCAAATAGTGGGTACCTCCCTCGTCCAAAGACATTTCACCCAGCAGTTTCAACCACGCATCCACCTCACCTCCTTCTATGAGTTGAAGTGCGGCCTCACACCGGGGCTCCAGAGCAGGAGCAACCTCAATATTCCTTTCCTTAAGCAGATCAGCTTTGGACTTCCGCTGCCACTGCACCATCTCGGAATCAAGCGGCATCGGTTCAAAGATTGGATTGCATTCTTGGGCTAGAATAGGACTCCGCTGACAAGCGTGCCAAACGGTGCTCATAGCGTCCGGTTCCCACGAGCATGCCAACCGGCAAACCAAACTTGTTTCCACGATAGCCGAAGATGGCGACTCCCCATTGATGATCCTGTCGATATACCACTGCAAGTCTTCGAGAGTTAGCAATGGCACCGAATGCAGCACAGAATGCACATTGTCGCGATTGAGTAGCGGAAGAAACGCCGCAAGAAAGCGCCTGCGTCGAACGGTATCCCCCGCCAGCGTCTCAGAGAAGCCGCTTGTACGCCTCCGATGCGGCAACGGACGAAACGATCGAGCCCACTGTAGAACGGTATTGGCAAGTAGGTCAGCAATACCATCGTCTTCGATGTGTTCGAGCGCCAGAGAGAAAATCTCTCCCTCCAGTTCAGGAATCGGCCCTATATCCTCTGGCGGCTGTGCGGCACACCACCGAAGCGCAGCCGGAAGGTTCTCGGCGTGGAGTTTCGGGACCACTGAATACGTTAGAAAGCTGCTATATGAGCCGCCGAAAAAAGATTGTCGCGGAAGTTCGAGATAGTCCCACATCGCGTCGTCGTACTTGTCGCCCGGATAAATTGCGTCGAGCGCCGCACCCCTTAACTGGTCGTCAGGATCAATCTCCCGACTCGCCTGAAGTAGAGGGCGAAGTTGGCTACGCTCCTCCTCTGACCCGACATCCGCGATAGCATACGCTGCAATCGTGCGCAGATCGTGCGTTTCGGTGTCAGAGAGCGCAATTCCCAAGAGAGCTTCTCCGAGGCCCGTAGCAGCACAGTCGCGGGCAATTCTTGCAGCAAAATACCGTGTTGCCATGGGCCGTTCACTGTCAACAAGCACGGTTTTCAACTGTTCCGTAAGTGTAGGATGTGCGAGATGTCGAAGCTCCAGATGATGCCGGATGTGAAGGACCTCGCTTTGGTCGCAACTCCGCAAGAGGGCATCCGCAAGTCCCCGCCGTTGTTCATTCGACAAACTAGGTGCCGCCGACCCCAGCAAAACTTCAGGATCAAACTCTGCAATTTCCGCAAAAAGCTCCTCATTCCGAAGCGCAATCCATGACGCAACCTCTCGCACTTGCGGAATCACGCGCTTGCGCCGCGGATGAAATACCAGGGAACGGAGCTGCTCAATATGCAGATCGTGTACGAAGCAATATCTCGCAGCCAAAAATTCCGCAAACATCTGATGCGACCAGCCGAGACGCTCCTGGCCTCGGGACGAGAACAATCCAGTTCCCAATGTCTCCAAAACGGCGCTGTGCGTGACCTTTACGGAGCTGTCCGACGGCTCATTCTCACCGACCAAATCACCGACAGCTACATCTTCTTCAGGAGCACCTTCGGCTTCGGTTCCAGTCCAGACCGCAAAACGATTGCCGAACTGAGTTGCTGCCGCAATCCGAGAGGCAACTGCGACTCGATCCCTCGGACTTAAGTCACCTGTCCTACGCGAGGCACGGCGACTTTCGTTTTGCTCTTCACACAGGATGGAGCATCCCTTTTCGTAAAGATCAACTACGTTTCCAGGTAGATCGCCCTCTCGCCGGAATGTGTCAAGCAGCATCTTGAGTGTGACCGGCTTGATGGCGAAAGACGTAATGTGTAGTTCATCAACTCGCGCAAGAAATGAATCCGGGTCTGTAATGCCGCTCAATGTTGCTGCTTGAAGTACATCAACGCGCCGCAGGGGCACCAATTCGGTCGCGGCAAATGAATTCTCTCCATATGCCGACTTCAGTGCCCTTTCCAGCAAAGGCGGCCATGATGCTGTGCGGCAGGCAATCCGCAGCTTCAGCCGGTCCAGTGGATATTTTGGAATCTCGTCTGCTAGAAGCGCGGCCACTGAGTCAATGCGTAATAAGCATTCATCCAGGCTGTCGATGTACAGGTGGAGATCGTAATCGCCCTTTGCCCACTGGAGAAAAGTTTCGTTCTCGAACAGGGTCCGATATAGACGATCTTCGCTACTGAAGTTCCGAAGATCGAGGCGTATCGTAGGCATTCCCGGCGACTGCTGGAGATGTGCATTCACATCGGCTGAAAGACTCCAACTTTTGCCCACTCCGGGTTCCCCAAGGAGCGCGAGGCACGCGACCGATTGAAGTTCATCAAAAGTAGTCAGATTCGGGTTGAGGATATTCCCGCGTTCTCCTTCTGGGTCGGACAGGAATCCTCGATCACCGAGAAAGAACATGTTCTCTCGGCGGCACCAAAAGCGTCTCCACGGGAATGGGTTCACCATTGGAATGCGGCCTCCGCGCCATTGAATACCTAACCCTATCGATTATATTCGCCTCATCTTCGCCGGCGAAAAGTCACCAGTTCTTCTGCACAGCTAAACGCACAAGGATCTCGTATGGATTCTCGATTTACGCCAATCCGTCAAGTCACTTTCCGAGCCAGAATTTGAGTTCTGAGTGGTTAAGCACGTAACCGGAATACGCACCGTACCCATGGCGACGATTCACAGGCCGCTGTGCAGCCAGGCAGTTTTCCACGCATATTTGGTGTATCTGTTGACGCATATTTGGTGTACATCGCCGAGTTTTCCACGCATATTTGGTGTATTTTTGCGCATATTTGGTGTACGGATCACCGCCATCGTGTTGATTCTGCAATTGATGCGCGACGCCCTATATACCTATATGGAATACCTATATGGATCGCCTGTAGCAGTGGCGCGCGCTGTGAAAATTGCCAAGGCAGAGACGCCGCGACGAGAACCTCCGCCCCTCGCGGGGGAAAGGCGCCTGCGGAGTTCAGCGGGTGAGTCTGGGAATGTGCGGGGCGGATGGAAGGAGCAGCACGCCGCCGTCTTCAATCTCAAGGCGCAGCGCGGAATACACCCGGCAGACGCGCCCGAGGGCGTCGAGTGTTTTTGCGCGGAAGCAGGCGCGGCCCTGCGGTGTTTCAGAGTATCCTGAGCCGAAGCTCCGGCGCAGGGCATCCCAGGAGATCAGCGTCGGCCGTTCCAGATAGCTGACGCGCCGTGTCGCCCAGGCATAGAGATCGAGCGCCAGCGGCGATTGCTTGAGTACGCGGACCGCCCGCAGATCGAGGGGCACGGGTGCGGCGACGAGCTGCTCGAAAAAGTTCGCGGAGAGCGTGATGGAGGATGTCGGCGGCGGCGCGGCGGGGAGAATCTGCGGGGTCCACCAAAGCTGAAAGCGGTCGGCGAGAAGCAGGTTCTCGCCGGCGGCGACATGATGCCCCTCCGCGTCCAAATCCCAACTCGCAGAGATGGCCGCACCGACAAGCCGCTGCATCTGATCGCGGAAGCGTGGAATCGTCCCCCAGTGGCCACCCGTTGCATGGAGCCCAAGCTCCGCCATGAAGCGTGACAGGGACGAGCCGAGTTCCAACTCGCGGCTCGCCGTGCGGACTGCCTCCGTTGTCATCCAGATCAAAATCAACCGCGGATAGCTGCCAAAGGGCAGCCCCGCGCCGCCGACATCGCTGATGCGCAGCGTGAAGCGGCCGTCCGTGCGCGTGTAGTGGGAACCCGGTTGACGGCGGTGGGGCAAAGTGGTTTGGACGAGGAACTTGGCGATGAAGCCGATGGCACCGGCATCATAGGCACTTTCGCAGAGATCGTTTTGAGTCAGTGGCAGCCTGACGCCATCGAGCCGAATCCGTTGATCCTGGTTCAGAATCACGCGGCGTGAAGATCTTGCGCGTGGAAACGCTGCCATGGACCGGGATGAACTTCCGCCGGGCGGAAGATCGTCGATGGCAGGATCGGACTGAAGGCCGAGAATCGACCGCACGGAAGTGAGTTCAGACCCCACGCAACGCGCTACCGGATACCGAATGCTTCGGCGGTTTCGGCTGTGCGGAAGTAGGCGCGACGGCCAAGTTGCAGACGCGCAGCATTGATCTTGTCTACCCACTCACCGGAGGAACGCAGCGTCACGCGAAGTCCGTCGGGAGATCGATCAAGCATGGAAACAAGGTCGGCCAGGTTCATCAAAGGCCCATAGTGCTTTAGAAGGCTGTTTTCAGCTACAACAGGATCGGCTTCTCTGCTTTTTCCTATGGAGTGCCGCGAGGTTCTCATCTCGACTGAGCTAATAACTGCCATCCTTCACCTCTCGTATTGAGCTGTACATTTCAATATACGCGATTTCTTTCAAACTGTTTCACCGAGACCGAAGGATTTGTTCTCCACATTGGACGCCTTTCGCTTCTTTACGCTTAACTCAATAATCATTCGCCAATTCATCTTCCTTTTTTGGGGGGAAGGATGCGCCGCCCTTCCCTCACTGCGACCGCCGATGAACCCAGCGTTCTCCGCTCCCCATCCATGCGGGCCTGTTCCTGCCCGCAACTCCGGCCCTTCCTTGTAAGGTGCAGCCTGCGGCTGGTCATCCAGTCTCGACACTCGTTTCCGTGCGAACTATAGGCTTCGTTCGGCTCCTTCTGTCCATCCCGCTTGTGCAGCTCCGCGCGGCATAAAACGCCGTGCTCGCTTCCGCGCCCCCTCGGGCTTCGGGGTGGACAGCGCCTCACTACGCCCAAATTCGCAGCTATGAAACGAATGTCTTTTTTTAGCCCTCCCAGGGCTCAAAAACGGCAAATTCAAACCCCAAGGAGACGAATCATGACCTACGCAGCGACCAACACCAACAGCAACGCCAACCGCAACCAGTCCACCACCGCGCCGCACAGGAAGAATGCGGCGCTTCGCAGCAGCTCGCCCTATCAGCAGCGCACCACCGAGCGCGAAAACCCCGCGCAGCAACTCATCAAACAGGCCGTTGATTTCCTGCTCAAGCAGCTTGAGGAAGGAAAGAGCGAGGCCTTGACCGCGTATCTCGGCGCAATGGCCCGCTTTCACAATTACAGCTTTGGCAACATTCTCGCCATCGCACGGCAGCGCCCGACGGCTACCCGCGTTGCCGGAATCCGCACTTGGAACGAGTTGGGCCGTTTCGTGAAGAAGGGCGAGAAGGGCATCCAGATACTTGCCCCCATCGTTGGCCATCGGCGTAAGAAGGACGAGCAGGACGCAAACGCCAATCAGGAAGCAAAGCCCGCCTCTGTGTTGATTGGTTTCCGCGCGGTCTACGTCTTCGACCACGCGCAGACCGAAGGCGCGGACCTGCCGGAGTTTGAGCACGGCGTCAGCGGCGAAGTGGGCGAACAGCGCGAGCGGCTGATCGCATTCCTCGACGAGCAGAACATCAAGCTCGAATACAACGAGAAGATTGCCCCGGCGCTTGGCGTTAGCTACGGCGGCAGAATTGCTCTTCTTCCCGGCCAGTCGAAGGCCGAGGAGTTCACCACGCTGGTACATGAGTGCGCTCATGAACTTCTACACAAGACCGAGCGCCGCACCATGACGACTGCCACTGTGCGCGAGACCGAAGCCGAGGCCGTGGCCTTCATCGTTGGACAGGCCATTGGCTTGGAGATGGGAACCGCGTCAAGCGATTACATCCAGATGTATGCAGGAAACGCCGCGCTTTTGACTGAGAGCCTCGAAGTTATCCAGCGCACCTCCGCCGTGATCCTTGGCGCTCTGTCCGTCGAAGCAACCGAAGAAATCAACTCACAGCCCGCAGAGGCGGCGGCTTAGGCCGCCTCTGCTCTGCACGATTCCGGCGGGCAGCGCCGATCGCGCCGCCCGCTTGCCCTCACCGTACCTCAACCGCTCAAAAGGAGAGCTACCATGACAAATCAAGCCGCCACTGAATACCGCAATGTGCCACTCACTGCGCTCGAAGAGTCCAAGACCAACCCCCGCCGCGTCTTTGACGATTCTGCCCTCAAGGAACTGGCCGAGTCAATCCGCAGTCAGGGCATCTTGTCGCCCTTGCTCGTCCGGCCTGTTGCCGACCATCGCTTCGAGATCGTTGCCGGAGCGCGGCGTTACCGCGCCGCGTTCCTGGCCGAGTCCGAAACCGTCCCCGTCCGCATCGTTCATCTGACTGATGCTCAGGCCCTTGAAGCCCAACTGATCGAAAATCTACAACGCCGCGACGTTCACCCGCTCGAAGAGGCGCAGGGATTCCGCGCCCTGCTCAACCTTGACGAGCCGAAATATTCCATCGAGCAGATCGCCGCCAAGACGGGCAAATCACTGTCTTATTGCCTCCAACGGATCAAGTTGACCGAGCTTGCCGCCGCCGTCACCGAGGCATTCGCCAAAGATGAAATCGGCATCGGCCATGCACTGCTTTTGGCCAAGCTGCAACCAGCCGAGCAGGAACAGGCCCTCGCGGCTTGCTTCCGCAGCGATTGGAACGGCTCGGCAGACAAGGCACGCCGTATCCTGCTCCCCGTTCGCCACCTGAAAGAGTGGATTGAGCAGAACATCCTGCTCATTCTCAAAGACGCGCCATTCTCGAAATCCGACGCCACCCTCAACCCCGCCGCCGGAAGTTGCGACGACTGCCCGAAGCGCACCGGTGCAAACGCGCTGCTCTTTGCCGACATCGCGGCCAGTTCGAATATTGACGCTTGTACTGATCCGGCTTGCTATCAGGCCAAAGTGGACGGCTTTGTAAAGCAATCCATCGCCGCCAAGCCCAGGCTGGTTCAAATCTCGTCAGCCTACGGCACGGCGACTGAAGGTAACGCAACCTTGCCGCGCAACAAGTACGTCGAGATTCGCCGCCAGACCGATTCTGGGAAGCCGACGAACCAAAAGCAGCGTGACTGGCCGGAATATAAGACGTGCAAGTACACGACCGAGGCCATCGTCACCGAAGGCACAGAGAAAGGCGAACTCCGCACCATCTGTGCCAATCCCGAATGCACGATCCACCACGCCCGCAAGCAGAAGCCCGCGACGGATGCGGCATTCAAGGCGGAACAGGAGAAGCGCCGCCGCGAAGAGGCCATTGCTCAGGTAACCGGCCTCCGCGTTCTGAAAGCAACCAGCGACGCGGTTCCAGTCCGTCTGATGAAGCGTGACCTGCTCTTTGTCACCGAGCGCCTTGCCGCCGTTTTGGACGAGCGCCGTCTGGCGGTCATCTTTCGGCTGCATGGCATTGGCAAGGCTACAGGAGCGGGAGAAGCCCCGGCCAAGCTGCTCACGTCATTTCTTCGCAAAGCCGACGAGAGCACAATCGGCCGCGTTTTGGTGGCAATCACCGTTTTGCAAGCGGCGCACAGCCCCAACGAATCCGCAAAAGCCCTGCGAGAAGCCGCTGAGTTCTACAAGGTGGACGTGGCCGCGATCACGGCCAAGGTCAAGCAGGAGTTCGCGGCCAAGGAAAAAGCGCAAGCTACCCGGAAGGCGACAGACAAAGCAAAGCCGAGCCAGCCGCGCACAGCAGCTACGAAGAAGGCAAAAGCCGCGTAACTTCAATCAGAGAGATTGAACCAGATGTGGGGTCCGCGATGCCGGACCCCATTTTTATCGCCGACGCCCGTCTTCCCGCCCTGTGATGTGCTGCCGCTTCGCGCCAGACTTGTTTGGCCCACCCGACGGGCTTGGACCTGTATCAATCAAAATCGCTGTGCCAATGCAGCGATCTGCTTAGCTGTGTCCGCCTTCAACGTAGAATCACCCTCGCGCCAGTAGACTTCGTCATTGACATATGACAGCTCCTTCTGCGGCGGAATAGTTACAATGATCACGCCAAGTCCGTAGAATCCGTTAAAATCAATATTCGACAGAACAGAGTCGCGCAAATGTGCAGATAACCCGGATGCCTTTATTGCATTTTTCCACATTGCATAATAGTCTTCGACAGACTTTCCGAGGACCTTGGCTTCTCTGTTGATTCCCACTACAAACCGTTTTCCAACTTTCTTGGGTGCGATTTTGTCTAGCTCAACGATTCTTGCTGCATCCGACTCTTTATCCGTAACACCGATGATGAGCTTCCCGATCCGGTTAGGTCCGTTGTTAGCAATCGCGCAAATTGTCTTGATAACCTTGTCGATCAATGCTGTGTCAGCACTTCGTTTATCGGATAGTGTCAAATACCCCTGCTTTAGCTCATAATCGGCAAGCTCAATCTCCGATCTTCTGATGATACCTTCTATATCTGCTGATGCGTGATTGCCGTAGGCGACAGCCCCCTTTTCTGCCTTTGCAAAGGAGCTCTCAATAAGCCCTTTCACTGTGTCTATATTCTTTCTGCGCTCGTCTGGAGATGTTGCCTTTCGACTCGTATCGATTCGAGTGTTTAAATCTTCGAGTGCCTTCCTGGCACCTGGATAATCGATTATGACTTTACTTTCTTTAATAACTGGTCAGTGCTAAGTTCTCTCTGTCTCATGCGGCGATCTCCGCTCCGCAGTTGTTGGATAGCGAGGCGTTTTTGGGTTCCGTGTAGCGGCGGAGAATAATTCTCAGTTTGTAGGGAAGGAC
>Ga0255352_1000872_pt1 | contig 16076 bp, 15 predicted proteins | sample HBST0metaG_FD_189939 | JGI IMG/M metagenome (GOLD analysis project Ga0255352, IMG submission 189939) | Peat soil microbial communities from Stordalen Mire, Sweden - H.B.S.T0 | ecosystem: Environmental > Terrestrial > Soil > Wetlands > Peat | place: Sweden: Norrbotten County, Stordalen Mire...
GATTCACAAACCTTGAGCAGCTCGCAAAGGGCATAAACGGTATCGCCAATGGCGAAGCCCGTGCCCATGCACTGGCTGAGATCGACCGCGCGAAGTGGCGCCTTTGGAATGGCCATTCGGGGCGAGGAATCGCGGCCCTGATTTATCTTGAGCGATGGGCGCAGGCAACGTGCTTTGACGACACCCCCTCCTTGAAAAAACTCGCTTCCAAGCTATTGGAGACGATACGCTATCTGGAATTGAACGCAGACTCCATGCCCGATTACGGTAAGAGGTACCGTGCCGGTCAACGGATCTCAACCGGGTTTGTCCAGTCGGCGGTCAATGAAATCATCGCGAAGCGAATGGTCAAGCGACAGCAGATGAGATGGAACAGGTATACGGTCCAGCGGTTTCTAGAAGTCCGCATTCATGTGCTCAATGGGACTCTGGAAGATGCATTCCGTCATTGGCACAAAAGCTTCCGGCCCGTCGCAGACCAAATACAGCAGGCACTGTCAGCATGACCTGCCCACAACTTTGCACACTCTCACCGCTGAGGGAATCTATCTCCGACACACTCCTAGAGCGGAAATATCCCAAAGCAAGGCGTCCAAATAAAGCTCGTTGCGGAGTCCCTTGATTGGCGCAGCGCTCTGTCAGACTAAGGATGCTCCCAAAGATTTTAAAAGGAAATAAAAAATTCTGTCGACCGAAATACGCAAATGTTATTTGAGCCGAATCATAAACAAATAGGGAGAAACAATGGAGATAGGATCATATTTTATAGGTTTATAGGTTAAATCTGGCCAGTGCTGAGTTCTCAGTATCCATCACGCAGCGATCTCCTGTGAATCCAAATGGATATCGGAGCGTCTGTATTGGTCGAGGATTTTCTTCAGTTTGGGGTCTAATAGGGAAGACGCGAAAAATCCTGGGATGGCCGCCCGTAGGGCGTGTGCGGCAACCAGTTCAGATGGCGGCAGTGTTGGGTTCATGGTCCGGAGCCAGCTTTTGAAGCAGAGCCAGACTTCTGCGGTGTAGTTCAGCGACAGGTGCTGAAGCAATCCCTGCGCGATGCATCCCAACTGAACATGGACGTGGAAGGCGGCCATTTTGCGGCGGATTGCATCGCGATAAGCGTCGCAGGTCCGATGTAGATACTGGTCGCCGTCTCCGCGCTTGAGCGGTTTCATTCCGCACATCCAAAAGTGGTAGGCGTAGGCGCCGAGGACGTGCACGGCCTGACGGAACCCGAGCTCGATTCTGAATCGATAATCATAGAGCATGATGATCTCGAGTGGGGCAAGGGTGAGGTCGGTGGAAAGAGGAAGATAGTGCCGCGATTCGGATGGCATACGATGACGAAGCGCACCAGACGTGCTGCCGGGCGCCAGACCAGATCCAGACAACGGTAGCGCAGAGTGACGTTGTTTTCCCCATGGACGGGGCTGGGGGCTGAAGTGAGTGCGGCATCATCCTGGGCAAGTTCCTTGAGACGTACCTTTTTTCCGTAAATCCGTGGCCTACCACGTCGACGATGCTCGGGCGTGGGCACAGGCAGGTAAGCGACGGCGTTACTCTTGGCGCGAGTCACAAGCTGATGCCCGTTGGCGAGTAGCTGATGGATGAACTTGCCGCTGGCATAATAGGCGTCGGCCACCAGCAGAACACTGCGCTCCAAGACGTTGGAGATGGAAAACAGCAGTACCGCCAATTTGTCGAGCAGGGTTCTGGAATCGCGGTTGTAAAAGACCAACCCTTCGTGAATCCGCGACGTCAGTGGTACAGCGGCTACATGTCCGGAAGCGCCTTGGACCAGCAGAGAAATAGCCTGAAACGAATGTCCCATGATGTATTCCGGTTTGGAGTTGCTGGCCGATTGCTGGTGCAAGTTCTTAACGGCGGGCATTTGCTTGCCCTCCTTGGGCGCCTTGATGCCGTCGGCCAGACAGACCAAGCGGGAGCCGGCAAGCATGGGCTGGAACAGCATCAGACATAGTCGCACCCAGCAGCCGGTGAGCTGATCCAGATCAAGTCCCTTGCAGTGGAACAGATGCAAGAAGCGGTGGTATGCCTGGGGACGCAAGCCGAGAATCCGGACATAGCTGGTAACCCCAGCCATATCCAGCCGGCAACAGAGGCCCATCAGGATCAGGACCATCCATAGGAAAGTGCGTGACCTGTGGCAGGCAGGCCGCAGGGATCGAACAGCGTTCATCCAGGGAACCCAAAGAGTCATGTAGGTAACCTCGGCTGTATATGATAGCATTATATTGCTATCAGATACAGCCGAGGTATACTCTTCTTCGATGAACATCAAAAGGGAATCTGAAATCGAACGTCAGATCGAGAAGCTGAAACGGGACCTTGCTGGACTCGGGCAACTGCGGCCAGGCAGCCTTTCAAAGCAGTACACCGTATGCGGCCATCCAGGATGTCGCTGTATAGCAACACCGCCACAAAAGCACGGCCCATACTACCAACTTAGCTTCACCCGAAAGGGCAGGAGCAGTTCCAAGTTCGTCCGAAAGGAAGACCTGCCGGCAATCCGCAAGCAGTTGAAGAACTACGAGCGTATGAAGTTGCTTGTTGATCAATGGATCGATCTGGCCACTGAGCTATCAAACCTACAGATCAAGCAGAATCGAGAATGAGCGGGCCGGAGAACTTGTCACTCTCCAGGTGGTAATATATTTGCTTTTTTGTAGCAATTGATCTGCTAAGAAATACAAAGAACAAATAGCTTGCAAAAAATCGTAAAAACATATATATATCCGAGCGGGCTCCAAAATCCTATACCTATTGGTCCCAAAAGAAGGAGGGCGTATGATCGCCAGCTTTTTTCCCGCAAGTGCAGCTTCGCAGCTATCTTCCAGTGTTCGCCTTGGTACTATTCGCTGCAATGCTGGCGAATTGCCCCGCTGCGTCATCTCAAACCGTGGCCACGCCGACTTTCAACCCGGTTCCGGCGACGTATCTTGCGGCGCGACCACCGCGGGTGATTCAGTTTGGCGGTAAGGTCACGTTCTAACGCAAAATCACAAATGCCGAAATCTGAGATGAAACCCTTGAAGTGCCGGTTTCCAAAGGAAACCGGCACTTCGGGACCAAGCCGAGTAAATGGGCGTCTGCGGTTTGCAACCAAAGCCACTTACTTTACTGCATCGCGAGAGAAAGAGGCCGAGAGTTGACAAAGTTGCGGGATTCTTGAAAGTTGAGCGGACCGATGAAACCCATCAGATCTTAATCAGCCATCCAGCTTTGAAACCCGACGCCGCGGGAATGGTGGATGTCGTGTTCTCCACGCGATATGTGCGTCATTTGGCTAGTTTGCTCATCGAACACGTGACTTATACCTAGGCTGAGGCAGCTGGCACTTTGTCCCAAAACAGGTCTTGCCGACATCAAAATCGCGAGACGAAACTATGTAAGCAGTCCTCCAGGCGCTGGTCGTCAACAACATAAAACCAAGTGATCCGCCGCGCTCTATTCCGTTGGCGAATTGTCTTGTCTTTCTCTAAAATTGGCCTGACATGATGAGAAAATGGAAGGATTGGATTGGCACAGTGGTGCTGCTGCTGGCAGTTTGCAGCGCAACCGAGGCAGGTGCGCAAACGCCGGAGAGTGATTCCGGTTTCGCGCAGCTCTATCATTCCGGCCAGTCCGCGATGGCTGCAGGCAAGTACGACGAGGCGCGCTCAGCCTTCGAACAACTGGAGAAGATCAATACGAGCGTAGCGGAAGTTCACAGCACTTTAGGAGTCCTCTGTTACAAGTTGGGGGATTTCAATCGTGCAATCGAGGAGATTCGCGCAGCGCGCAAGTTGAAACCCGGACTGCCGGGTCTGGATGCGCTGTTATCGCTGTCGCTTGCCGAGAGTGACAAGTCCAGAGAGGCTCTGCCAGGACTGGAAAAGGCGTTTCGGTCGGGTGCTGATCCGGAGGTGAAGAGGCAGGCGGGACTGGAGCTTGCCAATGTGTATACCAAATTATCGATGGACCGGCGCGCAGTCGAGGTAGCGCTCGAATTGCGCGATCTTTACAAGAACGATCCCGAAGTGCTGTACACGGTGGGAAAGATACTTGGAAATTCAGCCTACCTTACCATGCAAGATTTGTTCCACGGCTCGGGCAGTTCGGTGTGGGCACGGTTGGCAGAGGCGGAAGCGCACGAAAGCCAGGAACAGTTCGCGGACGCAATAAAGAGTTATCGAAGTGTGCTCAAGATCGATCCGCATCGCGCCAATGTGCATTACCGCATGGGGCGCACCGATCTGGCGCAATGGCAATCGAGTCATTCTCCTTAAGATCTTTCCGCGGCCGATGCGGAGTTTGCGAAGGAGATCGAATTCAATCCGGGAAATGCAAATGCAGCCTATGAGTTGGCCGGACTGCGCTGGAAGCGTGGTGATGAGGAAGCAGATCAACAACTTTACGAATCCGCGATCCGATACTATCCAGACTTTGAAGAAGCAGAGGTGGGCCTGGCTGGCATCCTGCTCGACGAACAGAAACCATCGTTGGCCGTGGGCCACCTTCAACGGGCAACCGCGCTTCGCGCCGATGATGAAGTGGCCTGGTACCGGCTGGCTCAGGCTGAGCGTCAGCTTGGCGATGTGCAGGCCCAAAAGCAGGCGCTCGCGGCATTTCAAAGGCTGCACGATCGTTCTGCAGCCGCGCGAAACAAGGCGGCACTCACGCTACCGCAGGATAGCGTTTCACCGCAGACACTGGGCTTGGAGACCCGACCGCAATGATCGAAATCGAAAAGGAATTCTGCCGTGCCATCGCGCGGCTATTTGGAATAGCGGTTTACATGGTATTCGGGATTGCGGTCTGCACCATCCCGGCGCATGCACAGGCAATGAGCGCGGCCGCTCTCCGCGTCGATGAATTGGTCACGCCACTGGGAATCGACGATCCGCAGCCGAGGTTCTCATGGCAGTTGCGGGACAACCGTCAAGGGGCACGGCAGACGGCATATCAGTTGTTCGTATCCTCATCCTCCGAGTCATTAGCGACGGGCAAGGCTGACGTGTGGGACAGTGGGCGTATCGTCAGCGGGCAGTCGGTGGCCATTCGTTATGCAGGGCCCGTAATCGCGCCTTTGACGCGCTACTTCTGGAAGGTTCTTGTCTGGGATCAGGACGGCAAGCTAGCGCCTGAGAGCCCAGTCAGTTGGTGGGAATCGGGTCTGCTGCAGCAGGAATGGCGCGCGAAGTGGATTGGCTATGAAACAGCAGAAGAACGCGCGGTCCGATCCGCGGGTGCGAAGTGGATCACCAGCCCGGAGAGCGAGGTGGCGCTGGCTCAAGGGGCCGAGGAACGGATCGCCTATCGCGGGCACGTTGACATTGCAAAGCCGATGCGGCATGCAACGCTCTATGTCACGGCACAGGATGCGGCCTCGGCCTGGATCGACGGCAAGCAGGTGATGGCGCGCACGCCCCTGCCTGGGTGGAAGCAACTGCCGTGGAGGAAGTATGCGTCGCAGGATGTGACGGGCGCGCTCGGTGTTGGCAGCAACGCGCTGGCCATTGAGTCGACCAGTTACATCGTGAGTCCGAGTGGGGGGACGGCGGCCAGCAACCCGCCCATGCAGGCGACGCTGGTGGTGCAGTATGCGGACGGTTCAATGCAAAGTTGGACCAGCGGAGCGGACTGGAAGGTCTCGCTGCATCCGGCTGCGGACTGGACGAGTGCTAACTTCGACGCCAGCGGATGGAAAGATGCCATTCAGTGGTCGGAGTCCATGGGAAGCGCGGCCCTTGGGGACGACCCGCTGGGCGAACCATGGCCAGCCGACTCCGTGAAGGAATTGCGCCGTGGTTTCCAAAGCGCCGGATCAGTGCGCTCTGCGCGGCTGTATGTTACGTCGTTGGGCGCGTACCAGATGTTCCTGAATGGAAAACGGGTCGGCGACGATGTGCTTGCTCCGGGATGGACCGATTATCGCGAACGAGTCGAATATCAAGCCTACGATGTGACAGCAAACATCGTCTCAGGCGCCAACGTGCTCGCGGCGTTGCTTGCTCCAGGCTGGTATTCAACGCCATTAAAGTGGTTCCAACAGCCAAACAGTTATGGTTTGACGCCGCCAGCGCTGCTAGCCGAGTTGCGCATCGAGTACGCCGACGATAGCGTGGAATGGATTGCGACCGACAAGCAGTGGAAGGCGCACCAGTCGCCTATCCTCAAGGCCGAGATCTACGACGGAGAGACCGAAGACGCGCGACTCGTGCAACCGGGTTGGGATTCTGCGAGCTTTGATGAGGCCGGGTGGTCACCCGCGATTGTGATTGAGCCGAAGCAGGTGGCCATCGAAGCTCAGGATTTCCAGCCGATTCGCGCGGAGATGGTACTGCAAGCGAAAACGATGACAGTTCTGAGGCCAGGTGTGTTTCTTTACGACTTCGGCCAGAACATGGCAGGAGTCGAGCGTGTTCGCGTGGAGGGACCGGCAGGCACAGATGTGCAAGTGCGCGTAGGTGAAGAAACAAATCCTGACGGCACACTCTACACCGAAAACCTCCGCACGGCGAAGGCCACCGACCATTTCATTCTCTCCGGCACAGGTGTGGAACAGTTGCAGCCTCGATTTACTTTCCATGGGTTTCGCTATGCAGAGATCAGCGGTTTATCGGTTCCTCCTCCAACGGATGCTGTAGAGGCTGTCGTTCTCCATACAGATGCGCCGTTCACAACGCAACTGAAGACGGGCAGCGCGATGCTGAACCAGTTGTGGAGCAATATCATCTGGGGACAACGCTCGAATTTCGTGGGTGTGCCAACGGACTGCCCGCAGCGCGATGAGCGTATGGGATGGACGGGCGATGCCGAGGTTTTCTGGCGCGCCGCTTCCTATAACGCCGATCTCGCAGCGTTCTCGCGCAAGTTTGCTGGAGATCTGCGTGGAACACAGGCCGGGACTCCTTACTATGGCATCATCGCCCCGGGATCGGGCGTGAGTTCCCAGGCTTCCGGTGCGGGATGGAGTGATGCAGGAGTGATCGTTCCCTGGACCTCATGGCTGCAATCTGGCGACACCAGGATCGTCGAACAGAACTGGGACGCGATGGAGAAGTATCTCAACGCGATAGAGAAGGCCAATCCCGATGGTTTGTGGAAACACGATGCCGGCATTCCCTTTGGCGACTGGCTCTCACCAGAGGGGCCCACAGTGTATCCGCTTGTGGCCACGGCATACTGGGCCTATGACGTTACGCTGATGCGGCAGATGGCGCATGCCCTCGGGAAAAAAGACGACGAAGAGCGATTCGCAAGACTGTTCGAGCACATCCGTTCCGCCTTTCAGCAACAGTATGTGCAATCGAACGGCTTTATCCCGGGCGCAGACAACAGCCCTTCGCATTTTGGTCAAATCAATAACCCAGATGCAAAGGCCAAGGACGGCGACACGCAAACCGGCTACGTGCTGGCGTTAAACATGCACCTGATCCCCGACCAGTTGCGCACTGCCGCTGCCGCAAAACTCGCGGCAAAGATCGAAGCGAATCATGGCTTGCTTGGGACAGGGTTTCTCGGTACGCCCTACTTGCTGGCTACGCTTGTCGAAACCGGGCACAGCGATCTTGCTTACAAGCTGATGCTGAATACCGGCTATCCATCCTGGGGTTACATGGTGGGGCATGGCGCCACAACGATGTGGGAACGCTGGAACGGTGACCAGATGCGCGGCGATCCGAGCATGAACTCGTATAACCACTATGCTTATGGAGCCGTTGTCGACTGGATCTATCGCTATGCCGCCGGCGTCGATGCAACCCCACTCGATGCCGGTTTCCACACAGTGTATCTGCATCCTGTCTTCGATCGGAGACTTGGCAGCTTGGATCTGCGCTTTCAGTCTCCATACGGTGAGATTCATTCAAGCTGGACTGTGAACGGCGACAAAGCGCACTGGATGATAACAATCCCGGCAAATACGACGGGCTGGCTACGGCTGACGGATGCCGAAGCAGCGAAGTTCTCTCTCGGCGGAAATCCGTTGTCCGCCAGCAATCTGGTGAAGCGGTCCTCCAGGGAGGGGAAGGCAGGCTATGAACTGGCTTCGGGTACATATAGCTTTGAGATCATTGATGTGCATTAGGAATGAATCGGGCGGACGTCAGCTTAGTCCTGCGAACGGTCGGGAGGTGAAAGCAGATGGCAAGATCGCATCGGGGTTCCCGTGCCACATTGCGAGGGATCTCTGTGCCAGCAGCAGGCGTGTCATCTTCCAGGCTGCAATCCGGCACCAGGCCGGCGGAGCGATGGCTAAAAACCACATCGAAAAGTGCAAACAATCCATTACCAGACAGAAAACATCCTGCCCGGCCAAACCCAATACCCAAAAGCATCGGAAAAGGCCCGCCCTGCTCTCAAAACGCTTCCGAATTGCCGCTTGTGAGAAATGCAAGCCAGAGCGGTTCTCCAATTGATGGGCTCTTGCAGACGCTGTGCAAGGTGGCTTTTTCTCAAGGAAAAGGCCACTCAGTGGCTGTGGTTTCGGGGTATAGCAATTGGAGAACCGCTGTAATCCTCGCCATCGAGGCTGTTATCAAGCCTTGGTTTGGAAGTGTGCATTTCCTTCGAACAAGGCTTTACGAGATCCATTTCTCCGTTGCTAGAGCTTCGACCATGGGTTCCACTTGAAAGCGCACGGCCAGATCCTTCAGTTGCTGTGTGGTGATGGACTGCTTTTTGCCGCCCATCGACAAGACCTTTACCAGAACCTCGGCGGCCTTCTCTGCTGTGTCGATCAGGCCGAAAGCTTCATCCAGCGTGGCGCCCGATCCAAAGATGCCATGAAAGGGCCATAGCACCAAAGGATGCTTGAGCATGGCCTCCGCCGTTACTTCGCCGATGGTAACCGTTCCCGGCACCATCCACGGCAGAACGCCGATGCCGTCCGGAAAGACCACCAGGCACTCGGTGCTCATCTCCCACAGCGCGCGGGTCAGCGCCGCGGCAGAAAGATCCAGCACGTAGGAGAGAGCAATAAGATTGGTTGCATGGCAGTGCATGATGACGCGGCTTGCCCCATGCGTTACCTGTTGGCGTGATCGATGCGACTTGAGATGAGCGGACAACTCCGAGGTTGGAATCCCATTCCCTTTCAAGCCCCACAAGATACGCGCCGATTCGCCATCCGCTCCGATTTCGATCAAACCCAGATTCTCTTCCGGGTCTAGTTGCACATTGCGGAAGTATTTGCCCGAACCCGTGACCAGGAAATACTGTCCGGCCAACTCGGGAACGAGTTCGCCAATCGCCACAGCGCGATTTTCCTTCAGCATATGCTTGAACGGAGCGACGTCTTCAGCAGTCAAGCGCAGACTGACATTGCCGCCATTGCGTTCATCCCAGCCTTTCAGCCACATATCCGAAGTGGCTTTGACCATGGCCTGGATGAACCAGGAAGTTTCTATCGTATCGCTCATTGCGTTCCTCCGCGCAGGGACAACGTCTCTTTCTCGTAGCTGCGAACTTTGTTCAACCAGCCGATTCCCTCGGCGACGCCCTGGCTTGCGCAGTAATACTCCCACACTGCGGACCACGGCATGGACTTGTGTTCTTCGAAGAGAGCCATCCGGCCGGCGCCGTCGAAGTTCTTATCCGCCTCGATTTGAAGGGTTGCTGGCTCCAGCAAAGCGAGCAGCAAGGCCTTGCGCATATTGCGGGCTCCGATGATCCAGGCCGCAATCCGATTGATGCTGGCGTCGAAAAAGTCGAGGCCGATATTCACGCGCGAAAGCGCGTTACAGCGGACGATCTCCTGCGCAATGGCGATGGTCGCATCGTCCAGCAGGACCACGTGATCAGAGTCCCAGCGCACCGGGCGCGAAACATGCAGCAGAATCTCATCCAGATAGCACAGCGCGGTCGAGATCTTGTCGGCCACATTCTCGGTGGGGTGAAAGTGCCCGGCGTCGAGGCAAAGCAATGTCTTGCGCGTGGCCGCGTATACCAAATAGAACTCATTCGATCCCGCCGTATAACTTTCCGCGCCGATGCCGAAGAGCTTGCCTTCCACAGCAACCTTGTGGTTAGTTCCCAAGGGTGCAGAGACGATTTCATCCAGACTCTCTATCAAGCGCAGGCGCGGCGTGAGACGATCCGCAGGCTGATCCTTGCTTCCATCAGGTATCCAAATGTTCATCACCGCGGGCTTGCCCAGTTCCATGCCGAAGTACTCGCTGATCTTGCGGCTGGCAAGGCAGTGGTCGATCCAGAAGCGGCGAATTTCTGCGTCCGGATGCGCCAAAGTCAAATTCTGCGCGCTCTTGGGATGCGAGAAGCAGGTGGGATTGAAGTCCAGTCCCAGATCGTTCTTAGCGGCCCACTTCACCCAGCGCTCAAAATGTGCCGGCTTGATCGCATCCCGCTCGACTGGAATCTCGGATTCCAGATAGATGGCATGAAGGTTCACCCGTTTTTGACCGGGAATCTCGGAAAGAGCAATCTCCAGATCGGCGCGCAACTCCTGAGCATTGCGCGCGCGTCCCGGATAGTTTCCGCTGGTCTGAATGCCGCCGGTCAAATCGCCGTCCGGATTCTCAAAGCCGCGCACATCGTCGCCTTGCCAGCATTGAATCGAGATGGGAACCGAATCGAGCGTGCGCAGAGCGCTTTCGGTATCAACTCCCGTCCCCGCAAAGCGTTCCCTGGCCAGATCGTAGGCCACCTGTATCTTGCTGCTTACTTTGTTCATCGAACACTCTCCTCTACGGTGATTGCCACATATTGCCGGAACTGTTTCCAGACGTGGTCAGGAACTGGCTCCTCCGGCTCAAATTCTTGGATTTCAAAAGACATCCTGATCAATGCGCGCGCCTCGTCGAGATTCGCGATCTCGCCCAGGGCGATCATCTGTGCGCAGAGGTTACCCAGCGCCGAGGCTTCCACCGGACCGGCCGAGACCGGCAACTGGCATGCATTGGCGCACAGCTGATTGAGAAATGCATTTCTGGAACCTCCTCCTATGATGCGGATCCGCGAGAGGCCTTTTCCGAGAAGCGATTCCAATTCCTCTTTGACCAAGCGATACGAGAGGGCCAAGCTCTCAAAGGCGCAGCGCGCAAACTCCGCCGCGCTCTGAGGCTGCTGTTGCCCGGTTTCGCGGCAGTACTCCCGCATCGCCTGCTTCATTGATGGAGGATTCAAAAACCGCGAATCGTTGGGATTCACAAGCGATCGCCACGGAGCGGCGCTAGCGGAAAGCGCAAGCAGCGCATCGTCGATGGGAAGCTCAAACTCGTGACAGATTCTCTGTACAATCCATAGTCCCATGATGTTCTTGAGGACACGGTAGCGGCGGTCAAAGCCGCCTTCATTGGAGAAGTTCATCGATCGCGCCTGGTCGGACGCGTAGGGGACCATGCTCTCGATGCCCATCAAGGACCATGTTCCGGAACTCAGAAAGGCCTCTCCATCCGCTTCGAATGGCGTCCCCACCACGGCTGAAGCGGTGTCGTGCGTGGCAGGTGCAACCACCTTTGCAACGCTTCTTCCGCATTGCATCTCGCCCAAGATGCTGCCGGCATTCACCGGATGCTGCATGAGAATCTTCGACAATCCAGCGGTGGCGAATAGATCGCGATCCCACTCCCCCTGCAAGCTCAGCATCTGCGTGGTCGTGGCGTTGGTGTATTCGTTGGACAAGACCCCGCAAAGCCGGTAATGAATATAATCAGGAATCATCAGCAGATGGCTTGCCCGGCCGAGCCACTCGGGTTGTTGTTGCGCCATGGCGGCAAGCTGATAGAGAGTATTGAAGGGCTGGAATTGAATTCCTGTTCGTCGATAGATCTCATGGGCGGGAATGCGCGCGGTCACGCGTTCGATCATGCCCAGCGTGCGCTGGTCGCGATAGCAGATCGCGCCGCCAACTCTGCGATGCGCCGCGTCAAGCAATACATAATCCACTCCCCAGCTATCGACGCCAACGCTCGCAAGCGGCGCCAGGGAAGCCACTGTTTCAAGTCCCTTCTGGATCTGGTCATGGATCTCGTCGATCGGCCAGGAGAGGTATCCACTGGCGGGGTCTTTGGAAAATGCGTTGGCAAACCTGCTCACCTCGCGCAAGCGCAGACGTCCATCGGTCAACTGCCCCGCCATCACACGTCCGCTGCTTGCGCCCAGGTCCGCTGCCGCAAAACACGTGCATCGTGGCTTGAGCTCACTTGGTTCGCCTATCTCTCTTCCCCTCATGTCTGTAGTCTCTGAAGTGTTTTGCATTACTTTGCCGCCAGATAGTTTCCATAGCCGACAATGACGGTTGATCCAACCAGCGTCAGCAACGTCAACAGAACCAGGGCGTTTGTCCGCAAGCTTACGCCGCGCCACTCCTTCAATACGATGCCCCACAAAGTACTGAAGATGATGATGCTGGACATGAGCAACGTCCAACTGGAGAATTTGTAGCGTCCCATCTGCGATTCGCCCATAGTGTAGAAGAAAAACTGCATGTACCAGAGACCGCCGGCCAGCGCGCAGAAGAAGTAATTCCCGAAGAGCGAGGGACGCGTCCGCGAACTGCTGGATGCGTTCCCGGCAAGCGGAATCTGCACGTACTCCCCATAGCTGCGATTGCGAAGATTAAGCGCAATGCACCAGATAAAGTTGGTTGTGAATCCGCCCGCTAGCAACACCACTAACACGGGCAGACCCTGCCAGACTGGATTGCTACCGTAAGCCACCGAGAGAGCCTTGATGGGGTTGCCCGCGTCCAGACCGAACGCAAAGCACGCGCTCAATATACCCGCAAAGACACCCACAGCCAGGCCAAGCCGGAGATTGAACTCGCTCACGCTGGCCTTTTTCTCCTCAGATGAGAGCTCGTTTTCCTTGGATATGCCGGCCGTGCCCGCCAGCAGAATGCCCAATGCACACACCCCCACGCCCGCCAGCGTTACAGTGCCCGAGCGCTGCGACAGGAGTTGGTGAAACTGGCCATGAAATAGTGGAGGAACGAGGGTTCCGAAGACCGCGCAGTTGCCCATCGCTAGGGCCATGCCAAGCGACATTCCTAGGTAGCGCACAGTTAGCCCAAAGGTCAGGCCTCCCACACCCCACAGAACGCCGAAAGAGTACGTCCAGAAAAGGGTCGAGGCGGGGGCGGCGTGCAGTACATCGAAAAAATGCACCGTCAATAACCCAGCGGCGAGCCAGGGCGCGACGATCCAACTCATCACGCCCGCAACCAGCCAGTAGGTCTCCCAGGACCATCCGCGGACCTTGCGAAATGGTACGTAAAAGCTAGCTGACGCGACGCCGCCCAGCCAACTCAGCAGCACTCCCCAGATCGGATTTGCGCCCAAGTCAGGTCATCCCTTCGATATTAGAAATCCCGATGTGAATGAATTTCTCATTGGAAACACTCTATGCCGGAAAGTACCGCGTTGTCAAAGGATAACCTTCGTGCGCCTGACTTTTGTTGATGCGAAGTGGCTGGCTTTGTTGAGGGGGCCCCATGTCTCCTCGAAATGCCGCGGAATCAGCGCTATATTCCCGAATCGCTTGGTATCCCGATCCCCTCATGCCTTCAAGAAGCAGCTCCTTGTAGGGCTAGCATCCCTGGGATCGAATGATCGTCCTATTCCGGTCACTGCACATCAGGACAGATGACAGGGAGAATCGCCTGCTTGACCTCCAGACTTTCTGGGGTCACCACGCGGTGGCGTACGTAGTTGTAAGGCGGGACCGTGTACCCACGCAAAATGGAGATGCCAAGCTGAATCAGGCGCGGGCCGTAGCTCTCAGCTTCATGGGAAACCGATCCGATGAGGGCGCCGCTGCCTGTGCGCATCTCCTCGATCACTTCGGGGATGCAGTCCTGTCCGGCAATTGCGAAATCCGCTTCGCGGCCCAACTGCCGGGCGGCGTCGAGCACTCCCAGTGCGCTTGAATCGGTGGCGGTGGCGACGAGAATGGATTCGCCGGCTTGCCTCGTACGGAGAAAATCGGCAATCGCAAGCTGACTGGGCAAGCGCATGCCCCGGCCCTCGATATGCACAAACCGGTCGGCCGGAATCTGGCTGAGCCGCTCGCTAATCGCGTCGAAAGCGCCAGAGATGCGGCTCTGCACGAAACTGCCGGCTTCGGCAAATCCGACGCCGAGAACCCAGTCGACCTTTCCCTTCCACTTTCTCACGGCAAATTGCGCGAGCAGTGCGCCGGCTTCGTAACCCACCTCGAAGTTGTCGACGCCGAAATAGGTGGCGTTAGGGTGGGGCACGTCGATGGCGACCAGAGGGATCTCGGCCTTTTTGAAGATGTGGGCCACGCGCGGGGCCACCGCCTCCTCGACCTGGAATTCGAGCACCAGATCTACGCGTTTGGCCACAAACTCTTCAGCGTTCCGAAGGGCAATGTCGGGATCGTACCGATTGTCGAGCATGAGCAACTCGACTCCGGCAGCCGCGGCAGCAGTCTCGATACTCTGCGCAACGGCCACCGAAAATGGCATCTCGCCGCTCAGTGCGGCAAAGCCGAAACGAAGCCGGCGGGGCCGGGAAACCAGCCGGTACTGACCGTCCTGCGATTCGGCGACATAGCCCCGATGCACCAGCGTCTTGAGGATGCGGTAAACACTGGTCTTGGATATTTTGGTCTTCTGAAAAACCTCTTCGAGAGCAAGCGGGCCATGGTTCTGCTCCAGCAGTTCGATCACGTTGAGAGCCTTCGAGAGAATGGGGATCAAATAGAGTCTTTTGATCTTCGCTTTGGCCAACCTGCTGTCTCCTTGCTTTGATTGCCGCCCGCCGAACGGCCTATGGTCAAGCATAACGCCTTGCGAGGCGTAGCTGTTCACTGTTGAAGGATTACCTATCGAGTTCATTGCGTGCAGTTGAGAGCATTGTCAGAGTTCATCTGGGGTCCCCGGAAGCGCCGGAAGGCCGTCGCTCACTGTTGATCGCGCCGACTTAGAATCCACACCTTGCCGGATCGCAACTTTGAAAATGCTCTCGTCGTGAACCAGGAGCACATGCAGGAAGCGCGGTCCATGCACGCCTTTGATGCGCGTCATCTCGATGTCCGCGGTAGCGCTGGGGCCGGAGATGTAAGTGGCGAGCGCTGGCGGCTTGGGGCAACGGCTGAAATATTCCGGCAGGGTCTCGACCACCTGACTGGCTCTCAGGATGCACAGGTGCCAGTCGGGCAGCAGAGTCAGCACCCGGCGGCCTTCGGCCGGGGAGTGGTGCAGGGCGATGGTGCCCGAATCGGCGATGCCGCAGAAGGCCGCGGTAACCACGCCTTCCGCCGCTTCAATCTCTGCCGTGGTGAGGCCACGGTCAACCTTCCAGTCTAAGCCGGGAATCAGCCACTCACTGGGTAACCCTTCCGGGGCCGCGAAGATCCGCTTGCCACTGGTTTCCAGTTGAGCGCGGATGGCGGCCAGAAGCTGCTCCGGAGAGGTCTCCACCACTTCGGCGTCGTATTCGCGCAAGCGCTCGATCATCAGATCCAGGCAGGCCTCGCGCGTCATGGCGCCTTGGCGGAGATAGTCGCGAGGGAGCGCGGCGTAGGCCTCGGCAATTCGAGCTGGGGCAGCGGTTTCGGTTGCGCTCCGCACCCGCTCCAGAATGCTTTGACGTGAGGAAGTGTTCATTTCGCCTCCTTGCGACGCGCCGCCCACCACTCGTGAAAGTTTTGCGGGGGCAATCCGCGTAGGTCGCGGGTCTGGGTCCATTTGGCGCCGACGCTGGGCAGGCTGTGGATCCAGCCGTCCTTGCGCGTAAAAAGGCGCGCTCCAATGCGCCCCAGACCTTGCGCCGCGTGAAAACGACCGGCGCCGGCGAAAAGGAAGTTGGCGATGCGCAGGCCGAGGTAGAGGGGATCGAAGATGCGGCCCGCCTGCCTGCGTTCCTGGTTCACTACCTGGGAGCGCAATTCGAGCAGGACTTCGGGGATGTTGATCTTGACCGGGCACACCTCGTAGCAGGCGCCGCACAGGGAAGAAGCAAAGGGAAGCGACTGGGCGTGCTCCATGTTCATCAATTGCGGGGTGAGGATGGCGCCGATGGGGCCGGGGTAGACCGATCCGTAGGCGTGGCCGCCGGTCTGGCGATAGACCGGGCAGGCGTTCATGC
>Ga0255352_1000873_pt1 | contig 16059 bp, 10 predicted proteins | sample HBST0metaG_FD_189939 | JGI IMG/M metagenome (GOLD analysis project Ga0255352, IMG submission 189939) | Peat soil microbial communities from Stordalen Mire, Sweden - H.B.S.T0 | ecosystem: Environmental > Terrestrial > Soil > Wetlands > Peat | place: Sweden: Norrbotten County, Stordalen Mire...
ATGAAATTACAGGAAGAATCCGGTGTCTGAGACTTTGCTCCTTTATGAACTTTAGCTCACTTTCCTGGCTTTATATCAGATCGAATTTGTTCTGCAGGGCTTTAAGATAGTTACGTGAAACATGAAACCCTGGACTTTAATAGAAGGGGTGGACTCAGAAAATATTTTTTACATTTCATGGTTGAAAGATGTCTATGTTGATGATATGTTGCTGGTTAATCTGTGCAAAGGAAGAAGAATAACATAAAATATCTTTGGCAGAGGTATTGCGTTTCAGCAACAGCCATTGACCATCGGCAAAAATGACTTTCCACTGTTTTTGTTCTTGAATATATCCAAAATTAAAATTAAAGTAAGATCTTGTGATGTGAATCTTGTAAAATGAGAATAGGAGTGCAATTCTAAATCGCACTCCCATTCTCATCATTGCTCAAAAGCTAAACCTTCGACAGAAGACAAGTAAAAAATGCTGTTTTGAAAGACTGGATCCTTACTGTTAGGTTTGATAGAACTAATCGGATTCCTTTCAATATCAGAATTGTCTACAGCATTGAGTATGAAGACGAATTAGCACAAGACGTTTTGGTTCCCTTCAATATTGGGATAGTCTACAGCTTGATCTTGTTTTTATATGGAAATAAATAACTTATGCTTCTAATTGCCTTGCAAAATTACAATGAAATAATGACATTGTTTAATCTGCTGCTATTTTTTATTTCTAACAATGCTTTGCACATATCGCAATATTGGGGTTTAACCTGATAAGTGCTTATGGGATCCCTTGCCGGGGTTGTTCCGAGATGATAGAGTAATTTCGGCTCCACACTTTCTATCTCAAAGCGGTGTGCATCATTCAATTTCAACTTCAATACCATCCCTTGCTTATCAAACAAATCGATAAAAGCTTTGTTGACAGCATTCTTCAATTTGCGGTCGTAGCTCAATAATTCCCGTAGTTCATTGATTAAATCTATCATTGAAAATTTAGAGTCAGTTAGGTAGTTGAAATGAGCAATATAGTTTCGAATATCTCTGTAGTTCCCGGATAAGAAGATTCTTTTATAATAGTCTAATTGTATGCCTTTTAATAAAGGAAATCCTTTCGTAAAATCAAGCTCTTTTGAACTATTCATAGGACTAATAGACTCAGTCATATATTGAAAATCTCTTTCCCATATAGCTACGAATCCTACCATTCGCCCCAGGATATCGATAGTAAGATGATGTAAACGGATGAGATTTACGAAGTGCAGTTTGCTATCATACCAATTGTAAGCATCAATGTAATCGCATAAGTCGAAATAGGAATCTCTTTCCTTATTGATAAACTGCTGAGCAAAATTTGATCTCGTTTTTACCCTCTTGTTTTTTTCTTCTTTATCTTTTCTTATCGCATCTTCCCATTGTTTATGCAAGGACAATCGTTTATTAATAACTTCTTTAATGGTATCTTTCGCACTATTCCACAAGTTAAAGTCTGATTCAGACAACTTGAATGAGGCACCTTTGGCAATCAATTGTTCCAGTAGCTTGGTGGTTCCATATTTCACCGTGAGTTCCACGTTGGCATGTATCACCGGGGTTTCATTATCGGTCTGTATAAACAAACCGGACCATTTGGTAATATCAACACCATCTGCAATAAAAGGACGTACACGGTTTAAGCAAGTCACTTTATTTGCATACAGTTCTCGGTAATCTGCAGGAACAACATCTGCATTGAGCAAAGACAATTCGATTATCTCAAGCACATGGCACAACTCAAACTGTTTTGAGGACTGTTTGAACTTTATCAGTTCGTTGCGCAGGTTGCTCAGGTGCGTTGCATCAAGCAGTTTGCAGAAGGTAAAGAAAGCTACATGCTTAGCCTCTTCCGCTTTTATGGTATGCGATTGAAATCTGCATTCTTTGATGATTCTTTGTTCAAATTGATTCAATACGTCAGCCTGTTGTTGCTTCGTATTTTCTTTCGATAATTGAAAGCAAGGAGTTGCTATAAACTTAAACTTCTCGTTCAGTAGAAAATCATCAAAGCCTTTAATAAATACCTGCAAAACAAACTTCTCGAAATTGATGCGGATATCTTCTGGTTTATCATCTTCTTTTTTGTTCTTTTCCACCATCAGTTGGTTTTGCGCATACGCCATATAACTGGTGATGCTTTCCTCTTTCTTCATCTGCCTTACGGCTTCAAAAGCATAGGCTTTTGGCCTTCGTGAGTTTTCTGCCTGCTTCTTATTCCGTTTCAGTATATAATTGACGGTTGCCGAGAATTGTTCTCTATTTCCGGTGAAGTCCGATAAGAACAAATTATTATAAATCAGCTTCAGCAAAAAGTAGCGTGCATTATAGGCCTCTTCATCAAACTTTTCTTTTGGTAAATAACTCTTTAGATCAAGATTATAAAAATTCTCTTTATGGGCATTTTGGTAGTTCTGTCCCTGTTTTTGCACCTTCTTAAAACCTGGAGCAAATGGAACAACAGAGCGACACAAAGAGAAGGCTACCTTATTTAACAGCGTTTTCAAATCATCAAACGGATAATAGGTAAGTGCACCTCCAGTTTTAAGTTGCTGTGCAAAAGCTTCTGGTAGTTTTTGCAGTTCCGTTTCCAGACAATCTTTATAAATGGTATCGGTGTAAATTGAATTATTGAAAGATGGATATTCAAAATCAGTTACATTAAAGATAGCATCCAATGCCTTTTGTTTGTAATGCACCACTTTGTTGCGAATTTGTTGCACAGCACCACGCATTGCCCAAAGAGTTTTTACTTTATCGGTAGCTGTTTCCGGCAAATCTGTTCCAAAGAAAAACTTGAACAATTGATTATTGACTCTATTTGAATCCAAGCTTTGAACATATTCTTTTTTACTCAAAATATCATTGATTTGTTCAGCATCCACAATATTCCGGATATTATTAGCAGCAAAGCCGCAAGCATCAATCATATTTAATACAAAGGCTTCGTTGCGTTTTATTTCTGTCAGTGAGTTACTATCAGGTTTGATCTCAGCAAACTTATGGTGTTGGGCTTTACCTTGTTGCAGCAGGTAATTTCTTACGGCATTCAACAATTGCTTGGTTATGATGTTTTTTATGGTCTCAGCTTTCAGATAATAGTCAATATCGGCGCGTGTGTTTCTTCTTTGGGTGGATTTTACGGAAAAGTAATGTTCGAGGTATTTCACCACTTCCAAATGGTAAACGGCTAATTGGTCATTTTCTCTATTGGTCATGTTGGAAGCTTCGCGCGTGCCGAACACTGTTTTCTGATGATCCTGTAATGTCCTTTTCAAGTTGCGATGAAACGCATTTGCGTTTTTGGGAGTCCCATCTTCTTTCAATTCTCCTTTATCTGCTTTTATTAATGCCCTTACTAAAGTATCAATATCATATATGTTATGATATTCTGATAAATCAATGCTTCCGTTATCTGTATATTCGGCTGCCCAAGTCTGCAATGTTTTTTTGCGTTTACTGTCTTTTTTCTCAGAATCGATTTTATTATTTTCGATTGATTTAATAAGAGCATTGCTCTTGTTAGAGATATACCACTCTTCCCAATCAAAATATGGTTGTAGCTTTTGGGGATTCTTTTCTTTCACAGCTTCTACAATCAAAGAAGTGAGTAGAAAACTATGCAATTTATTGTCATTATAATATTTTATTTCGTTTTGGAATTTATGATTCAAAAAAGGCAACACTTCTTCAGCCGAAATCCGATCAGGAAATCTGTTATATTTGATGATTGCTCTTATAACATCATATTTATTTTTCTGAACGGTACCTTTCAGCGAATCACGTTTGATAAGAGTTTTGTTTTCAATACTCAGAGAAAAACTTTGAATCTTTTGCTTAGGTAGAATTTCAATGGTTCTATTACTTGTTTCACCTTCATAAACCAAGGCGCCATTACCTGTTGTGCGGCGCATCAGTACCATATTTTTATTATCTACTTTTACTTTTGAAACCCTCATGATATTAAGAATTAATAGGTATTGTGTTTCTTTTAGGGCTTACTAACTGAGTGATTGCCAGTCGGAATTAATTCTCCTTCAAAGGTCACTATAATATTTTAAGCTTCCAAACAATTTCATCACTTTTTTTGTTTCGTAATACAACTTTTTGGCAATGATGGTCTCGTCACGTCGAATGTTCGTTTTCGGAGCCCCGGGTTTCAGTAAAAAGACCCGGCGTCTATCTACACAAAGAAATGAACCTCATTCAAAATATTGTTCTACATTGTTGAGTAAAGTGATTTGTGGAAATGTGATTCAAAGTGCTCTCATTAACCTGAAGTTATGGCTTTTTTTGAGCAGGATTTATGCATGTTGAACAAAAAGCGCTATTTTTGGGATGTCATTTATGCCGCTGACAGATCTTTCGGGCATCAGGTCGATCCTGACACCGGGAGAAGCATGATTTTGGTCAGACATTAAACCGGGACGAGTTTTATATGTCCATAGTGTAAAGAATAAAAACAGATTCGTATGAAAAATAATTTTTTTGTCAAATCACACGGGCTTGGTAATGAATATGTTGTTTTAGATAACCAGACTATTACGTTCGATTTATCAGCCCAAGCTATCCGGAGGCTTTGTAATACACATTATGGACTTGGAACGGATGGAGTTCTGCTGAAAGTTGATTCAAAAGTAGCTGATACCGGATTGTTGATTTTTAATCCCGATGGTTCTCAGGCCGAGAAGAGCGGTAATGGACTAAGAATCTTCTGTAAATATGTTTTTGACTATAACATTATCACGAAGAATGAATTCACCGTGGAAACAAAAGGGGGTATTGTTCATGCTAAAATAGTAGAGACAAACTCAAACTCAAACAAGGCCAGAGTGATAAGTATTGATATGGGGAGGGCTGTCTTTTCATCTGGTTTGATTCCCACGCTATATGAATCGGATGAAGTGCAGAATGTGAAAGCCACGATTCATGGCAAGGAGTTTGAAATAAATTGCGTGTCGGTTGGCAACCCTCACTGTGTCATATTAAAAGACACGCTGAACCCTGCCGAGATAAAGGAATTTGGACCCTATATCGAGCATTTTCACATGTTTCCCAACCGGATAAATACGCAATTCGCTAAAGTGATTAACCGTGGACTTGTTGAAATATTGATCTGGGAAAGAGGAGCCGGGTTTACCCTGGCTTCGGGCACCTCTTCGTCTGCAGTGGCAAGTGTATTGAAAAGGAAAGGCCTTATTGACTCGAAAGTGACCGTTAAGATGGTTGGCGGTGAGCTGACTTTGGAGGTTGATGATGACTTTAACATAAGATTGACGGGAGAGGTGAGACAGATTTGCGAGGGAATACTTGACAATGAATTAATCGAAGATCTTAATTTGCCCATTGTCTGACAAGGAATATCGGCAATGCGGATTGCAGAAATTAATTAAGTGCATAAGCAAGATTTTTCTTGCATATAAGAAATAATGTTTATCTTTGCAGACCAAATGGTCGGTTTATGAATGATTCAAAAGAACATATTATAGATATTGCCTTCAAGCTATTCCTTCAAAAGAATTTTAAAGAAGTAACCATGAAGGAGATTGTTGATAAAACCGGATTATCAAAAGGTGCCTTTTATCATTATTTTGAAAGCAAAGAAAAACTTTTCGAAGAAATTGTTGAGAATCTCGTTGCAACCTATATGGATTTTGAGGATTATGATTACTCGCGTATTACCCTGTATGAGTTTTACCGTTTCAATGCCACCAAATCTAATTTTGTCAGAGAGAAAGTACTGGAAGGTAGCGATGAATCAACTGATTCAATTTTAACTGCAAACTTTTATTCCTTAATGTTTGATGCCATCAAATTAGTACCTGGCTTCAAAGAAAAGATTAAGAAGTTTCTTGAAGCAGAACTCAAAACATGGATCAGCGTGATAGCAAACGCTAAAAAGAACCATGAAATTCAATCAGTACTCAGTGATCAACAAATTGCATCCATGTTTATTTATATGGCTGACGGCAATGCGTTGCATTTGTTACTATTAGGTGGTAAATTTGAGAAATTAAGGAATGACGTTATTCTCTTTTGGGATAATTTTTATGAAAGTCTGAAAGCATAGTTTTTTTTAATCAGATAACAGACCGAACATTCGGTTTTTTATTTGATGCATTTATATACCGAATGGTCGGTTTTAATTAATTCAACTCACAAAACAAAAAACATTGCGTTATGGAACAAGAAGAAAAAAAGAAAACGAAAAAGGCAGGCAAATTAGTCATTGCAGCTGCTGTCCTAATCATAATAATAGGAATAGGCGTTTTTTATTGGATAAAAAGCCAATCGTATGAAACAACTGATAATGCCCAATTGGATTGCAACATTGTTCCTGTAAGATCAGTGGTTGCAGCATACCTGAAATCAATCAAATTCACGGATGATGCATCTGTAAAAAAGGGACAAGTACTTTTTGTGCTTGATACAACCGATATTAAAGCAAAGGTAGAAGAAGCCGAAGCCGCTTTAGAAATTGCCAAAGCAAAACTATTGTCCACACAGAATAAAGCATTTGCAAGCACTGAAAATGTAACAGCAGGTGATTTGACTGCAGACTCGTATGAGCAAAGTATTATTTCGGCAAAAGCTACTCTTGAAAGAGCACAAAGTACATTTGACCGCACAAGCGCTTTGCTAAAAATAAAAGCTGCTACTCAGGAACAATATGAGACGGCAGAAACAAATCTTTCAATTGCCAAAGCCGATTATGCAAAATCCATCAGCGTCAGGAAATCTTCTTTTTCAACTACGATGGGCTTAAAATTGTTGGCAAAATCGGATAAGGACCAGATTAATCTCGCGGAAGCAGAGATAGAACAATGTAAAGCTGATTTAATACTGGCACAACAACAACTAAATTATGCCATTGTTCGTGCCCCTTGTGATGGTATCGTTTCTAAAAGAGCCGTGGAGGAAGGTCAGTACATTTCAGTAGGTCAAAATTTATGTGCTTTGGTAGATAATGAGAATCTTTGGGTTACAGCTGATGTAAAAGAGACTCAATTAGAACATATCAAAATAGGCCAACATGTAGACATAAAAGCAGATGCATATCCGGATCTTAATTTAAGAGGGAAAATTGAGTCATTTTCAGGTGCAACAGGAGCAAAATTTTCATTGTTACCACCTGATAATGCGACAGGCAATTTCATAAAGATCACGCAACGTATTCCCATTAAAATTTCCATTGATAAACTACCTACAGATCAAGCTTATGTATTGTTCCCGGGCATGAGTGTTTTTGTAAAAATTTATACCAAATAAACATGATGGAAGCAATTCTACAAAAACCGGCACAATATCTGACAGGCTCTGCAAAATGGATTCTTATTGGTACCGCCTTAGTCTGTGCTTTGCTTGAACTTATTGATAGCACAGTAGTCGGAGTGGCACGACCTGACATGATGGGAAGTTTAGGAGCAACTTCCCTGGAAATTGCCTGGGTAGTTTCTGCATACGGTATTGGGAACGTTATTACAGTTCCGTTATCAGCCATGCTTTCCAGTCTTTTCGGGAGAAAAATTTATTTTACAGCATCTGTTATTCTCTTCACTTTTTCATCTTTAATGTGTGGGTTGTCCACCAGTTTATGGACACTTGTTCTATGGCGATTCATTCAAGGTTTGGGTGGAGGCGGTTTATTATCGACAGCCCAAAGTATCATTGCAGACGCATTCCCCCCTAAAGAATTAGCCACAGCCACAGCAGTCTTTGGAATAGGACTTATGTTTGGTCCTGCTTTAGGTCCGGTTATGGGTGGATATATTATAGATAGTTTGTCTTGGCATTGGATATTTTTTATTAACGTTCCTATTGGCATAATTGCAGCTTTTCTTTCATGGACTTATGTTCCAAATCTTGCCGGAGCCACAAAACCTAAAAAAATAGACTGGTGGGGTATCCTGTTTTTAATAATCGGATTATGTTCGCTTGATTATTTTCTCGAAGAAGGATCTGATAAATATTGGTTTCAAAGCTCAGAAATAACTTTTTTCTGTGTTCTCGCTATTATCGGGCTTATAGCTTTCGTTTGGCGTGAACTGACGGTTGAAGAGCCAGCTGTAAACATAAAACTATATAAAAACATCAATCTGGCTATTGGTCATTTATTGAATTTAATACTCGGTATGATGATAATAGGCATTTTTTTCATATTTCCTCTATTTACGCAAGTTACCCTTGGTTGGACAGCTATACAACAAGGAACATTTCTTATTTCAAGTGGTATTGCTTCAGCAATTGCTATGCTTTTAGTAAGTAAGATTGTTTTGAAAAAGATTAATTATAATACAACCGCTATTATCGGTGCTCTGATGTTCTCTGTTTTCTTGATACTTCTTTCTTTTTCATCACCCGATTCAAGTGAGAAAACCTTTTTCTGGCCATTTATATTACAAGGTTTCGCCAAGGCATTTTTTATGGTACCTGTTATGTCCATGGCATTATCTGGTTTGCGGGGAAAAGATTTAGCCCAGGCAACCGGTTTATCCAATATCATGCGACAGTTGGGTTCGGCAATCGGGGTTGTTTTAATGGAGATTTATTTAAATCATGAAAATGCTTTTGTTCGAAGCAACATGATTGGGAATATAAGCAGGTATAGTAATATTGTTACCGAAAGGATAGCTGCATATTCGCAAAACTTTATATCTGCAGGTTACTCTCCGGACGATGCTAACAGGGTTGCTTATCAGCTTCTTGATAGTGGTTTGTCAAAGCAGCAACAATTAGTTTGCTATGATAATGCTTACATCGCAGTCGGATTGCTAATGCTTATTTGTATTCCACTGATTTTATTAATTAAAAACAGGCAAGGTAACTCCAATAAAAATACTGAAGTTGAGGTATATTAAATGATAGTTTAAAAAACAATTATATATGAAGAAGATAATATATTTACTGATTCTTAGTGCATTTTGCTCTACAATAGCTGCACAAACCGATACACTTAAGCTATCATTGGATCGGGCTATACAACTTGGCCTTACCAATCGTTTCGATGTAAAAAAAGAGAGTCTGAATATAAACGTTGCAAAAAACAGCGTTGTCAAATCAAAAAAGGAATTGTTACCTGATTTGTCTGCCAGTGGAAAAACGACTTATTATGGTGATGTGCAGCCGTCGATAATACCTGCGGGATATTTAGGCTTTACTAAACCTGAAAAAATTGCCATCGGGATGAAAAACAACACGGCTTTTGCTCTCGACTTAACGTATACGATCTATAAACCGGGCCTTTATACGGATATTAAAATTGCCGAGAACAACCTTGCCCTTGAGAAAGAAAAAAATCGCAATACCATTCTGAATACAAAGATTGAAATAACCACAGCATATTACAATCTTCTATTGAAAAGGCTACAATATGAAATTGCAAAGATGAATGAACAACGTTATAAAGAATATTATGATTTAGCCAATGGAAAATATCACAATGGTGCAATGATCGAGAGTGATGTGATGCAGGCACAACTGGATTATAAAAATGCTCAGGCAAATGCCGAGAAACAAAATCAAGACTATCTGCTCAGCCTCCAAAATCTCAAATACAACATAAATATACCTGCACAAACGGTTATCATTCCAACTGATTCGTTGCAAGCAATGGAAAATTCCAATTCAATAGTTGACTTATCGGCGAATAGTGTATCGAACCGCTCTGAATTAAAACAATTATTCATCGAACAGAACGGGTACATATTACAACTGGGAAAAGCCCGGCAAAATTATCTGCCGACTCTTTCTCTTTTCGGAAACTACACTCAACTTTTTCAAGGCCCTAACTTCAACTATTCGAATAGCTTCTATTGGGCTCCGGTCAATTATGTAGGCGTTAAGCTTTCTATCCCCATTACCGAAAGTATTAGAAACACGAATGATGTCAATGATTTCAAAATTAAAATAGCTCAGGCTAATTTTGAGATAAAACAAGAAGCGGTTACGATACAGTATGAAATTCAAGAAGCTATAACGAATCTCTTAAATGCTGAAAAGAACTTGCAGGAATCACAGAATAATTACAATCTCTCACAAAAACTGTATGAGCTTAAAAAGCAACAATATGGGTTAGGTTCTTTTTCTTATGAAAATCTGCTCGACACAGAAAAATCATTATCCACATCCGAGCAGGAATACATCACGGCGGTTTATGATTTGTTGATTGCCAAGATTAATTATCAGAAAGCGATAGGTAATTATTAATGTTTCGCACATCGAACAAACGTTAAACGACATCTTTTACATGACAATCATATCGCAAAGAACAACAAGGTTACTGCCATGAAACATACCCCGTTCACCCGGATATGTTTTTTATATTAGTAAAGCCTAGCGTCGATTGATGGAATATGTTATCCCACCTTTTTGTATTATAATTTGTAATCCGCTTCTTTCTGCATCTAAATAAAAATAATTACATTTGCAATGCTAAAATGTTATTACAATGGATATCAGGAATTGCATAACAAGTGATCCGTCCCATAATGAGTATATCCTGGCGGGCGGGGATAATACAGATAAAATCAAACAACAATTAAAAATAAATTCTTATGAAAATTATGCCATTTATAACAGTTATGTTCTTTTTTGTTGCAACTATGAATGCTCAAGACCTGAAACAAATTAAATTACCAACTCCGGACAAAACAAGGGGAGTTTCCATAATGAAAGCATTCAATGATCGTCATTCTGATCGTACCTACGCTCCGGATAAGCTTTCTCAACAGGATCTTTCGGATTTACTATGGGCTGCAAACGGTATAAACCGTCCGGATGGCAAACGTACAGCTCCTTCGTGCAGGGATTTCCAGGAAGTAGGAGTATATATTATTCTTCCCGAAGGGGCCTATCTGTATGATGAAAAAGCACATGCATTGACATTGCTTACTGAAGGTGATTACCGACCAGCCGTAGCAGGCGGACAGGATTTTGTAAAAGCTGCCCCGCTTTGTATTGTCCTTTCTGCCGATTTAACACGTTTTGGCGGAACAATCAACGAAGGTACTAAACTAATGGCCTCTGTTGATGTAGGCATCGTCTGCCAGAATATTAATCTTGCATGTGCCGGATTAGGATTGGCAACCGTGCCTCGCGCAACTATGGACCAGGCTACATTAAAAAGAGTATTGAAATTAAAAGATACAGATTTATTGCTCATGAATAATCCGGTTGGATATCCAAAGAAGTGAAAAAGAAAAAAATCGCAATACCATTCTGAATACAAAAATTGAATTTGCAAAATAGGTACAAATCTAAAGGTGGATGTTTTTGTTGTTTTCGTTTGTTCTGATCATTCAATACGTTTATGACTCATTTTCTGTTTTAGGTGAGCTATTTTTACCATAGTCGCTGGGACTTTCGTTGAAGTAGTCGCGAAAGCATTTGGTGAAGTAGGAGGGAGAGGTAAATCCGGCGGCGTAGGCGATTTCAGAAACATTTTGATCGGTTGTTTCGAGAAGATTTGCTGCAGTTCGCAATCGAATGATGCGTACCAATTCGTTTGGAGCATAATTGGTGAGTGATTTTAATTTGCGGTATAACTGCACACGCGACAGTCCCAATTCTTTTCCCATGTCATCCACATTGAGTTCGCTGTTGGCGATATTCTCTTCAATGAACTTGTGGAATTGAGTGATAAAGTCCTTGTCAATATCCGATACAGAGGCTTTAATTTCTCCAAATGTTTGATTTTCGCGAAAAAGTTCTTTGAGCTTTTTCCTGTTCTCAATCAATTTGCGAACGCGGATGGTAAAAAGGCGTTCGTTGAACGGTTTTTGAATGTAAGCATCGGCGCCACTTTCGAAGCCGGTCGCTTTTTCTTCATCCAGAGAACAGGCTGTGAGCAGCATGACGGGAATATGGCTGGTAGAAAGCGTCTCTTTTACCTGGCGGCAAAGCTCAAACCCGTTCATGCCGTCCATCATCACATCACTAACAATTAATTCAGGCACATATTTCATTGCTTTTATTAGTCCGCTCTTTCCGTTACTTGCTTCAAGTATCGTATAATCAGCTTGCAAGATGGTTTTGATATAGGTAAGAACATCGGCATTGTCTTCCACTAATAAAATCATGGGCTTTTCGGTGGTTTGATACGCTTCTTTTGGAAGATCTTCTTCATTGTCGACATCATCATCAATATCTAATAACTGCGATAATGTTCCATGAGTTGCAGTGTTTTCAGTGATGGCATTTGCAATCGGAATTTCTTTTTGTTGAACAGGAAGATATACGGTAAATGTAGTTCCATGTCCCTCTTCGCTTTCTATTTCTATTTTCCCGTGATGCAACTCGACCAATGCTTTGGTAAATGCCAACCCGATGCCTGAACCCGGAGCATACGGGTCGACCTTATAGAATCGGTCAAAGATATTTTCCAGTGCTTCTTTGGGGATACCTTTTCCGTCGTCAGATACGGAAAGCATGGCATATTCCTCATCATTCATGATTTCTTTCGTAAGAGTTACGTCAATATGACCATTCTCAAGGGTATTTTTAAATGCGTTGGAAAGAAGGTTGAAATAGATTTTCTCCAGTTTCTCCATATCTATCCAGATGGTGAAACGATCATCGGATGTTTTTACATGAAAATGAATGTGTTTTCTCTTTGCCAGTTCTTTGAATGATACCGATTCATCTTTCAAAAAGATTTTCAAATCACTGAGTGTAAAATTGACGGGTAACTTGCCGTTTTCATATTTGCGGAAATCAATAAGCTGGCTGATGAGATTTAATAGAATATTGGCATTTTTACGCATCAACAGCAGTAATCGTTGTTCATTGCTTTTCAGGGTTGACGTTGAAAGCAATGTGTCAATAGGGCCTGTGAGTAACGTCAATGGCGTGCGAAACTCATGCGAGATATTGGTGAAAAAGACTAATTTAGCTTGTGTGGCCTCTTGCAGATTTTTTGATAAAGCCAGTAATTGTTCGTGTTGAACAGATAGCGTTTCCTTTTGTTGTTCAATGGCTATGTTCTTTTGTTCTAATTTCTTATTCAATCTGCTCTTCGAGCGATAAGCCATAGCTGAAAAGAATAAGAATCCAATAGTTAGCAGCAAGAACAGCAAAGCGCCATATAGTAACGTTCTTTGTGTGGAATATTGTGCTAAGTTTTCACTGAGCAACCCGTTTAGCTGAGCAATCTTCTTTTGGTGATCATTTATCTGATCTGTTTGTAATTTGATGATGCGTGCGTTTGTTTTGTCTACAGCAGCAGTATAGAGAACATTCTCCCGGTTGAAGGGTTTATGACTCAAAATAGCTATAGTCGTTTGAATGGTTTTTTCACCACCGGTTGGATAAATAAACGTGGCCGTTAATGCACCGTTAAGCACTTGTTCAATACCTCCGCCTGCATCGGATAGTGCATCGATGCCGATAAACTTTATGCCTTGATTGCGTTTTAAGTCAATTGCGGCCTGATTGGCGCCAATAGCCATTTCATCGTTTTGGGCGAATACTAAATTGATGCCTGAATGTTGTTTTAATGCAATTTGCATCTCTTGTCTTGCGGGTGAACGTAACCATTTTCCATCGTTTGAATAGATAATATGCATATTGGGATATTTCGAGATAGCACTCAGAAAACCCCTATGACGCTCTGATGCCGGTGTTGAACCTTTTAATCCTTGTATTTCAACAATATTTCCTTTCCCTTGCAGAAGGCTGACTGCATAATTGCCTACTTCTTTACCAATGAGAAAATTATCAGCACCTACAAAGGCAGTATATTGATCAGATACTATTTTGCGGTCGACCATGATAACGGGAATGCCTGCTTTAAAAGCCTTTTCAACAATAGGAGTTATAGGTTCAGCTTCGTTGGGAGATACAATAATGGCATCGACCTTCGCATCGATGAAATCTTGTATATCATGAATTTGTCTGTCGTTATTGTCGTAAGCTGTTTTAATGACAAGCCGGATATGTGGATAAAAAGATGCTTCGCGAAGCATTTCATTATTCATCGTACGTCGCCATGCATCGTCGCTGCATTGTGAAACACCAATGACAAAGGTGTGTTTGGGCTTGTTGTGACAGGAGAAAACCAGCAATGAACAGAATAAAATAAGGAAAAAGCGCTGATTCATCATAAAAGAATAAGGTTATTCATCAATATAAAATAGCCGGAAGTTACAAGAATATAAGAAGTTAAGGAAGAGCTGAAGAATTGGCATTTGACAATGAGAGGAAAGTAATTGATTAATAGTAGATTCCTATTGTCTTTTCAAATTTTTTTCTGCTTATCCCTTCCTTACAAGTTATGTTGATAATCGGCTTCAAAGTTAATCCAATTTCTTGTAACAGATCAAGTGAAATGGGAGCTACACTTGATCTGTTTTTGATGGAACTATTTCAATTTCCAAACGTTGAAATTACTTATGTTTATAGTTTCGCTTTCCGAAAAAAGTGAAAGAGCTTTGTAAGGTTTCGTTGGGAAAAAGATGTCTGTTAATACCGTTTTCCCATTTTGTGCGAACACTTCGATGGAAGCTGCATCGATCAGAATATGAATTTTCAATTGATTGTTTTTCAATATACAAGGAGCTTTAGCTATAGCAGGAAAATTCGTTGAAAAGCTTACTATTCCTGATTTGGTGCGATCGACAAATAGTTGTTTCTTCGCCACATCATATCCGACAATCAGTTTCTCGTTCATATCATTACTGAGTTGAATGCCGAATGTGTTTTCTGTTTTTATCCCCACGCTGAACGTGACATTCATTTCCATTGGGCTTAATGCAAAAGGGATTGATCCTGAAATGTTTTTTATCCCTTTAACCTGCTGACCTTTTATGCTTACAGCCTCAGCATGTAGCTTTGTGATCTCCCTGATAGGACGACTTTCCAATACATAATTCCCGTTATCTTTCACAAGCAACAATGTTCGGGGGAAAGTCATGGCACTTCTCCATTTTACGGTAGGCACTTGTGTTCCGTATTGCCAGTTGCTCATCCACCCCAGAAAGATTCTTCTTCCGTCTTTAACGGGAATATCCGACCAGATTACTCCGGCATAGTCATCTTTTCCATAATCGATCCAACGAGTCTTCATATCATCCGGTGCGAATTGATGTCCGTTGAAATTGCCCACGAAATATTGTGTGGCAGAACCTCCGTTTGGTCCACCCGGATTGATGCTGACCAACAAAACCCATTTGGTTTGATTTGTCCCGCTCACTTTCATAGGGAATAAATCAGGGCATTCCCAAACGCCGCCATGTGCACCGATTGATTTGCCGAAGTCGCTTTGAAACGTCCAATGAAGAAGATTGGAGGATGCATAAAATTGCACTTCATCACCTGCTGCGATTGTCATGATCCATTGGTGTGTATGAGCATCCCACATTACTTTTGAATCCCTGAAATCGCGAATTCCCGGGTTAGGGACAATCGGATTCTTAGCATATTTTGTCCATGTTTTACCATTATCCAGACTGTATGCCATGCCGATATATTGGAATTTGTTACTGCCCGATTTTTCCAAAACAGGATTATCATAAGCGTAAATTGCCACTAACGGGGGATTGTTTTTGGTACCTAATCCGGATGTGTTGTTTTGATCAACAACTGCACTTCCTGAGAAGATGTATCCCAACGAATCGGGATAAAGTGCTATTGGAAGATGTTTCCAATGAACCAAATCAAGGCTCGTGGCATGTCCCCAATGCATTGGCCCCCAAACTGTAGCATGAGGATAATATTGATAAAACAGATGATAAATTCCTTTATGGTAGACCAATCCGTTAGGATCATTCATCCACATCGAATCGGGCGTGAAGTGATAAACTGGACGATATGCCTCTGGTGTCGTAATTTTATTTTGTTGATTGCTTTGTGTGTAAACGCAGAAGGTACTTCCGATAAGCAAGATAGTGAAGGCAATAATTGTTTTTTTCATGTGAATTTGTTTTTAATGATAACTTCATGTTTTCTCTGAGATAAATCTTAATTCAACTGTTTCAGGTTTGTCTCCATATTTTTTATTGAAATATTTCGCTCATAAGAGCATATTTTATTCCCGTTTTTATC
>Ga0255352_1000884_pt1 | contig 15971 bp, 8 predicted proteins | sample HBST0metaG_FD_189939 | JGI IMG/M metagenome (GOLD analysis project Ga0255352, IMG submission 189939) | Peat soil microbial communities from Stordalen Mire, Sweden - H.B.S.T0 | ecosystem: Environmental > Terrestrial > Soil > Wetlands > Peat | place: Sweden: Norrbotten County, Stordalen Mire...
GGCTGCAAGAGAAGGAATTGCTGATTTACCAGATAATGTTATTCTACAAATCAAAAATGACATTAAAAAGCAAGAAAATAGAAGGAACAAGAATAATTCCAAATGAATCAGAGTCTCGTAGACATAGCCGAATTAGCCGAAGATATTGGCAGTTGCAACCTGTATAGAGGAAAAGTAAACTTAAACAGGATTGTGAAAAAAGAAAACATCCAATTTATCAAAGGCAACTATGGGAAACTCTTCTTAGGTCAATTAGTGCATTATTCAAATAAATTTTATATTGTCTTGAATAATGAGCAACTTACACAATGCGAAGAAGGACGTGTACGATTTACTATTGCACATGAATTAGGACACTATTTTATTGATGATCATAGAACAACACTTGCACGTGGTATATCTCTTTTAAAGGATTCTAATAGTCGAGAACGAGAAAATATAGCGAATCTTTTTGCAGCGAATCTTTTGATGCCTAAAAATCATTTCTTAAAGCGAGCAGCAAATTTAGAAATAGGGTTAAATAGCATATTTCAGTTAAAATCAATTTATGTAACATCCATCGAAAGCACAATTATTCGCTATGTAAATATTAACATTGCGACATGTGCTTTTATTAAGTGGAGACCTAATTTATCCTATCATTATGTATCTTGTTCAAAAAAATTTATAGAAAAATTCCAACTATCAAAGCTTCCTCCTCCAATCAAATACACTAATAATTTCATTCATGAGCAAATCGACATTATCAAAAGCTCTGGTTTGGAATATGTAGAAAATGCAACTCAGGTATCAAAATGGATTGCCACTGTACCCAAAGGGAGCAGAAATGATCTTTTAGGACTGGAGCAAACAATCCAACTTGGTGATTTCGGAGCAATAACCTTATTAGTTTTCACTTAGCATGATATATGGTAATAGTATAAAGCGAATGTTATAATAGACAGAGTCTGATCTTTAGTCTTTAGATATGCTTACTAACAAGATTGGTTCTTAGCTCACTATTTTTGAAGAGATGGATTGTATTGACATCATCAGAATTCATATACCCAGCAACATTTTTTAGCGCAAGGTACTGTCTTACAAACCACATTGGTTTTTGGCACAAGTTACCACTTCGCTCAAACTTGCGCCAAATAGGAGAAAACGTATACGATCCTGACTACAGAAGTAGCAGAAATAGAAGGTGAATACATACCATCTGCTGCATCATTTAATCTGAAAGAATCGTGGTTCAGGCAGTTAGAACCACGGCGGTTCATTCCATCTTTCTTTCCCCACCACGTTTGATTACAAATTCTATGCAATAACCAGTTTCTCCTTCCAAAAAGTGAGAATCATGTAAGTTATTCTCAAATTTGTGTAACACCGATCTTCTATAACCTCCTTATCTTTGTTCCAAATAAAAAATAATCACGATCAACCGACTTCTTATCTTATTTGGTTGATGGTGATAATCAGCATTTAAAATGAATAAAGCGCTACCCATTTTAAAGAAAACTTTCAAAGCTATCTTATGGGTGGTCGCTATTTTTGTGCTTTTATTTCTGATGATTGCAGGCATTATTCAAATTCCGGCTGTACAAAACAAGATTGTGCATACGGCTACCAGCTTTGTTAGCAACAAAACACATACACGGATTGAAATCAGAAATGTCAGTATCTCCTTTCCTAAATCGGTTGTTATCGAAGGTCTTTATCTGGAAGATTTGAAAAAAGACACGTTGGTTTATGCGGGTAAAGTAAGTGTAAACATTGCGCTCTTCGATTTACTATTCAATAAGATAAATGTAAATTCATTTGCCGTTAAAGACATGAATTTGAACGTGTATAGCACAAAAACAGATTCATTGTTCAATTATAATTTTCTGATAACCGCCTTTGCCGATACGACAACGAAAGCAAAAGCGCCTTCAAAATGGAAAATTACGATTGACAAGGTGAGTTTGAATAATATTCGTCTTCGTTATGATGATGAATATGGAGGAATGAAAGTGTCTGCAACGCTCGGAAAGTTAAATTTGAAGATGGATAAGATCGATCTTCCGAATTCCATATTTGAGATTAACAATTTGTTGGTTGAGAAATTAAAAGCCAACGTGCAGATAAGTGAATCAGGAAAGCAAACAAATAAAAAATCGAATAGCGCATTGCCAATAATTTCTGCCAAAAAGATTCAGATTAAAAATTCGACCGTAACTTTTGGCGATGCCATTCAAAAGCAATCTGTATTTGCATTCATAAAGCAGTTTGAATTGAAAACCGGTTCGGTCGATTTGCAACATGATCTGGTAACATTCGACAAAATTACTTTGGCTGAAAGTGAAATTCGCTACCTTTCAAGCGCTGCTACTCTCTCTGGGTCAACAGTTTCCACGCCTGTTTCAGCTTCGCCAAATGATTGGAAAATTACCATTCATCAAATCGGCCTGGAAAATAATACGCTTGCATACCAGGTCGGAAACAAACCGAAAACTACAATTGCTTTTGATGCTTCAAACCTTACTTATAAGCATGTTACACTTGCAGCCAAAGATTTATACTACTCAACCAATCTGACAAAAGTTTCGGTTAATAAATTCAGCGCCATCGATCAAAACAACTTTGCTATAACCGGATTTGAAATGGATTTTAGCATGGATAATCATTCAATTACTGCTAAAAAGCTGAAAGCCAACACTCCGAATTCATATATAGACGGTGATGTGACTATTCGATATGCTTCCTTGCAATCGTTGAAAAACTCGTTGCCACTTGTGATATTGAATATCAAATTGAAAAAAGCCGGTTTCAAAAACTCTGATATACTTTATTTTAATCCGCAACTTAGTTCGCAGGCATTCTTCAAAAATAAGACGAATATCACCACCATTTCCGGTCAGGTAAACGGGCGTGTAAATAACCTGAAAGGAAAGAATCTGATAATACATACTGGTGAAAAAACGGTTTTGGAAACGGATTTTACGATAGTCGGGTTGCCCAATGTTCAGACTGCTTATTTTGTTTTCCCCAATATGAAACTTGTTTCGGACAAACAAGATTTAGAAATGATGGCCGGTTCAGCTATTCCATCAAGTATAAATTTGCCGGAGGAGATCACGTTGCTGATTCATTTTAAGGGAAAAATAACGTCATTTGAAACAACACTGGGCATGAGCAGCAGTTATGGCAACGCTAATCTTGTGGCAACAATCGATTCGCTGAATCATTTTAGCGGTAACATGCAACTTGTTGATTTCGATATGGGAAGTTTGCTGAAAAACAAAACCATGTATGGCCCTGTATCAATGACAGCTCAGGTTAATGGACAGGGATCGGATATAAAAACAATGAAGGCGCAGGTAAAAGTGGATGTCTCACAGATTTACCTGAACAACTATGTGTATCACAATTTATTGGTCGATGGAGCTGTCAGGGGGCGGAAATTTACAGGGAAAATAAATTTGAATGACAAAAATGCTGTGATGAATTTTAATGGCCTTGTGAATATGACCCCCAATCAGGAACAATATAAATTTCAGTTGAATGTTCAGGGAGCCGATCTTCAAAAACTGCATTTCAGCAAAGATGATCTGCGAATAGGAATGAATGCAACAGTCGATTTAAAAGGAGGGACGGTTGACAAATTAAATGGAACTGCCCGAATTATGAATTTGATACTTGTGCACAACGACAAGAGACAGGTGCTCGATTCTGTGTTAGTTGCCTCGATAAACGAACCGAATAAGAGTGAATTTAATTTTAGCAGTGCTCTTATCGATTTAAAGTACAACGGTACTCTTTCACCGACTTCACTCCCAACCATACTGACTCAATTTATCGATTCGTATTTCCCATTTACGGATACCAAACCACAAAAGAACCCAAGCGAACCTTCAAATTTTAATTTTGAGATACAACTTCATAATCATCCTGTTTGGTCGGAAGTGCTTTTGCCTCAATTGAAAGAATTTGAACCTGGTATGATTACCGGTAGTTTTGATAGCCGGAAAAACGAATTGAAACTACATGCCAATATGAAAAAGATTGTCTATGGCGCTACCGAAATCAATGATCTTTCGATGAACGTGAACGCAGATTCTACGGCATTGAATTACAGTATTTCAAGTTCCGGCATTTCTAACGCGCAAATCAATTTTTCCAACGTGTTGTTTGAAGGTAAACTGGCTGACAATAAAATAATGGCCAATTTATCATCGATTGATGCCAACAAAAATAAAAAGCTGGTCATTCAGACTCAGATTGTGAAAGATAAAACCAACTACAAACTTACGATTGATCCCAAAGCGTTTTATCTGATGAATAACCGCTGGAATATTGCCACCGATAATTATGTTGAATTTGGAAAACAAGGATTTTTGATTCATCATCTTTTCTTGAATAATGCTCAAAGCCAATTGAATATAGCTTCAGTACATGATACGTTTAATGATGATTTGAATATTGCCATTAAAAATTTTAAACTGGAAGATATTTCCGGAATTGTAGAAAAAGACAGCAGCTTAGTGAAAGGAAGTGTGGATGGAAATGTCTTGTTGAAAAGAATCAATAACTCGTATGGAATCATTGCCGATGCAACAATAACCAACTTGTTTGTTTACAATGTGCCTATTGGAAATTTAACTTTGAAAGCCGGAAATCCTACAACAGAGCGGTTTAATATAAATGCAACATTATCGGGAGCCAATAACAACCTGACAGCAACCGGTTATTTTATACCGAATGGTGGCATTCATTCATTGAATATTAAAACGAATATTCAATCGCTTTCGATGAAAACTGTTCAGGTTTTTTCGATGGGACAAATCACAGATGCCTCCGGAACAGTAAATGGAAACATTTTACTGTCCGGAATGACCAATGCACCTGAAATAACGGGGGAACTTACATTCAATAATGCCTTCTTGAATCCTGCTTATTTCAATAACCGGTATGAATTAAAACATGAAACCGTTCAGTTAAAAACGGATGGAATCTATTTTAATGCATTTACTTTGTTGGATGCCAATCAACACAAAGCTGTTATTGACGGCGTAGTTAAAATGAAACAATTCTCCCATTTTAATTTCGGGTTGCAAATCAATACAAACGATTTTTTGCTTTTCAATACTACGGCTAAAGAGAACAAAGAGTTTTACGGACGGATGATTATTGACAGTAAAATTGATGTAAAAGGGCCTATGTCATTGCCAATAGTAAATGCAAGATTACAAATAAAAAAAGGGTCAAACTTTACGTTCGCGGCTCCCGAAGACAAGCTTACTGCCGACAAAGGAGAAGGGGTTGTTGAATTTAATTCAAAGCAGAATCTCAATTCGATATTATACAAGACAGATAAAAAAGTGATTGAAAAATCACGTTTTTCAGGCTTTGTTCTTTCATCCTTTATTCAAATTGATAAAGAAGCAACATTACGTTTATTGCTGGATCCGACTTCCACTGATTCATTGGTAGTCAGAGGAGATGCCGCATTAAGTTTTACAATGGATCGTAGTGGTAAAATGAGTCTGACAGGAACGTACAATTTGAATAATGGAAGCTATCAGATGTCGCTTGAATCTGTCATAAAACGGAAATTCAACATTATTGCCGGAAGTACAATTACCTGGAATGGCGATCCGATGGATGCTCAAATAGCTATCAATGCCAGTTATTCGGTTCGTGCTGCACCCTATGATCTGTTGGCGAATCAAATGGCGGGATTAAGTACAGCAGATCAAAGCGGATATAAACAAACCTATCCATTTCTGTTACTAATGCACTTGCGAGGGGCTATTTTAAAACCGGAAATTAGCTTTGAAATACAATTATTACCCGGAGATAAAGGAATTTTAGATGGAGCTGTCAATCAAAAACTGAACATGCTGAATGAAGATCCGTCATCATTAAATAAACAAGTCTTAGCTTTATTGGTTTTGGGAAGATTTCTTCAGGACAACCCGTTGCAAACTGAAACAGGTCAGACTTCCACCTTGATTCGTTCAACGGTTGCTAATTTTTTATCAACACAATTAAATCAGTTGAGTTCAAAATTAATTCCGGGAGTAGGATTGAACTTTGATATTCAATCGTATAATGATTATCAAACAGCACAGGCACAAGGAAGAACCCAAGTGGAAATAGGGTTGAAGAAGCAACTTTTCAATGACCAGTTAACTGTACAACTTGGTGGCTCTGTGGATGTAGAAGGGGAAGCTGCAAAACAAAATTCGGCAAGTAACGTGACAAGTGATATTACAATAGAATACAAATTGACCAAAGATGGTCGTTATCTTTTAAAAGGGTTCAGACATAATCTGTACGAAGATCCTATTGATGGCCAATTAATTGAAACCGGAGTTGGAGCTGTTTACGTACGCGATTTCAATAAATGGAAAGATTTTTTTATAAAACCGAAAAAGCAAACAGCTAAGTAATATGAACCATATAATGTCGTGTTTCGTGATCATCTCTACTTAGTGAAAGTTTGATTCTTAGTGACTTTGTGTCACTATTAATTGTGAATTATGAATTCAACTAAATATTTACTACTCCTTATCGTTCTGCTTTTGGCAGCATGTAACGTTACAAAGCATCTTTTCGCTGGCGATACGCTTTATACCGGTGCCGAAATAAAGATTGTTTCAACTGATAAAGTTGACAAAGGAACGATTAAAACTGCTGCTCAGGCTTCTGTTCGTCCTCTTCCAAATAAAAGTTATTTAGGATTGCAACCTCAATTGTGGCTATACATGGCTGCCGGAGAAAATCCCAAAAGCAAATTTAAAAAATGGCTTAAAAAAACAGGTGAAGCACCGGTATTGATGAGTAGTGTCAATCCGGCAGCTACTGCTGCGGTGATTGATGCAAAATTATTCAATATGGGATATTTCAACAGTTATACGGAGTTCAAAATAGTTGAAAAGAAGCGTAGAGCCAGGGTTATTTACAGCAGCTACGTGGATAAACCTTACACGGTGAAAGATATTGCTTATGACATTGCAGATGATAGTTTAAGTCATTTGATCGTTTTCGATAAAAAGAATTCACTGATAAAAAAAGGCGAAGATTATAGCCTTGACAAACTAGAAGCGGAACGGATACGTATTGATGCTTTATTAAAAAACAAAGGCTATTTTTATTTCAATCCCGATTATTTACTTTTTAAAGCCGATACATCCGTCGAAAATCACACCATTTCATTGAAACTTACGTTGAAAGACAGTATTCCTGTCAGTGCATTGATCGTTTACCGCATTCATAATGTGATTATCGATCAAAATTATTCGTTGAGAAATGGAGTTCGTGATAGTAGCAAAGACACTATTATGTATCAAAACGCACTGTTTTTGGGAAATAAATCAGAAATGAATATCCACCCAAAAGTAATTTTGAGATCGGTTTATCTGCATAAAAATGAAATCTATTCGAGAGCAAATTATACGATTACGTTGAATCGATTGATGTCAATGGGCACTTTCAAATTCGTACAAGTGAACTTTACCAAAAGCGATACGGCTGCCCGTGGTTATTTGGATGCCACCATTTTAATGACGCCTATGACGAATCATACCTTTCAGACTGAACTTGATTTGGTTTCTAAATCAAACAATTATACCGGGCCTCGCTTAAATCTGAGCATGTTGAACAGAAACACATTTAAAGGCGCTGAACTTTTAAATCTGACAATGGCCGGATCATTCGAAGCACAATTGGGGCAAAATAATCATTCATTCTCTTATTCCCTCAACCCACAGGTTGAATTGACCTTTCCCCGATTTATAGCTCCTTTTGAGATAAAGCCATCAAACAGTATTTATATTCCAAGTACCAGCTTCACCCTTTCGTACAATTTTTTGCAAAGAATCAACTACTTTGATATGAATACTTTTCAGTTTGGATATGGATTTAAGTGGAAAGAAAACCTCCTTACAGAAAATGAATTAACCCCTATAAGCGTAAATTACACTTCTCTTGGGAACCAATCGCCGGCATTTATAGCATTGTTGGATGCCAATCCTTTTTTGAAAAAAAGCTATGAAGAACAATTTATTGTCGGCGGAAATTATTCGTTTACCTATAACGAACAGGTTATTCAAGGGAAAAAGCTGCAATATTATTTCCATTTCACAGCGGAAACGGCAGGAAATCTTCTTTCATTGGCGGAATTGATTGCAGGTCATAAGCCATCGCCGGATAATCCTTCAAAGATTGTTGGCTCTATCTATTCCCAATTCGCAAAATTGAGTGTAGATGGGCGTGCCTATTACAATTTTACAAATGATAATAAACTGGCGTTTCGGTTTTTTGCGGGGGATGCTTATTCTTATGGAAATTCATCCACTTTGCCTTATAGCGAGCAGTTTTTCAGTGGTGGACCTAATAGTATCAGGGCTTTTCAAATTAATTCACTTGGGCCAGGCACCTATCAACAGACTGTGAATAATAATGGTTTTATGCAATTGGGTGGCGATATAAAATTGGAAATAAATGGAGAATATCGCTTTGGAATATATCGCTTTATAAAAGGGGCTTTGTTTGTAGATGCCGGAAATGTCTGGTTGCAAAAATCAAATCCCGAAAACATTGGAACGCCATTTGCATTTGGAACTTTTATGAATGAAATGGCCGTAGGAGCAGGAGCAGGATTGAGATTTGATGTTTCGTTTTTTGTGTTGCGGTTCGATTTAGCCATGCCATTACGGAAACCCTGGTTGGAAAATAATCACCGCTGGGTGATCAATCAGATCGATTTTGCAAGCCCTGAATGGAGAAGCAATAACCTGGTGTTGAATATTGCTATAGGATATCCTTTTTAATCAGTTGTCAGCAAGCAGTTGATGCCTGAATAACGTCCATCACCTCCCTCAAATGGTTCTACCATGCTGTCTTGATAATCGGATTGAGAAGGAGAGCCGAAACAAGCCGGTTAGAGTCATATACTCGGGATTAATCAGGGGGAAGTGGGTTCAAACACTACATTAATAACATATTAATCAGCCGCATACAAATATTTGTAAGCGGTTTTTTTTTAAATACTTATACATACAAGTGCAATGGGCGGTTTGGTGTTGTAAGACTTAAAAAAAGGAGCTGTTTTGAGTGCTAATCACTGAATTGTGGTTATTTACAGAACATAAGAATATACCTATAAAATATTTATAAAATACTTATTAATTATTTATGTGATTGGTGCATGATATGATATTTCCTTTATTCTTTAGTTTCGATATTTGCATCAAAAATTTAGAACATTAAGTCATGAAACGAGCATGTTCGTTAAACGCAAACAAGGATGAAAATTCACATGCGAATTTTATCCGTTCACAATTTAAAATTATTTTCGGATGAAAGTTACGTACAAAACAATTGCAAAATGTCTTTTAGGCGCAGCATTGGGAGCAGTAGCAGTATCTGCATCAGCACAAGATTCCAAAGGAAGCAACTTCAGTGTAAGCGCAGACCTTGTAAGCTCTTATGTTTGGCGTGGTGTAGCACAGGAAAGTTCTAAAGGTGGTTCACCTAATATTCAACCGACGGCGACTTATACTTTGGGTGCTTTCAGTGTTGGAGCATGGGGTTCTTATGCGTTTTCCGGAGAGGTTAAAGAAGTCGATTTGAATGCTACCCTTGCATTATCAAGCGCTTTTTCTGTAACAGTTACGGATTACAACTGGAATAACAGTAACAGTAACAATAATACATTAACCACTACCGGTTATGCAAACTATTTCAACTATAAAGGGAATGGAACAGGCCATATTTTTGAAGGGACGTTAGCTTACGGAGGTACAACTGCATTTCCATTGAGCATATCGTTGAATACCATGTTTTATGGTGCAGATAAAAAAATAAATAGTACAAATAATGCTTATTCGACTTATGTTGAAATGGGTTATCCGGTTGCCTCTAACGTTAAGGCCTTTTTAGGAAGTTCATTAGTTTCCAGCCAGACTTATGGGAATAATGGCTTTTCGGTTATTAACATCGGGGTGAAAATATCCAAAGAGATTAAAGTCTCGAGCACATTCTCTCTTCCCGTGTATGGTATTGTAGGGGTCAATCCTCAAGCAGAGAAAGCATTCTTTGTAGCAGGTATCACCTTGTAATATGATTTTTAATGCATAAAAAACAAAAACAATGAGTACCGTTTTAATTTGGTTAGCAGCAATGTTTTTTCTGGGTATCATCCTGATGGGATTGTGTTATCTGTTCATGAAAGCCTGTGATAAAATTTAATTTTAAAAATAAGGAGGTAATAAAATGATTTATTTAACAGCTATTGTAGCATTGTTCCTTTTCGTTTATCTGGTCGTTGCTCTTTTAAGACCTGAAAAATTTTAAATGACACATCACCTGATATTAGATCAAAGGGAATATTCAATTTAAACTAAAAGGAGTAAAAAAATGACTATGCAAATTTGGTTTTTACCAATTCTTCTCCTGATTACAGCAACTTTCTTAGCGTTTCCACTAAGTCGTTACATGGCCTGGATCATGAATGGAGAATATCGACCATTCCGAATTTTCGAATGGTTTGAGAAACGCTTGGACAGCGGACATCAGAACTGGAAACAGTATGTCGGGTCTTTATTGATTTTCAATACCGTGCTGTTCATCTTCGGCTTCATCGTTTTGGCTCTTCAGGAATGGATGCCGCTAAACCCGTTACATCGACCGATGATAGCGCCGAGTGCGATTTTCAATAGTGTGATTTCTTTTATGACGAATACGAATCTTCAGCACTATTCAGGAGACCAACATCTTTCCAATTTCAGCCAAATTTTCTTCTGCATTTCCAACATGTTTATGTCGGCTGCAATCGGTTTATGCGCTCTGACGGCAATCATACGAGCCCTCAGAAGTGATAACCATCTGGGAAATTTCTTTCTCGACATGTGGCGCGTATTGATTTACATGTTCATACCTGCCGCTTTTGTCTTCGGTTTGATTTTCATAACACAGGGATGTCCGATGACTCTCAATAGCGTTTTGCACGTTACAGGTCTCGAATCGAACCAACAGAATATAACCGTAGGACCTGTAGCTGCCCTTGAGTCCATCAAGATGCTTGGCACCAACGGAGGTGGGTTCTTTGGAATGAATTCGGCACACCCGTTCGAAAATCCGACAGCGCTTTCGAATTTCTTCAACACCTTGGCAATGATGATCTTCCCGTTTTCGCTTGTTTTTATGTTCGGGCGAATGTTGAAGAAAATGCGCCATGCTTATGTCATTTTTTCCGTGATGATATTTCTGATGGCGGGCACTTACGTATGGGCAATCGCATTCGATACCTACTCGCCAAACCCGGCATTCACAAGTCATTCAATAGCCAGAACATATCAAGTTCCCAGCGCGACGGCCCCAGGTGGAATGCGAGTAGTATTACCCTCCGTCGCCGGTTTACCAGTTGACCAACATTTGGGCAACCTCGAAGGCAAAGAGATGCGCTTCGGAACTTCAGCGGGTGCAACATATGCAGCAACCACGGTAGACGTGACATGTGGCGCCGTAAATTCCGAACACGACAGTTTAAATCCGCTTGCGGCTTTGTCTCCGATGGTGGGTATGTGGCTAAACTGCATCTTTGGTGGAAAAGGAGTCGGCATGATTAACATGTTGTTATATATAATAATCGGGATATTTATTGCCGGTATGATGGTCGGGCGAACGCCGGAATACTTAGGAAAGAAAATCGGTGCTCGTGAAGTCAAGTTGGTGGCCATCGCAATATTGATCCATCCGCTTATGATTCTTATGCCGACAGGTATATTCGCTGCTACGAATTGGGGAACAAAAGCCGTCAGCAATCCAGGTCCGCACGGACTTACACAAATGGCTTACCAGTTTTCATCCGCATCGGCAAATAACGGTTCGGCCTTTGACGGATTGGGCGTTACATATGGCTTTTACAACAATCCGAATCCGGCACCCGAAGCAGTGCCATGGGATATTGCCACCGGAATCGTAATGTTGATCAGTCGCTTTCTTCCGATAATCGCTCCGGTTGCAATGGCTGCTTACCTTGGAAGAAAGAAAACAAGCCCATATAGTCTTGGAACTTTGCGAACCGACACGCCTACTTTCGCGTTTCTCTTACTGGGAACGATTATCATCATCGGAGCATTGCTCTTTCTTCCGATAGCAGTGCTTGGACCAATTGCCGAGCATCTCGGACCAATCCCGTTTGGAGGATGAATGAAGCAATAATTTGTGCTAAAAAATTATGAAGGAGGTAAATTATGAATAAAGTTCAAAATATAAAACCGAATACCGGAGAGGTTGCTGAAAAACTTTCTTCGAAATCAACAAAGTCTCCGCTTCGTACCAGAAAAAGAGCGCTGCTTGAAAAGGAAACTCTGTTCCAGGCTGTAAAACAATCTTTTGTCATGTTACGGCCGGATATCCAATGGAAAAATCCCGTAATGTTCGTAGTGGAAGTCGGTGCGATATTAACGCTTCTGTACATGTTGGCGGCAATATTCGGCAACCACGTAAGTCAGATACCGATTACATATTTCATTGCACTTACCACGTGGTTGTTTCTCACCGTGTTATTTGCGAACTTCGCAACTGCTCTTGCAGAGGCGCGCGGAAAAGCCCAAGCAAATTCGCTGAGGAAAGCACGCCGTGACACAATAGCCTATCGGTTAAATGCGGAAGGAGTGACTGAACAGGTTTCCTCGACGGAACTTAAACCCGGCGACCGTGTCGTGGTACAAGCCGGACAAATGATTCCCGGTGACGGTGAAATCATTGAAGGCATCGCATCGGTTGACGAGTCGGCGATTACGGGCGAATCGGCTCCTGTGATTCGTACTGCGCACAGTGACGTATCAGGAGTAACAGGAGGAACTGTTGTCCTATCTGATAAGATTGTTGTCGAGATTACCAGCGGAGCAGGCGAATCATTTCTCGACAGAATGATTGCTCTCGTCGAAGGAGCAAGCAGGCAGCGAAGTCCCAATGAGATCGCACTGGCACTTCTCCTCTCGGCATTTACGTTGATCTTCCTGATTGTTGTCATTCCTCTGTGGCCAATGGCATGGAATGCGGAACAATATATGGCGGGTTATCTCGGAATTTCCGAGCCGTTGAGGAGTCTTGGTACGGATGTGCCCACTCTGATTGCACTACTGGTTTGCCTTATTCCGACAACTATCGGAGCGTTACTTTCAGCAATAGGAATTGCCGGAATGGACAGGGCGTTACAGGCAAATATCATCTCCAAAAGCGGCAAAGCAGTCGAATTAGCGGGTGATATAGATGTTGTGCTGCTCGACAAAACAGGAACCATTACCCTTGGGAACAGACATGCTAGTACATTCCTGCCTGTCGAGAGATACAATGAGACAGATTTAGCCAGACTTGCAGCACTCTCCTCTATCGCTGATGAAACGCCCGAAGGGAAAAGCATTGTACAACTGTACGAAAAGCAAAGCAAAGATCCTATTAGTTTACCCGAAAATTCGGCAATCGTACCGTTTACAGCACAAACGAGAATGAGCGGCATCGATCTGTCAAACGGGCATCAGATACGAAAAGGAGCACCGGATGCAGTGTTTCAATTTGTACTGGATAATAAAGGTAAGATTCCTCTTGAAATCGATTCGTTAATCAATAGCATTGCAACAAAAGGTGCAACTCCTCTTGTCGTGGCAGAGGACTCTCATGTAGTCGGAGTAATCTCACTTGAAGATATACTAAAGCCTAACATGAAAGAGCGATTCGATCAGTTGCACAAAATGGGGTTACGTACGGTCATGATCACTGGTGACAATCCTGTAACGGCTGCTGCTATTGCTGCAGCCGCGGGAGTAGACGACTTCCTTGCTCAAGCTACACCGGAAATAAAACTGGCTTTTATTCGAAAAGAACAAGCTGAAGGAAAATTAGTTGCCATGATGGGTGACGGTACGAACGATGCCCCTGCCCTTGCCCAAGCGGATGTTGCTTTGGCGATGAATGCCGGAACACAAGCGGCAAAAGAAGCTGCCAACATGGTTGATCTCGACAGTGATCCCACAAAATTGCTTGAAGTGGTTCATATCGGGAAACAGCTTTTGATAACCCGTGGAGCTTTGACCACATTTTCAATAGCAAATGATGTGGCAAAATATTTCGCAATCATTCCCGCACTTTTTGCTGGTACCCTGCCTTGGCTAAAGGCCGTTGATATTATGAACCTGCATTCTCCGATATCCGCGATTTTGTCGGCAGTGATCTTTAATGCCCTGATAATCCCGGCGTTGATTCCGGTTGCTCTTAAAGGGGTCAAGTATCGTATCATGAGTGCGGATAGTCTTCTTAAAAGGAACCTCGTCTACTGGGGACTCGGAGGCGTTATTCTACCGTTCATCGGCATCAAATTGATTGATGTGATCATGGTAGCTTTACATTTAGTAAATTAAGATTTAATTAAAATGGAGGATTTAAAATGGGTAAGATAATTAAAAAAAGCTTCTTGCTTCTGTTTTTCGCGGTTATTATGTGTTGTGTGTTTTATCCACTTATATTATTGTTGATTGGACAAGTATTTTTTCCATTCCAAGCAAATGGTAGTATGATAAAAGGCCCGGATGGCAAGATCGTCGGTTCATTGCTCATAGCACAGCCTTTCACCAAGGATGCATATTTCCAACCGCGTCCGTCAGCTGCTTCTTATGATGGTTCGGCATCATCTTCATCAGCATTGGCTGCATCAAACTATGCTTTACGTGATCGCGTCGCCCGTACGCTTGGTCCAATTGTAAAATACGATAGCGGGCCTAAATCCGGACAATTTGTTGCTCCTGACATCGAAAATTGGTTTCAACATGACTTTTACCAAGGCAATCGGCATATAGTTGCACAATGGGCATCCATGCACAACTCCGATGCTCAGGCATGGGTGAATACAGATTCGCTGCACACGGCCTATGTTGCCGATTGGGCTAAAAAACACAAAGAAATGGTGGCACAATTCATAAAGAATAATCCGAGTATACCAAAACCAACACCGTCAGATATTGCGGTAATATTCTTTCAAAGTTTCTCATACGACAATCCCGGAAAGTTTCTTTCGCCAATGTCTGAAACCTTTGCCGATGGTAAAACTAACAAGGTGATTAAACTTGTCAGCGTGGGTTCGGATATCCAATCAACCTTTTTTGATATGTGGCGAACAGACCATCCAAATGATAAATTACAAGATATTCCCGGTGACATGGTTACCACATCCGCCTCTGGTCTTGATCCGGATATCACGATGCAGAATGCCATGTATCAACTCGACCGTGTTTCTTCAAAATGGGCTGCCGATCTAAAGCGAAATCCTATTGAAATCCGTCAAGAGATTGAAAACATTCTGAGTAAGAATTCATTTGCACCTTTCAATGGATTAGCAGGAGAAAAGATGGTCAATGTTCTTCAAGTCAATTTAGAACTTCGCAATCAGTTCGGAATACCGCGATAGTGTCCGACACGAACAAACTATTGAAATAAAGAAGCTGATTCAATCGGTAAGTTAAAAGAGGGATGATTAAATATCATTCCTCTTTTAACTTATAAGTAATATGAACAATATAATGTTGTGTTTATAATTTTGACCTCTCCCTAAATTCCTCTCCAAAGTAGAGGGACTTTGCCGATTTCATGTGACTAAGATGGTACATTGCGGCAAATAGTACATTGTAAATGAATAAATGGTAAATCGAAATAATTTCTATCTTTGCTTTTTATTTTTCTGAATACCATGCGCCTGTGCCTGTGCCTTGCAGTTTTCTTTCTTTTGATTGCTTCTTGCGGACATCCTTCGCCGCAGGACAATGCCCTGCTTACCCGTGCCGACAGCCTGATGGAAACGCACCCCGACAGTGCGTTGACATTACTCAAACACATTACCGACTCCAAAGGCCTCTCTTCTTCCAATCAAGCACTCTATGCTCTGCTGATGAGCCGGGCACTCGACAAAAACAACATTAAAGTGCAATCCGATTCCCTGATTCGCATCG
>Ga0255352_1000886_pt1 | contig 15949 bp, 7 predicted proteins | sample HBST0metaG_FD_189939 | JGI IMG/M metagenome (GOLD analysis project Ga0255352, IMG submission 189939) | Peat soil microbial communities from Stordalen Mire, Sweden - H.B.S.T0 | ecosystem: Environmental > Terrestrial > Soil > Wetlands > Peat | place: Sweden: Norrbotten County, Stordalen Mire...
CGCTCGAAACCATGCAGCCGATCATGACCTTCAGCTTGCAGGCACGGGCGATTTCAATCCAGCGCAGAGCCTCAAGCAGGCCGCCGGACTTGTCGAGCTTGATATTGATGCCGTCGTAAGCCTCGGCAAGCTTCGGAATCATGGCTGCGCTGGTGCAGGCTTCGTCGGCGATGAGGGGCAGGTGAACCTTGCTGCGCACGTAGCGGGTTTCTTCAAACATGTGCGCGGGCATGGGTTGTTCGACGTATTCGATACCCTGGGTTTCAAGCCAGTTGATCTCGCGGATGGCCTCTTCCGGGTCGGTCCAGCCCTCGTTGGCGTCCACGCGCAGGGGCTTGTTGGTCACGCTGCGGACGGCGGCGATGGTGGCCTCGTCGGTCTTGAGGCCGACCTTGATCTTGAGTACCGGAAAGTCTGCGGCCTCGCGCGTCTTCTGGCGAGTGATCTCGGGCGTATCGATACCGATGGAAAAATCGGTCAACGGCGCGCCTGCCGGATCAATGCCGAAGAGTTTGTAGAGCGGCAGGCCGTAGCGTTGTCCAATCCAGTCAAAGAGTGCGATGTCGACCGCTGCCATGGCCGCGTGCTGGTGCTCGCCGAGCAGAGCGCGAATCTTCCCGATCTGTAGACGATAGGCTGCCGGGTCGCCAGCGACGATCTGCGGCGCGATGGCCTCGATGGCCTTGGCTGCCTCGGCTGGAAACTCCTTGTAGCGAACGATAGGGGCGCCCTCGCCGTGGCCGGTGATGCCGTCGCGGCTATAGGCAACCATGACCGTTTCGCGATAGGCGCTCGAGGACATGGTCGTGGTCCAGGTGTGGCGCAGATTGAGTCGCTGCAAGGAGCAGGTGAGTTTTGCGGCCGAGGATACGGTTTCAGTAGGCCTCGCCAAAGTCTTCCTCGAGCCGAAGGCGGGCAGCAGGGCCGCGGTTCCGGCCAGTTTCCCTGCCAGTTTCAAAGATGCGCGGCGGGTGAGGAACAGGTTTGCGGTGTTGTTTTTCATTTCGATTGGATTCTCCGTGCGGCGACGAGCAGGTGCGTCCATGGTTCGTCGTCGAGGCGGCTGATTTGCACGCCGGGCTGGCCGTGGACGGTGTCGTGGATGAATTCGCCCGCACCGATATACATGCCGGTGTGAGTAATATGCGTGGGCGACGATCCGAAATAGAGCAGGTCGCCGGGCAACAGAACCTTGCGGTCGACGGCGACGACGCCTGACCAGGCGGACTGCGCGTCGGCATCGCGCGGCATGTCGATACCGCGCTGTCGGATGAGCATCTGCGTGAAGCCCGAGCAGTCGAAGCCGAAGCTGCTGACTCCGCCCCAGGTGTAGGTGATGCCGAGAAATCGTCGGGACAGGGCAATGGTTTCGTCGATGGAGAGCGGTGCTGACGGTTTGGTGGTCACGTCGCCGCGCTGCACCCAACCCATGCGGTTATCGACCAAACGCACGGCCAACCAGCGTTCGCTTGATCCGGGCGCGTCGGGAACGGCCTCAAGGATTGATTCCCATGGAAGATGCAGCAGCGGTGCGTGCTTGGTCACGTCCGGTTCGTGGTAGACGTTGAGGCCGAGGACGGTGACGCGCACCAGACGGCCTGCGGCGGGATAAGTGCCCGGGCGCAGATCAGCGGCGGCGACCCAGCCCGTGTACTCGTCGGCGGTGCGGATCCTGGTCCAATCCTTTTTCTTTTCGAGTACGATGACGCCGGAACCGTAGAGTACCTGCGAGGTCACGTCGCTGTCGGCCGAAGGAGTGACAAACATGTTGACGACGGGTGCGGTGGCCACGGCGTCGGCGTGCGGTGCGCTGCGCTGCGCAAGGGTCGAGGCGCAGCCCAGAGCCAGCGCCGCCACGGCAAACAACCCGGCGTGGGCAAAGAGTCCGCGCAGTGCCAGCGTGGCGAGGCAGGCAAGCTGATCGGCGGCAGGCACGGAAGTTCTCCTTTCAGAGGTGCGGCCTAGGCTCGGCCTTGGTGCGAAGTGAGAATCCATCGGAATCATCGTCTCTGCGTTCATGCTTCTTAGCGCTCCATGCTGGATGCGGTTTGGCTGGATGCGGTTTGTGGCGCGGCGTCGCGATCGAGTCCCGCGCCGCGCACGGCCAAGCCGGGCAGGGTGACCGGCAGACGGCCGTGGATGGGGGCTTCGCCGAAGAGGGCGCGCACCAGGCTGGCGGCCGACAGCGGCGTGTCGGAGAAGGTGCAGATGTAGCTTTCGAGACCGGCGATGCCGCCGCCGGTGTAAGGATTGCCGAGCGCGGCGACAATGGTCGTTTGCGGCGCGGCGGCAACCAACTCGGCAAGCAGGCCGAGCGACTGCGAATCGATCGCGGAAGAACTTTTCTCCTGCGCGGCGCGGGGCGCGGGCATCGATTCCGAGACGGCGAGAACGCGATCGACGGCAGCAGCGGCGGCCAGAATCTCGCCACGCAGGCAAGCTACATTTGAAGGATCAACGAAATAAATTTTGGACTGCGGCACGCGCTGGCGCAACTCGGCGGCGAGTGCGCGGCCGGTATCGCTTTGGTGCGCATGGTCGGAGAAGATGATGGTGACGGTGCGCGCGGCGGAGGCGAGCGGCACGAGCTTGGGCTTGTCGGCGACCAGCGTGATGGCGCGCTCGGCGATCTCGTTGGCGACGGCAACATTTTCCGGCCGAGCGACCTCGTCGTTGATCGCCTGAAGATCGACGAAGCGGTTCTTGTCGAGACCGACCTCGGCCTTCATGCGCAAAATTTTGAGCACGCTGCGGTCGATGCGTTCGGTGGAGATGCGGCCACTGTGGACGGCGTGCAGCAGGCCGTTGTAGGCGCCTTCGAGGCTGCCGGGGATGATGACCATGTCGCTGCCGGCTTCGACGGCGGCCACGGCCTCGGCTCCGGCAATCTCCTCCTCGGTGCCGTGGAAGGCCTGCTTGAGGCCGTTCATGTCGATGGCGTCGGTGACAACGAGCCCCTGATAGCCGAGTTGTTTTTGCAGCAGATCGGTGATGACGTGCTGCGAGATGCTGGCCGGCTTGTTCGGATCAGGTTCAAGTGCGGGCACGATGAGGTGGCCGACCATGATGGAGTCGACGCCGGCGGCGATGGCCGAGCGGAAGGGAACCAGCTCCAGCGCGTTGAGCCGGTCGAGTGGCGCGGTGACGCGGGCTAGAGCCAAGTGCGAGTCGGTGTCGGTGTCGCCGTGGCCGGGAAAATGCTTGGCGGTGGTCAGCAGTCCTGCCTCATGCGCACCGGCGATGTAGGCCGCGGCGAGTGCTCCGACTTGCGCCGGGTCCTCGCCGAAGGAGCGCGTGTCGATGATCGGGTTGGCGGGGTTTGAGTTGACGTCGGTGTCTGGGAACCAGTTCCAGTGAACGCCGATGGCGCGCGCTTCGCGTGCCGAGATGCGGCCGAACTCGCGGGCGAGCTTGGTGTCGCCGGTTGCGCCGAAGGCCATCGCCGCCGGGAAGGGCGTCGCGCCCACGAGGCGCATCGACAGGCCACGCTCGAAGTCGGCGGCGAAGATCAGCGGGTACTTCGAGTCGCGCTGCAGGCTATTGGTGAGCTGCGCGGCCTCAAGCGGTTCGCTCATGACAAGCTGGCCATCTTCAACCGGAACGGTGACGCCGAAGCCGCCGACGTGGCAGGTGCGCATCGCCTCGCGCAGCTTCTGATATTCGCTGCTGTGCACATTGAGGAAGCGCACCTTGGCCCAGACCATGATCATCTGGCCGATCTTTTCTTCGGTCGTGAGCCGGGCCAGCGTTTCGCGGGCCCAGCGTTCGCCTTGCGCGTCGAGTTGGATTGGCGCGGGCGTGGCAAGCGCGGTTCGCCCAACAAAAGAGAGAGTCACCAAGAAAAGAATAGCAATGGAGAAAAGGCGCTTCACGAGTCGGTTCCTTGCGAGTGAGTCCGCGCGGGGCCTTGACAGCGCCACGCGGAGCTGTCGGTTAGTAGAGCAGGTACGGGGCGCGCGTTTTTTTGAACTCTTCAAGGGCATCCTGCGATTCGGCCGCAATGCGGCGCGGATCTTTGCCTGCGGCGAGTGCGTCGAGCACAGATTTGTTGCGCAGCAGAGCATCGATTTTTGTCAGTGTAAAGCCTTTCGGATAAAGCCGGAGTAAAGTTGCTGCGATTTCCATGCCCAGTTCGGGTGCGTCGAGTCCGTCGCGCACGGTGACGAGGATGTGGACGCCGCCACAGATCTGGTTGGCATAATTCGAACTGGTGGGCGTGAAGTGGACAGGCACGAAGCGCACGCCTTCGATCTCGCGCGCGTTCAGCGTGGCGGCGAGCGTGGCGGGATCGATCCAGGGCGCTCCCACTACTTCAAACGGCGTGTCGGTTCCGCGACCGACCGAGATATTGGAATCCTCGATCAGGCCCACGCCCGGATAGAGCGTGGCCTCGGTGAGGCTGCGCAGATTCGGCGAGGGATTGGTCCAGACGAGGCTAGTGGAGTCGAACCAGTCGCCGCGCTGCCAGTCTTCCATAGCGACGACCGAGAGCTTTGCGCCGATATGCTTTTCGGCGTTGTAGAAGCGTGCCAACTCGCCGACGGTCATACCGTGACGCACCGGCACCGCGCCGTAATTGACGAAGGCCTCGCGGCCTGTGTCGGCGAAGGTGCCCTGCACGTAGCTGCCGCCGATGGGGTTCGGACGATCCAGCACGATGACGGGTTTGCCCGCCTTGGCCGCGGCTTCGAGAAAGTAACCGAGCGTGCTCTCGAAGGTGTAGAAGCGCACGCCCGCATCCTGAATGTCATAGACAAACACATCGACTTTTGCCAGTGCTTCTGCCGTGGGACGACGCTTGGCGTCGGTGTCGCCATAGACGCTGTAGATCGTCGCGCCCGTCGTTGCGTCGACCGAGTTGCCGATGTCGGTGGTGTCCAGTTTGCCCGCAAAGCCGTGTTCGGGGCTGAACAGCGCGGTGAGCTTGAGCCCCGGTGTGTGCGCAAGCACGTCCACGGTGCGAAGGCCCGCGCGGTCGATGGCGGTCTGATTGGCGATGAGTCCGATGCGTACCGGGCGCGTGGCGTCGGGATGCAGTTCGCCGAAGTGGTGCGCCTCCAGCACATCGATACCGGTTCTGGTGGCACCATTGCGCACGGTGAAACGTCGCTCGGCCATCTGCGATTCGTTGTAGCCTGTGATGCGTGCCAGACGCAGCTTTTCCTGCTCGCTCGGCGTCAGGTCAAGCGCTGCGGCGACGGCCGTGGCCACGCGCGTGCGCAGCGAGATGCAGGAGCCATGCGGCAGATGCACGGTGTTGGTGAGGATGAGGATGTAGCTGTCGGTGGTCGGATCGATCCACAGCGAGGTGCCGGTGAAGCCCGTGTGCCCGTAGGAGCCGACCGGCAGCAGTTCGCCGCGATTCGACGAGAAGGGCGAATCGATGTCCCAACCAAGACCGCGCAGTACGCTGGCCGAGGCTGGCTGCTGCGGCGTGGTCATTTTCTCAATGGCTACGCGGCTCAGAATCTTGTTGCCGTGCAACAGCGCTTCGGCGAAGAGGGAAAGATCGTCAGCGGTCGAGAACAGTCCGGCATGTCCGGCGACGCCACCCATGCGCCGCGCGGTCGGGTCATGCACAGTGCCGCGCAGCATCGCGCCATGCTCGTCGCGTTCGGTCGGCGCAATGCGCGTATCCCATGAGGCGGGCGGAAGAAAACGCGTCTCCTTCATGCCGAGCGGCTGATAGATGTGCTCGGCAGCGTAGGCGTCGAGCGACTGTCCGGTGAGCTTTTCGACGATGAACCCGAGGGTGATGAAGTTGATGTCGCTATAGACAAAGCGCGTGCCGGGTGTAATCTCCGGTGCGGACTCCATCACCATTTTGTAGGCCGTGGCGCGGCTTTTCCATGCGTCTTTATGCGGCAGATCGGGTGCAAGGCCGGAGTAGTGCGTCAGCAATTCGCGCACGGTGATCTGCGCCTTGCCGTTCTGCGCGAACTCCGGCAAATAGGCCGCCACCGGATCGTTGAGCTTGATGCGGCCTTGCTCGATGAGCTGCGTGACCGAGGTTGCGGTGGCAATGCACTTGGTCAGCGAAGCGAGGTCGAAGATGGTGTCGACGGTCATCGGTTCGCGCGTTGGTTCGACGGAGCGCCAGCCGAAGGCCTTGCGATAAACAATCTTGCCGTGATGGCCGATGAGGACCACCGCGCCGGGAATCTTCTTCTGGTCCACTGCATCCTGCACAATGGCATCGACTGCGGAAAAATTCGGCGTGGGTGCCTGCGCCTGTGCGTTGTGCGCACCAAGCGAAAGAACCAGAAAAAGAAAACAAACAAGAGAGCGAGAGAAACGAGTCTGCATGGCTACTCCGCAATGGCCAGCCGGACGTTGCCGTGCGCCTTGCGCAGACGGCGCGACGCCTCGGTCTTTCCGGTGTTGGTTTTCAGCATGACGATGGCAAGAGGAAGATCCTTGCCGGATTTTTCGATGACCTTGATGGCTTGTTCGCGCTCGACGCCGGTCAATGTCTGCAGAATGCGAATGCCGCGTTCGCACAACTTGTGATTGCTCATGCGCAGCTTGACCATCAGGTTGCCATAGACGTAGCCAAGCCGCGTCATGGCGCCGGTGGTGATCATGTTGCAGATGAGTTTTTGCGCAGTGCCGGCCTTCAGGCGCGAAGAACCGGTGAGCACCTCGGGGCCGACCTTGACCTCAATGGCAAACTCAGCGAACTTGGCGATTTCCGAATGCAGATTGCAGGCAATGGCCACGGTGGCCGCGCCTTTTTTGCGCGCGGTTTCGAGCGCGGCAATAGTGTAAGGCGTTCGTCCGCTGGCGGCCAGACCGATCACAATATCTTTTTTGGTGATGCGCTTGGCCGTCATGTCGCTGCGGCCCAACTCGGCCGAGTCCTCGCTGGTTTCAACGGCGCGCGTCAATGCGCGTTCGCCACCGGCAATCAGGTATTGCACCATCTTTGGATCGGTGCCGAAGGTCGGCGGGCATTCGGAGGCGTCGAGCGCGCCGATGCGTCCGCTGGTGCCGGTGCCGACGTAAATCAGTCGTCCGCCCTTGGCTAGTTGCGCTGCGGCCAGATCGACGGCCTTGGCAATCTGCGGCAGCGCCTTGCGAATGGCGCGCGGCACCGCTGTGTCCTCGTGATTCATAGCCGTAACCAGCTCAAGCGAGTTCATCGCGTCGAGGTTCATCGTGGCCTTGTTGCGACTTTCCGTGGTGAGATCGAGATTTTCCATCGAGTGCTAGTCCATTTCCTGTTTCTGCCGCGAATGCAACGGAATGCGGCTCGCTGTGTAACCGACGACAAAAGTAATCGCGCTGCCAAATACGACATACCACGTGAAGGCCACAGAGGTAAAAAACCAGAGATACAGATTCAGCGAAAACCCGCAGACCATGCCCACCATCGCGCCGCGCTCGTTGGCCGAGCGGGTCAGCACGCCGAGTAGAAAAACGCCCAGCAGGCAGCCGTAGGCCACCGAGGAAATCGACAGGCCGACTTCGAGAACGCGGCCTCCATTGCGGGCGACAACGGCGAGCGCGAAGAGGATCAGCGCCCAGACAATCATGGATCTGCGCGATAGCTTGAGGCGATGTTCCTCGCTGGATTTCGGAAAGAAGCGAGCGTAGAGGTCGACGATGGAGGTGGAAGAAAGCGAGTTCAGCGCGGCACTCAGGTTCGACATGGCGGCGGCAAGAATGGCCGCGATCAGCAGCCCGCTGATGCCGTGTGGCATGTGCGTGACGACGAAGCCCGGGAAGACCGTGTCGCTGCGCGTGATGGCCTCGGCCGGAGGATTCAGTTTGTAGAAGACGTACAGCATCGCGCCGATGAACAGAAATAGCGAGAACTGAAAGAGAATGGCAACGCCGCTTGAAATGAGCGCGAGCTTGGACTGGCTCTGCGAACGCGCGGCCAGCAGGCGTTGCACGATCAACTGATCGGTGCCGTGGCTGGCCATGGTGAGGAATGTGCCGCCGAGCAGGCCCGACCAGAAGGTGTACTTGGTGGTCAGGTTGAAGGAGAAGTCAAAGATGCGGAATTTCCCGGCCGCGCCGGCAATGGCGTGGATGGTCGGCCATCCGCCCGGAACCAGATGCAGCAGCGTGATGAGTCCGACGATGGTGCCGGCGATGTAGACGGTCTGCTGCAGCACGTCGGTCCAGATGGCGGCCTTCAATCCGCCTTCAAAGGTGTAGACCAGCGTGAGCGCGGTGACGATGGCGATGGCGGCAATGTCACGCTGCAAGTCTGACAGACTCGAGACCAGGTTGCCGAGCGCAATGCGCACCACGATGGCCACGGCGAAGACGCGTACGCCCTCGGCTGCTGCGCGCGTCAGCAGAAAGATGCTGGCGGTGAGCGTGCGCAGGCGCTGGCCGAAGCGCCGTTCCATCAGTTGATAGGCGGTGAACAGATCGCCGCGAAAATAATGGGGCAGAAAGATAAAACTGACGAGAACGCGGCCGATCAGATAACCGAAGACCAGTTGCAGAAAACCGAAGTCGTGATCGAAGGCTAGCCCGGGCACGCTGATGACAGTGAGCGTACTGGTTTCCGCAGCGACAATCGACAGCGAAATGGCCCACCAGGGAATGGAGTTGCCGGCCAGGTAATAGCTCTTCAGCGTGCGATTGCTGTCGCGGAAGCGCAGACCAAAAAGAGTCACGCCGATCAGGTAAATGGCGATGACTCCAAGATCAAGCAGATTCAGATTCATTTCAGATCCCATGCAATGGCTGGCAGAAAAGGTGAAGAAGCCTGCCACCGGCCCGCTGCTTTGCGGACCGGCAACAAGTCCGGGTTGGGTTAGAAGGTGAACTTGCCGGCGAACTGCACGATGCGCGGATCGCGATAGCCGGTTACCTGACCGAAGGTGCTGGAGGTCGAAGTGGTGCCGACCGACTGCACGTTGGTGTGGTTCAGCGCGTTGAATGCCTCGGCGCGGAACTGGAAAACCAGTCCGTCGCGGATGCGAATGTTACGGAAGACGCCCAGATCGACGCGGCTGAAGCCGGGGCCATTCACTGTGCCGCGGCGCGCCGTGCCCGGCGTATCGCTGCTGAGCGCGGGCGCGGCAAAGGCACCGGTATAGAACCACGGCTTCGACGAGTTTGCGTAGCTCTTGTTGTGGATCTTGATGCCGGTGGGGGCCGAGTTCGGATTGCCAATCTGGTTCGGACGCAGACCGGCCATGGTGTTGCCGAGTGCGCTCAGTCCGGCATTGTCGGTGAGCGTGCCGCCGTTGGTGGCATTGTTGTAGATGCTGGCGACGCCGCCCGGCAGATTGTAGTTGATCTGCGAGCCGCCCGAGCCGGAGATCGTCAGCGGTAGACCGGAGTTGACCGCGTAGATCGCCGAGATCTCCCAGCCGCCGAGTGCGCGGCCGATCAGACCCTTCTGCTGTTTGAAGAAGGGTTCTTCCCAAACGCCGTCCAGGCTCAGAATCAGCTTGCGGTCCACAGCGGCGCGGCCATAGTCGCCGTTGATGTTGTAGATGTTCTGCACGGCGCTGGAGGTGTCTGCCTGCGAGTTGGTCAGGTTGCGCGACCAGGTGAAGTTGGCGTCAACGTAGGTTTTGCCCGCGAAGTGCTTGGTGATCTTCGCCTGCAACGAGTTGTAGTTGGCGTTGAAGATCGGCGCAATCGCATCGATGGCGAAGTAACCGAGATACGGCTTGATCTGGTTCAGCACCCGATCGCAGGTCGAATTGAGGAAGGCCGGCGTTCCGTTCAGCGCGCAGGTGGAACTGGCGGAGGTCGGTGTGACCACGCCGCGCCACGCGCCCGGCTTCGGCTGGTTGATGTTCATCACGCCCACCAGATGCGTGCTGTGCGAACCGACGTAGCCCAGGTCGAACATCAGGTTCGGTGTGATCTGCTGTTGCAGGTCGAGCGAGAACTGCTGCACGTAGGGCGTGTGATAGTTGACGGGTAGCGTGTACAGATGGCCGGGGAGCGTGGCCTTGGTGGTCGATACCGCGCCGCCGGTCGGGTCATCCAGCATCGCTGCCGACTGCGAGTAGGTGGAGATCGCCGGTGGGTTGGCCGAGTAGGTGCAACCGAAGATGGCGCACTCGTACCAGCTCACCGCGATCTGGTCGTAGGACCAGCCGTAGCCGCCGCGCAATGAGGTCTTGCTGTTGCCGAACAGGTCATAGGCAAAGCCCACGCGGGGGGCGAAGTTGTACTTGTCGGCCGAGCCAACCTTGTTGCCGTACTTCGAATACTGGCCGTTGACCTCGGCTGAGTTTCTTGAAGTGCCAAAGACCAGACCGTTGATGTAGTTCACTCCGACATAGTCAGCGCTGGAGTTGGGCGAGGTCGATTGACCCGCGCTCGAATTGGTCTGGCTGCAGGTGCCGGTTAGGCAGAGCAGACCGTTGGCGGCAATGGTCGGCGCCTTCGAGGCCGAGTAGGTGGAAGAATCTAAGGTGCTCAGATTGCCATTTACATCGTAGGGTTGGCCGTAGTAGCCGTAGCGGAGGCCGAGGTTCAGCGTCAGACGCGGCGTCGCCTTCCAGTCATCCTGCAGAAAGGCCTCGTACAGCTTGGAATGCACGTCGGCAACAAGGTTCTTCGAGGTCTGCGAGAAGCCGCCGTTGGCGTTGCCCATCAGAAAGTTGGCAAAGGCCTGAACCTCGCCTGCTCCGGTGACGTTGGATTGAGTGACGAGAGTCGACTGATTCGAATACATCGAATCGCTGGAGAAGGTGAACGTACCCTGATTGCCGCCGCCGGAAGCGTTCTCGCGTTTCTGGTAGCTCACGTAGGAGAACCCCGCCGTCAGTGTGTGGTTGTGCAGCGTCTTGGTGATGTCGCCGAAGATCTGATGGTTGATGCCGTGGTCTACGTAAATTGCGCCACCGCCCAGTGTCGTCATGCCGCTGAGCGAAAGCGTCGGAACAACGCCTACGGTGTTGGTGTAGGGCATGGGAATGTTGATGTCCTTTGACTTGGAGGAGAGCAGCGCGCCCTGCGGCGTGGTCAGGATTGAGCCGCTTGAGTAAGCGTAGCCGAAGTTGGCCAGCAGGTTCTGCGTGAACAGGTACGTTCCATGGCCCATGTGCTGCGTGCCCGGAGCCTTCGTCACCGTGGCGGAAAGTCCCGGAATCGGGCTGGAGACAAAGGTTCCAGAACCCTGAAAGGACGGGAAGGTGTCGTGCATGTAGCGATAGAAGGCGGTCAGCTTCTGTCCGACCTGCTGATCGACGCGCACCATGGTGTTCGAGTTGTCGAAGCTGTTGGGAATCGTAGAAGACAGCGTGTGCGGATCGAGATTTTCCGCGAGGTTCTGCGCAACATCGGGTGCGGGAATGACCTTGTAAATGTCATTCAGGTAGGCCTGCGCCGCCGAGGAGATGGTGCTCACCGAGGTTCCGGCGCTGTTGCAGGTGGTGGACTGGCTGCTGGTCGTGTAGGTGAAGGAGGTGCAGACCTGCACCGGACCGCTCGTCCATGCGCCGGTGGTGGAATTGTAGTAGCCACTGTTGCTGAAGTCGCCCGTGCGCTCGGCCGTGGTCGGCACAATTGCCGTGCCGGTCGAGTAGGTAATCTCGCGGAGCCACTCCTGCGAGACAAAGAAGAAGGTTTTGTTGCGGCCGTTGTAGACCTTGGGCAGATAGACAGGGCCACCGAAGGAGAAACCAAAGTCGTTGTAACGATATTTGGTGATCGGGGTGCCCTTGTAATTGTTGACGAAGGTGTTGGCGTCCAGCGCGTCGTTGCGGATGTACTCGTAGGCGCTGCCGTGGATGGTGTTGGTGCCGGACTTGGTGACCACGTCGATCTGGCCGGCGGCGTTGCGGCCGAACTGTGCCGAATACTGACCGCGCAGCGTCTTGAACTCGGCGATCGCATCCGGGCTTGGGTAGGTGTAGAGCGTCAGGTTCGAGCCGCGATCCAGGTTGTCGGCACCGTCAATCGTCCAGTTGTTCTGCGTCGAGCGGCCACCATTGATCGAGAAGCTCACCATGTTTGAGCCGCCTGTCGGGCTGTTCGGTCCGCGATTCAACTGGTCGCTGGCGCCGCCGAAGACCACACCGGGCTGCAGGTTGATCAGGCTTTCGTAGTTGCGCGTGCTCATGGTCAGTTCGCTGATCTGGTTGGAGTCGATCAGCCCCTCGGCAGAGGCGCTTTCAAGATTGAGCTGCGCTTCGCTGGCGGTGACGGTCACCTCTTCGCTCGCGCCGCCCGTGACCAGAGAACGGTTCACCGTGAGCGCGTCGTTAACGTTCAGCACCAGACCGGTGACCGTCGAGGTCTTGAAGCCGGGATAGGAGATGGAGACCGAGTGGGTACCCAGAGGCAGAGAGGGCGCCACGTAGAAGCCGGAGGAGCCGGTCTTCACCACGCGGATCGTGGCGCCCTTGTCGGTGTTGTTCATGGTCACGGTGGCGCCAACCAGAAGGGCTCCGTCCGGATCGGTGATAGTGCCGCTGATGCTGCCGGAAACGCCGCTCTGCGCCGGTGTTACAGCAGAGCCCCACAGCAGCCCAAACACGACCAGGAGGGAGATTGAACTATAAAAAAACTTTCTCGATATTGCGATCATATGTCTCCTGAAAATTTACGGTTCTCTTCTGGTTTCAAAGCCTGAAGATTCCCAGGTGTGAATACGCCCTGGCGCGGAAGAACAGAAACGTCTTCGCTACCGGACGCTCAACAATCATGCAACGGTGCGGACAGAGCAAAAAGCCGTTCGTGGATTGAAACGGTTCTGCGCCAAGCAATTTTCTTGTGGGAGCGCCCACACCCTGTGGACACTCCCACAAGAGCGTACGTGCAAAAAGAGGCACGCAGAAAATTCCGACCGATTTTGAAAACGAAGCCCAGTGGTCATATAGATGACTGGAGGACAAAGTAGAAGTTCTGCGATGAAAAGTCAATGAAGAAAAATACGTGCTTGACGAGCCAATTCTCCCCATTTCCAGGAGCTCTACCATCGGCCATGGTGCAAATCGGTGGAGGCGGTTCGATTCAGGGAGCGGCAACATAGCAAGACTCTCGCCACTTTACAGCATCAGGAGAGATGCTCTAAACCGTCGCTGTCGTCAGTCCAATGGTTCGTGCGGCCTTCAGCTTGCCGCGCACATTGAGTCTTAACTTTCAATAGTGTCAACCTCCACGGGTGCGCGCTTCCGGGCGCAGACCCTTCTTTTTTGTCTTTCGGTACTGCACTGTGGTCCGCCTGCCAGCCACGGCCTGTTTCGCTCTCGCCGTATCTATGAGAAACTAGAAGAGGAAGATTTCCCCGGGATGGCCGCCTTGTGCGCCTCCCACCCAGACCCAAATTTACTTTTTTTGGCCGCCGCGCCTCGTGCGCCCCGTGCGGCCCATCGAGACAGGACCGCTTAAGAATGCTTAGTGTCAGCAATGTTTCCATGCGTTACGGCTCGAAGGTGCTCTTCGAAGACGTCAGCGTCAACTTTGTCCCCGGCCGTCGCTACGGCCTCACCGGCCCCAATGGCGCTGGCAAGTCCACCTTCATGAAGGTGCTCACCGGCGAAATCGATCCGCAGAAGGGGTCGGTCGTCCGCCCGCGCAAATACGGTGTGCTCCGGCAGGACCAGTTCGCCTTCGACGCCTATCGCGTCATCGACACCGTCATCATGGGCAACAAGCCCCTCTGGGCGGCGATGGAAGAGCGCGACCGCATCTACGAAAAGCCCGAGATGACCGACGAGGACGGCATGCGCCTCGGCGAGCTTGAAGGCGTTGTCGGCGACGAGGACGGCTACACCGCCGAGACCGACGCTGCCATTCTTCTGCAGGGTCTCGATATCGGCGAAGAGGTCCACGAGCGCAAGATGGGCGAGCTGCAAGGTGGCCAGAAGGTCCGCGTCCTGCTGGCGCAGGCCCTGTTCGGCAAGCCCGAAGCCTTGCTGCTCGATGAGCCGACGAACCATCTGGATCTTGAATCCATTCACTGGCTTGAGGACTTCCTCAACAACTACAGCGGCTCGCTGATCGTCATCAGCCATGATCGCCACTTCCTCAACTCCGTTACCACCCACACCGCCGACATTGATTACGCGACCATCATCACCTACACCGGTGGCTACGACGATATGGTGATGGCCAAGACACAGATCCGCTCCACGCTCGAATCGCAGAACGAGCAGCGGGAAAAGAAGATCTCGCAGTTGAATGACTTCATCGCCCGCTTTGCCGCCGGCACCCGGTCCAGTCAGGTGACCAGCCGCCGCAAGGAGGTCGAGCGCCTGCAGACCAACGATCTGGCCCGCTCCAACATTCAGCGCCCCTTCATCAAGTTCGATCAGGGGCGTCCCAGCGGCAAGCAGGCCCTTGAGATCAAGGGCATCAACAAGGCCTACGACGAGCAGAAAATCATCACGGACTTTTCCGCCAATGTGATGCGCGGCGAAAAAATCTGCCTGATGGGCCGCAACGGCGCGGGCAAGACCACGCTCATCAAGAGCCTGCTGGCCAACTTTGCCGGCTGCGCCGAGCCGGACTTCACGCTCGACGCCGGCGAGGTCAACTGGGGCTATGAGGCTCAGGTCGGCTATCTGCCGCAGGACTTCGGCGCGGCCATCGAGCGCGGCACCAACGTGACAGACTGGCTCTACCAGTGGTCGCCCGAGTCGCACATCGAGGACATTCGCGGCATTCTCGGCCAGATGCTCTTCCGTGGCGAGGAAGGCGCGAAGGAGACCGACGCGCTCTCCGGCGGCGAACAGGCTCGCCTGCTCTTCTGCAAGCTGATGCTTATCAAGCCGAATATCCTGATCCTCGATGAGCCGACCAGCCACCTGGATCTGGAGTCGATCAACGCGCTGAACATCGCCCTGCAACGCTACGAGGGCACGCTGCTGCTGGTCACCCACGATTACGATCTGATGGATGAGGTCGCTACTCGTCTCTGGGCCTTCCATGGCCATGAGGTCGAGGACTTCCAGGGGACCTATGCCGAGTGGAAGAGCGAGCAGAAGTAGCTCTTTCTCTGAACGGGAAACAAAAAGCGGTGGGCCATTGGCTCACCGCTTTTTTGTAGACCAGCAGGATGACTGCGCGGTTTTGTAACTCTACGTAGAGTGCATCTTTTCGATGTGAGCGAAGTCCTCCGAACAACAACCGCAGATCTTTCGACTCACCACCCCCAAGCTGATAAGCGCTTGGGGCCCCGTTCGCTCAAGATGACAGCCTCGTTACTTATGATCCGGCTATGGCTGATGAGGCAATGGCGCCGCCGCTTGATTCGCGGACGATGAGCCGGTGCTGCAGAACCAGTTGCCGATGGGTGCGGGTGGGGTCTTCAATGCGCTGCAACAGCAACTCCGTGGCGGTGACGCCGATCTCATAGGTGGGCTGCTCGATGACGGTCACCGTGGGGCGTACCAAGCTGGTCCAAGCCGCCTCGTCGAAGGTGGCAAAGGCTATCTTTCCCGGGCAGGGGACACCGCTTTCCATCAGGGCGCGATAGGCTCCGGTCGCGGTCAATCCATTGCTGACTAACAGCGCATCCAGATCGGGGCGCGTGGCGAGCAGCTCGCGGGTGACCCGGTAGCCCTCTTCTTCGCGCGGCGCGATATCCACCTGAAGGCAATGCTGACGGTCGAGACCGTTCTGCTCGATGGCCTGCCAGAAACCGAGCGCGCGTTCCTGGCCGGTCAGACTGTTTGCGCCGAAGATGCCTCCGAGCGCGCGCCGGCCCTGGTCGATCAGGTGTTGGGCCAGATCGTAGCAGGCATGAACGTTGTCGATCAGAACGCTATCCGCGATGTTGGACTTGACGGGACGGTCGATCACCACAACGGGCAAATGCAGGTTCTTCAGAACCGAAGGGGTGCGCACTGTTTTGCCGGTCGTTGCGAGAATGATGCCCGCGACATTTTCGTCGATTAGGTGGCGCAGATAGATCTCTTCCTTGCGCGGGTCCTCGTCGCTGTTGCAGAGAAAAACGGCATAGCCCTTGCGCATGGCCTCGTCTTCGACGGCGCGGCAGATGCGGGTGAAGAAG
>Ga0255352_1000893_pt1 | contig 15899 bp, 11 predicted proteins | sample HBST0metaG_FD_189939 | JGI IMG/M metagenome (GOLD analysis project Ga0255352, IMG submission 189939) | Peat soil microbial communities from Stordalen Mire, Sweden - H.B.S.T0 | ecosystem: Environmental > Terrestrial > Soil > Wetlands > Peat | place: Sweden: Norrbotten County, Stordalen Mire...
CACCTGGTCTGGGCGAAGGCAGCTTCGGAGACTTGGTCGTCCGACCCAGCCGACTCGACTCTCGTGCACCTCACGGAAGCGATACTGCGTTTCAACGAGCTTGGCTGGGAATCAGCTATTGAGGAAGCAGTTGAAGTCTTAAGCGGGCTTTTCGATTCAGCCGATGCCAGCAGAGCATACCTTGTGCGGCAGTTGATGGAGACCCGAGAGCCCCTTATGGTCTCTGTCGGCATACGATCCATAACTGCCCAATTCGATGCTGTTCGAAGAGCTCTTTCGGGTCCAGAGCGATGTTTTCAGGCTCTCCGAACTCTTCTCGATATCTATTGCCCAAAGGGTCTCTCCGACGGTCGAGTTTGGTTTAATTTACACGAGTTCCAGACCGCGCTGGCCGGTATTCGATCGGGCGAAACTGAACTTATTATCCTTTTCCGGACGCTAAGACGTATCAGCAAATACGATCTCTCGGACCAAGGACTAGCGTGGATGTTGGAGTCTCTTTGCTTTGAAGGGTTGAGGCTTCAAAATCGAGATCTGACGATTGAGTCCGTTTCCGAACTGAGGCTGTATGATCCTGGACGTGGAGCCGTCGTGAACGCCATGCTCGATGGCGACCTTGATTTGGCTTTAAGCCAGGCAGCGAGTGAATTGACCGCGACTCGGCCTGAAGACTTGTTTACGCAAGCATTGCGATGGAGAGCCTATGGCTTTGTTCACGCAGCACGTGGCGAGCACGAAAAAGCGATGCAGGCTTACATGAAGGCAGCTTTGGGATTTCTAGAGTGCCAAGAAAATGCCCAAGAAGCACATGTTTGGCAATTATACGAGTTTGCAGCTCGGGCAGTTGCGGACGGCGATGCCGTGGATGAAGCTCGCAAGCGCCTAGAGAGTCTTAGCCGAGCATTCAAGCTTCCAGCGGAAGAACCTATGCTAACCCCTGTTTAGCCAAAATGCGACCTGTTCCCTCGGCGACTTGAGGTTTCAGAACGAGGGAAGGAACGACAAACCGCACCGAAGTAGAATGGGATTTCATTGGCTGGCTAGGCTCCAAGCGAATCCTGGCCAATTGCCTGACCTAGTGTGAGTTGCCGGCCTTCACGCGAATTGCTCCCCGCAAACGCCCTTCCCAACGGGGACCATCAATGACGGACCCGCGCCGGGGATTCCCGTCGCCATGGCGACTTTTGAGGACTAATCCCGGAGAGAGCCATTAAGGGTCAGCCCCGCATCTAATACTCCAAGACACAGCTGTGTGGGCTCTGGTTCCACTGCCGGGCGCAACCTGACTCGTCATGGAATCTCCATCGTCTCCTCGTCGGCAAGGCGGCACACCATTCCGAAACCGTTCGATTCCTCGTCCCGTTGCACGCCATGCACAGGCACGGCCATCTTCAGCCATATCGCCGCTGCGAATTCGCGAAGATCGGACGCGGAGACGTGGCCACTCGTGTGAATGTAGGCAATCTCCGCGCCAGTAGCTTGCATCCAGTCCAGCGAGACTGAGTAACGGGAGTCAAAGGGACTTGAAAGGTATCCACGCCACATCGAGAAGTTGTACGCATCATCTGGGGTCGGCACGACTCCTGCCCGTTGATAGTCGGGCTAAGTCAATATCAGATTGAATCCCTAAATACAGCCCGCCGCAAGAAGATTCAGCAAGCACGCTGAAGCAGCGTGTCCGCGCGCCTCCAACTCCTTCTTGGTAGGGACGTGAATTCCATGAAGAGCTCCTTCAAAGATCCCCGCGCAAAGAAGAGCCGCAAAGACGTTCGACGCGCCTTCAGGATCTTTTAGTCTCCACTTTTCAGAGCGCCGCCAGCGGTTCAAGTACTCAATGAGAATCTGATTCCGCTTCCCAACCGCTTGGTCGTGATAACGCCGCGCCAATTCAGGAAAGCTGTGTGCGTCCCGTGTCACAACGCGATAGAGAGCCAATTGCTCCTCGGAGAGAACATGTTGCAGATAGCCTGTTCCTACAATTGGAAGCGCAACACGCGGCGGGTGATCGATCCAAGGAAGTGTGTCCGCCTGTCGTTCGGATGGTACGGTCACAAATCTCTCTGGGGCGATCGAACATGCAGCTTGCATAACGGCGCTGAACAGATCGTCCTTATTCTGGAAGTGCCGATAGACCGTCTTGACCGACACCCCTGCCGCCTCCGCGATACGGTCCATGGAGGTCTGAGCGTAGCCCCCTTCAAGAAATGACTGCCGTGCTGCGTCGACGATCGCCGTTCGCTTGCGCAGCATCAAACCGGCCTTCGGATTGTTCTCTGTCCACGTTTTCATGTTGCCCTTGTCCGGAGATCACGCAAACGCAGTTCCATGTGCTCCCTTGACACCAGCATACAACAACGCATATTGTCTTATGCGTACGACAACGATAGTTGTCGTTATGGCTCTGAAGTTTTGACTAATGCGTCGAAAGGAAAAAGACCGATGACCAGTCCACTTGCTGCGCCCCTATCACTCCCATGTGGCGCCGTTCTTCCCAATCGAATTTGCAAGGCTGCCATGAGCGAGGGGTTGGCAGATGTCGAGAACCACTCCACACCGCGCCTCGATACCCTTTATCGTCGATGGGCCTACTCAGGTGCAGGCCTGCTGTTATCCGGCAATGTCCAGGTCGACCGCATGCACCTGGAGCAGCCGGCCAACGTCGTTTTGGACGACAACAGCGGGATGCAGCAACTAAAAGCGTTGGCAAAGGCCGGAACCGAGGGCGGAGCACACTTCTGGCTGCAGCTGAGCCACGCGGGTCGCCAGGTTCCCGATCTAATCAATTCTGCGCCACTGGCTCCCTCCTGCGTGGAAGTCGATGTGCCGCGTGCTCTTGGTACCTTTGCGCCACCAAGGGAAATGACAGAAGAAGATATTGCGAAGGTGATTGAGCAGTTCACCTTTGCTGCGCAGAAGTCCAAGGAGGCAGGCCTTACCGGCATCGAGCTTCATGCTGCCCACGGCTATCTTCTCTCTCAGTTCCTGAGCCCCTTGACCAATCGCCGGACCGACCGCTGGGGTGGTTCTCTCGAAAACCGCTCGCGCCTGCTGTTGAACACTATTGAGTCGATTCGTGCCGCGCTCGGACCGAAGTTCCCGATCGGCATCAAGCTTAACTCTTCGGATTTTCAAAAAGGTGGATTCACGCACGCCGAGTGCATTGATCTCGTAAAGATGCTCAACCACTCAACAATCGATTTGCTTGAACTGTCAGGCGGCTCTCTCGAGCAACCGAAGCTCTTCGGCGTTACGTTCAAGGATCAGGGCGAAGACGCGCCGCGGCAGAGCACGATGCAGCGCGAGGCATATTTTGTCGAGTTCGCTGGAGCGGTGCGCAAGGTGGCCGAAATGCCTGTAATGGTCACAGGCAATTTCAGAGAAATTGCAGGCATGGTCGCAGTCCTCGAAGCTGGAGACCTGGACATGATAGGGATCGGTCAGCCGATGATTTCCGATCCGCTCGCGCCCAAAGAGATTCTCAGCGGAGAGGTGGATCGAATCATTGATATCAAGAAGAAGCTGAATCCCTTCCACCTGATTGGGTGGCTCAACTGTCAAATTGAACGGCTTGCCGATGGCATGGACCCCGATCTCACGTTGAGTGGCGAAGATGCTGTGGAGAGGTACACGCAGATTGAGCAGAGAAACATGCACGCTCTCGTCGAGCATCGCAAAGCACAGGCGTGATCTGCCGCGTTTTTCTCAGCCAGCCATAGCCGGAATGTCTTGGTTTAAGTTTGAGGGCTGGGAACTCTCAGGCGCCGTAGCTAGGGACGGAGATGTGGGAAGCGCTGCTTGCTTTCCATGTCTCCATACCCAATGTGCATGTGGACTCAGCAGAAGTCCTGTATCTGCTCTTCATCACGCCTGTCCTCTCATTTAGATGAGGAGAGGGCTCCAGTTTTGAATGGCAGAGAAAACGGGAGGCAGGTCACTTTGACGCAAGAGCGGTTCCAGAGTTTCCGTGCCCATGCTGGAATCGTGCAAGGTGTCGTTTTCTTGAGGAAAATGGCACTTCAGAGCATCGCTTCCTGGATACAGTAACTCTGGAACCGCTGTAACATCCCTGATTTCACTTGGGGCACAAGGTGATTGCCCCGGCCTACGGCGTTCCGATCTTCAGGCCTCAGGTCAAGAGGCAGAGATATCGATGACGATCTTCCCTCGCACATGGCCTGCTTCAATTTCGTCAAAGGCGTGACCGAGTTCTTGAAGCGGATAGATTCGGCTGACAAAAGGCCTGATGCTTCCACCGTCGATCAATTTTGCAATTGTTGTCAATTGCTGGCCATCGGGCCGCGTGAGGACGCCGTGATATTCAACGTTCCTGGCCTTGGCCAACTGTTGGTACCTACGAACCCTCCTGGCGGCTAGCCATGCAACCAAAGCCGGGACCCCGATCTCTCTGAAGGCGCGTGCATCAGCCGCCCGAACAAGACCCACATAGCGGCCCTTTGGCTTCAGACATTGAATGGAAGGCTCGATGTTCTGACCGCCCAGGCCGTCGAGCACCACATCGAAAGGGCCAAAATCTCCAACCTGGGATTTGGAATAATCAATGGGGCGCTGAACGCCGAGCTCTTTCAGAAAATCCTGATTCTTGGAACCTGCGGTTGCATAGACTTCCGCCCCCATGTGAAGCGCGAGTTGAATTGCAAAGGTGCCGATTCCGCCAGCACCTGGCTGAATCAGGATCTTCTCGCCACGTTGCAGCTTCACGCGTTCTTGAAATGCCTGCCACACCGTGAGCGCGACCGTTGGAAGGGAAGCGGCCTCAATAAAGGATAGCGTTTTGGGCTTTAATGCCAAGTTCTCGAAGGGCACCGAGACTTTCTGTGCGTAACCGCCTTGCTTGCGGCCGGGAAGGACGGCGTAAACCTCGTCTCCAACCTCAAATCCGGTGACTCCGCCGCCAACCTCAGAAACGATTCCGGAAATATCCAATCCCATAACATGCGGGAATTGATACTTCTGATACTTTCTAAACTCCCCTGAACGCATTGCGATTTCGACGGGGTTCACACCGGTTGCTTGAACGTCGACGAGAACATGCTTTGGTTGTAAAACTGGGTCAGGCAGGTCACCATACTTGATGACCTCCGATCCGCCGTATCCGGTCAAGTAAGCCGCTTTCATTTTCAATTCTCCTTCCTTTTCCAGGAGTCATCTTCAACAAGGGGAAACAGGGAAAGGCCTGTTGGCTATTCCACTCCACTTATTCACCACTACCCGCCAGAGGCACTGAGTTAGATTGCTTTCACGACAGCAGCTTTCCTTCAGTTAGCAGGTTTCGCGGCATGCGCACTCCCCCAAAGCGATCCTGGATTGATTCGATCGGGGTAGAGGGCGAGCATGCTGTCGTAAAGTTCTTGCGCCGTCGAATTCTCACCAACGAGGCGTTCGAAGTCACGGATATATTGACGTGTCGCTTCAACATGGCGCGGGCTGTTGTCGGGAGCGAGCGGCCCGTGCCCGGCGATTACGGCGCGAGGGTTAAGGGCCGCGATCTTGTCGATTGCCTGCAGCCAGGCCAACCGTCCCGCATGGTCGGATTCCAAAAGGAACGAGTGTGTTTCGTTGTAGACGGCATCCCCGGCGATTACAAGGTTCAGCGACGGAACGTGGAGGGCCGTGGTGGCGTCGGTATCGGTGTGGCCGGTGTCGATCACATGGATTTCATACCCTTCCAAGTCGAAAGTGTTGTCTTCAAGCACCTCGGCAGTGGAGAGTTCACTCGGCAACTGTCCGGGCCATCGCTTATGCAAATTGGCGACCATCTCGGGGGCTACAAAGCGGTTCATCATGGCGACCACCTGCGGAGGAGCGTAAGCGCGTGCCTCAGGGAATCGCTTCATGAGCAGCTTCAGGCCGAAAAAATGGTCGGGATGGCCATGAGTGATGTAGATCGTCCTAAGCGTCCTTCCCTTGGACGCGATCCAATCGGCGAGTTCAATGTTTTCCTCTTGCCCAAGCAACGTATCCACAAGAACCGCGTCACGTTCGCCGTATAACAGGGTCACGGCTCCGGCGACCCAGGCCAGTGCTTCCTTGCCGGCTGGAATACCTTGAGTCGCGCTGGCCCGCTTCTTGGTGAATAACTCCCAGTGAAGGAGGTTGCGATTGTCTTTGGTCGTGGTCATGTTCTAATCCTCCTGGATGTGGCTAGCACAGGGATGATCGCGCTTGCCGAGATGAATGTCGTAGTGGCCTCTCGCAGAACTGGATGAAACGCACTGCCTCCAATTCGCGCTCGTTGCGCGAGGGTGAGATCGGTTTTCTTCTTACCTCGATCGGACCTTCTTCACGCCTTAGGGGGGGGAGGGCTCTGTCTTGTATCTTTGCAAGCGGCCGGGCCAGGGGCCAATCGGAACACCGGATCAGATAAAGGCCGACCGCTGAGCCGATCCACCAGGATCGGCTCAGCAACCGTCCCTGTTTCGCTATTGACAATCAGGACGTTGGCACCTTCGGGGGCAAAGTGCTTATTTCCCCAGGCCAGAAGGGCTAGCACCACCTCCCTGAAATCGTGCCCGCATGCGGTTAACACATACTCGAAGCGCGGTGGCCGCTCGCTGTACTGGCGCCGCTCCAGAAGACCCGATTCCGCTAGGGCATTGAGGCGGCGGCTCAATATATTAGGTGAAATCCCCAGGCTCTTCTGGAATTCGTCGAACCGGGTCAGCCCATTGAAACAGTCCCTCAGAATCAGGATGTTCCACCACTCCCCGACCCGCTCTAGGCTGCGGGCGATTGGACACCGCATGCTGTCAAAACTCTTGCGTTGCATAGGCCTTCACTCCGTGTCACTACCATGATAATAGTTTGTATCACGAGTGACTATCATCATGCAAGTGTCAATCGGCAACTCACTCGGTTTCCTGACCCGGGAGGTAAAGGCATAACCACTGACTTTAGGATGACGATTCGTGGCTGTTGAATTTCACAGCTCCGACAGGGCAAACCACTCATTGAGAACGGGTTGCGCTCGGCTGGAGCGGATTGATACCCGAACGCCGTAGGCTTCGGGAGCTTCCTCGGCCCCAGCCCAGCGGGAGTACACAAGATTCCAGTCGCCATTCCGGCGCCGGCACTCCTGCAACTTGACGCCACTGCGTATTCAGGATGTGCAGGCAACAGCGCCTCGCCATGCCAAGGTCTTCTTCTACGTCAATAGCCTCCGATTGGATTCAATTCTCAGCGGCCAATCGCAGATCCCATCTTGTCACCGGAGACTCAGTTGGTCAGGCCCGAGTGGTCGTTTTGGTCTGGAAGGCCCTGAAGAAAAAGGGATTTGGGTCCGGGCCTGATGACTGAATGACAATTTGTCCACGGCGCCAGTAGCTGATTGAAAGCCGTGCTGCCCCGCAAATTGGATGAACTTGTCCACTACCCGAGCTGTGGACAACATCCGATTCAGGTGTGGACAAGTTGTGCTTCAGGATTGGCATTGAGTAATGCGGTCCGCCTGAAGCACAATGTACGTCATCACCATTATGAATCGGAAGCCGAAGAGGCCGGGGCTTTGAACCGGCGTTTCTGACCCGAAGGTCGGCTTGATCCCAAGCCACGGTCGCATGGACTTGCGGCTTTGGAATGGCACCTGCCACCGTTCAAGATGTCTTCGACGCTTCAGTTTCAGGACGGTTTTCCACTCGGTCCGGGATGCCGAACCTTTGCAGTCGTACGATCCAAAGCGAATATCTTTGTCACAGATATCCAACTTACGGAGCAACTTTAGAAAAGCGTTTGCGCCGGGGCCATCCTTCTTAAGTTCGGTAAACACCGGACACCCTTCCGAATCCCATAGGAACTCGACATAAGCATTGACGCCTTCTGCGAGAATTCTGCCTCCCCTGAGGTCCTCAATCCGATCACCTAATTGCTTGATGATCTCATTGTCGAATGGATCATTTGGACGAGCCGGAATGATTGAGCGCGTCGCCGGATGAGAATCTCGTGATGGCAGTTCCATAAAGCGATGGCGGAATTCGCCGTTCCGGGATGTCATGGTGCTGAGATAATGGGCGGCATCTCTGATCGCTTTAGCCCGGTTCACATCCATTCCCAGGTCCGCAGCTGCCTGATTAATTGCCGCATCTGCCTTCTCGACTTCCGCGTCTACCACCTCAACGACGCTAAGAAGATCCCAGGCTTCGAGGATCTCCATAAAGAATTTCGATGTCTCTTTGTTCGTCGGCGACGCGCCTATTGCCGGAATAATCCCGCTCAACCTGGCCATATTACCCAGCAGGCTTACCGCAAGTTCCATTGCACTTTGAGAATCGAAACCTTTGTGTTTGGGATCTGAACCGTTCCCGGCCGCCAGACTGAGCTGTTCAGGAGTGGGAGATAACTCGGCGGAGCGTGACAAATAGACGCGCAGAAGTTCGCCGCAAAAATGGAAATATCGGGAGAGAGTCGTGCGCCCGTGCAAGTGTCCGAGAAATTGCCCTACTAAAAAGACATCAGAGTTCCAAGGCTTTTCTGTGCGCCGGACTTCTTCCGGCTGGAAGTTCAGGCCTGAAATTAGCCAGCTACGGTCAGATTTACTCATGTAATCGGGCGGTTCGCAACCAGCCGGAAGGAGTAGCCGGAAAAGACCGTAGCTGCATAGTGACTTTCGGAAATGATGGAAATGAGTCGGGTGAGGATCCGACCTGGTTCCCGTCACGTCCGAGATAATCTGGTTCAGTGCTCTAAATATGGCCGGGGAAATACAATCGAATTCCTTACATCCGAACAGCCAGCCGTTTTGAGATCTGGCCAGTTCCGGACGCGCCTCCCTCCACTGTCGCAGGATCGCGAACTCCTCAGAGGGTATGACCTCGGCAGGTATCTTACGCTGTGCGCTGTCGCTCTTTAACGTATGCCCCTTAGACGGCTGCACAATTACCCCCTCCCAACCTTCATATTGGACGTCGCCAATTCTGAGCAGGCGGGCCTCTTCTCTGCGCAGCCCGGCAGCTCCGAGCACGACCAGGCACGTTGCGATCTTCCGGCGGTTCTCATTCCGGGTTCCTGGCCAGCGCAATTTAATGCGTCTTCGGATTTCCAGGTATTCGTCGTGGGAGAGAAGATCGACATCAACTCGGTCTAAAAGCACCGGCGGGGCCAGAATCCCTTTGTCGCTCAGCCGGCTCTTTTCGTGGCAGTTGCGCATGTAGGGATGGAATTGTCTCAGCGCGTCAATCAAATCCCGGACGGCATCACCGCCGTCTGGAAATGATTTGGCCTTTTGAACCATTCGCTTATAGAGGGCCTCGAGATCTTTGTCGGGAAGATCTGTAGGATCTTTGTCTACCAATTCCGCAGCCATGAATAATGCGAGGACTGCGACGCCGCGGGCGAACTTCCTCCGACTGTCCGTGCTTCTCGCGACTGGTGCCAGCAGAATTACACTCTGCGCGTAGTCAACCATTCGCTTGGCCAAGGGGATTATTGTGTCGCCTGAGACCGCCAATCTCTTGAGATCCTCCATGGCGTTTGCCGACTCCTCAACATTCAGGGCGTTGACAATTGGACTGCTCCACTCGGGCGCGGGCGGCATTTCCGATGCGTTGACGATCGTGCCGGTTCCGGCTGCCGCAGTCGCGTTGCTGGGGATTGGCAATCCAAACAGCCACTCCTTGTCCGATATGCGCTGCATTTGACTGAGCGACAGGGATTGAGACATGAACCGCCGATGCGCATATGCTGCCACGACACCAGGCATTTGGGTGTACCCGATGCACACGGTTGATCTGATGAGGAGATCGAAACTGCAGAGCCGTTGCCCGTTGGCCGCCACCCTCACGGCCTCAAATTGTTCCTTGATTCTTTGGACTACCGTCGCATCGCTCGCTTGACGGGCTGTTGTCAAGGGCGCAGGTCGCAGCAGTTCTTCGGCCACACTCGATGGTGTACGCATCAGCAGGATGGCGGTGAGCGCATCGGGTTGCCATGAGCGATACTCAGTGAAGCCTGAGCCGCGCCAGGAGACTGATAGCCCCATGTAGATCGCCTTGGCAGTCGCCATGATGCAAGACAGAAGCGTCGGAATAGCCCTCGCAAGTGCAGCCAGTTCCGGCTCGTTCCAGATGCCGCCATATAGAATTGCCGAAACCAGCAGCGGAACGATCGAGGACATCTGAGCTCTGTCATGTCCGGCCTGTTCCTGTCTCCTGAGTTCAGCGGTGAGCCAATCACCCCACGCACGGTGATTTCTGAATGCGAGTCCGAGGCTCATCCCGAATGGATTCTCAAACTCGGGGATGAGGAGGGCCGCCCTCGGCAGTTCGACTTCGGTATCAATCTCTGCCTTGTGCCGTTGAATCCAACTTACCGAGACTCTGTGGAGGATGGAGAGATACGAGATCACTGTGCCGTCATCGAGGTCGCTATGCGTGATCATTTCCTCGAATTCGCGCATCTCGGCTTTGGTCCAGGGCCCCGTCTTGTCTCCCAGCAGAACATCCCCCACGACAGTGCGATGTTCGAGGAGAAACGCTCTGAAGGCTGGACAGGCCGACTCCTGATTCTCTGCCAAATCGATTTTTGAGGGGTCTCGCAGGATGTCTGATCGGGGCTTCGCGGATTGTCTAGGCTTGGTCATAAGCATGGCTCCGCCACACTCGGATTAAAGGAGTCCGGCGTGAGAACAATTTTCTGCAAGGTGTGCTCGGTAAATTCCGTCATGGTTTGGAAGTATGGAACCGGATCGAAGCTGCCATAGGGATGATGACGTTCCTCGCCACGAAATGCGTGGCCACAATAATTATCGGTGTAGATAGCCGGCAGCCCTTGTTCGAGCGCCGTTGTTTTGATCAGTCGCCTCGCCCAGTTCGCGTCAAACCGGAACAGGTTGCTGAGAAACTCCTTCATGGATGCGGGTGTTACCGGTACAGGCTGGAGCTTTTGATCGGTCTCTTCCAGGAAGTAACAGGGCATGGTACGGCTCGATCGAGGCAGGCCATATCCGGCGAGACTGTTGATGTATTGGTCGTACTTTGCCGCTATCTCGCGACCGCTTTCGCAAAGTTGGAAAGCGCGTGCCTTGCCTTTCTCGGTTATGGATCCAAATCCGGTCTTGCCATCGTACTGCGAATGGTGCAGATAAAGATGGGTCGTGCTGCGCATGCCCACGCAGATGTCGATGGCCCAAACGGCCAGCACAGTGAGGGCGTTATGCTTCTCCGCGAATTTCTGGCGCCGGTCCTTGTCGGTGCGAACCGCGACAACTTCCCCGACGATATCCCGCACGGTTTGGACGGATTTCTTTAGAAATTCCAGGTCAACACAACGGCGGCTACCTACGTACTGTTCATCCTTCGGCAGGCGGCTGGTTGAGGCCTTGCTGTCCCATCCAACCAAGGGAAGCTCCGCCATAATTTCCGACACCGCACGTTCGTGAACGCTGCGAAGGTGTTCGATTGTTGGCGTGAAATACCATCTGCGGACTTCTGCGAGGTGATGATTCTTGCAGGTAATCAGGTCCGCGGATACGATATCGCCGGCTTCTTTCGCCCGTTGGAGAAGTATTTTGCCCAGTTCAGAAGGGTCGACGCGAAATCTTAGACCGGCTGCCTGCACGAAGTCGCTCAGGCGCTTTCGGTAAGTATCTTCCTGCTCAAGGAAGACTCGAACCGCCTGCTCGTGCATCCTCAGCAAGTCGGACCGTTCACCGCCAGATTTCAGTTCGTCCAACAATTCTCTAATTGGGTGGGCCAGTCCGCCGAGGTCGGCGATCTCGAAGAATTTCTGCCGATCTCGCTCGCCCTCAATTGGCACATACTCGCTGCGGTAAGGCGGCTCGATGGCCCTTATGCGGATACGCGGAAAAAATGCAGTTTCTGGACCTTCACTGTCTTCGAGGCGAAGGAAAAAGTCGAAGTCGATTGGCAAGGGTGTCTGTGGCAACCCGACCGCGATACCGGTAGCCTGCGCGGGCGAGCAGCCCAGCCAGAATATTGCCTCCGTCCAGGCGATCAACTCAAGCTGATCTTTGCGAGACGCGAAGTGGCCCCGAGCGGTGTGCATTGCCACGATCAGGCTTGAGAATTCACCAGGATGTGATTCGTTATAGCGGTTCGGCAGGAGTTGGTTGGCTCTGTCGTATGCCGCCCGAACATGTTCGGCCAAGTGCGGGCCGCCCGCGGTGAGGATGAACTGCCTTCTCGGAAGGTGATCTTCCGGGCATTCACCGGCTCTGTCGAGTTCTTCCCGGTCCTCCGACGCGCCGCGTGTCCGCGTAACGATCTCGGCGACAGGGAATTCTGTGCTTGAATCGCCATCGGCACTGACGGTCCTGGTGGCCACGCTCACTGGAAGGCGGTTGGTCTGTCCGTTGCCGTCATGTTTTCGCTTGTGATATTTCCTGCCCGCTATACCACGCGCGATGAAAGCTGAAATTGAACCCAGTGCTTCCCGAAACTCCTCTTTCTCAACGCCATAGAAGGTCGGTCCATCAGTCTGCTTGCTTTCCGCGATCAACCTATCGAGCGCTTCTCGGTATTGCCCCGGATCAATCGCATTGGAAAGGCTGGGGTCAGGAAGACAGCCGCCAGGAAGGCGGCCGAGTGCTTTCGACCAGTCACTTCGAGAAAAATCTCGAGCATGGAGACATGGCCCATAAACATATTGGTAAACAGCTTCGTCAGGGTGCCCGGCGCGCGTGGAGCGCGCGACGGCGAACTCCACCGTCAGAATCGAAACCTGAGCAATCAGCATCTGTCCCTGCAGCAACAGATATCTCAGGTAGGTGTCTTTTTCGGAGGGATTGAGTACAGGCCACAGGAGGCCTTCGAGGCCATGTTTTTTCAATGCTTTTCCCTTGAGCGGATCGCGCCCGGTGTGATCGAGGAAGGACGATCGTTGGGGGTCGATAAGGCCTAGGTAGTCGGCGAATTTCTCAGGCGCTGACAGGACAGCATCGATATAGGGGCGCCACGCTGCCAGCGGTCGACAAATGCTGGTGAAGCCGACGTCTCCAGTCGCGAGATCGGATATCGACCGAATGGTCTGGAGACGGCCTATGTATCCGACAGGGGGATCGTAAAAGTCGATGAACCTGTGCATTTTCGCACCGGCTTTCGCCAACTCAGGCTTCAGCCCGGCGGTAATGGTCAAATGCACAAGCTGGTCCAGGCGTCGTTCCTTACATTCGGAGGTTTGGTTATTCTCATCCATGGGTTTCTCGATCCGTTCTTCGCTGGCAAATGCAGATCCGGTCACGGTAGCATGCGCCCGTCGTTTGTGGGGCTAAGGGCGCTGGCGACAAACATCCAATCCCCAGCCGTCGACGATGATCCTCCCGCCGCCGGGCCTTGGGTACACCGACTTCGCCTTGTGCTCGATTTGCCAGCGGTACACGTCAGGTAGCCGGAAAACTTGATACCCGATCTTGTTGCCGGTAGCCGTATCGACGATGATGTCGGCCGCGTAGATGGACACCAGGTCGCCAAAAGCCCGCCCAATCTCTTTGCGCGCGCGATCCCATGCGCGCCGATTTTCGGCGCGCAGGTTGACCGGTTCGCCTGCCCTGTGGGCCGCGACCTCATACTGGTAACGCTCATCGCTCACCATATAGGCATCGCATATTGCGGATACAAAGGTCCTATCGACCGAAATGGGTGCTCCTACACCCCGCATTTCCGTCGGGGAGAGCCCGGCACAGCGAGTGATGGCAGAGTATAGTCTCACCGCACGGCGCTGCATCGCCTCGCGCCCGGTCGCGATCTGGATCGACCAGCCGGGTGGTATCGCGTCCGGCGCGGTGTTCTGACTGGCATCGTGATCGGGGGGCGCGGCGTCAGGAGGCATGCCGGGTGCTATCGAAGGATTAGGACTGTCGGCGGTGGCTACGACGGTGCCATACGAATCAGTCAGGGCCGCCTCACCCGTGATCACGGTCAACTTCTGTCCGCTCGGCTCGGCCTGTGTAGCCGAGAGGCGATCATCGGGCTGCGCGACCGGGACCGGATTAGGGGTGCCAAAGTCCCAGAAGGCCAACTGTTTGACGGGCTTTTTCCCCGCGGCGGACGCGATTTCGGCGACTCGAGGAGTCGGATTCTGCAGTGCTTTGAATTTGGTGACGTAGCTCTTCATGATCCTCTCGCATCGCGAAATTGCGCATAAGTCAGGCCACATCTCGCGATGCAGGAGATGCCGGATGGGATTTTGATCAACTTAATTTGGGATTCGCGGGTTGGCCGGGCGATCAGATCGCAGGCACGCGGATGCGCGGGCACACGACTGCAGATGCTGATCTCGATCGCTGGCTGCGTGACGCAGCTCGGATCGTGGCACAACTATACTTTTGAGTAATTTCGTAGACCAGACACTCATGGAGCGGCATAACTTAAGCCGCCATGGTCCAGCCTGATCGTCGGCGAAGTGATCCCGCCCAATGATCTGCTATCTATATTTTGGGGTCGCGACCGCGGCGATAAACGCCGCGCCAATGACCCTCCGGCCCCACTTGCATGGCTATGCAAGGAAGGGCTTTTACGATCCCGGCCAGCTCAGTATCAGCTGGATCTACGGCGTTGGGGGTGCTGCTGCCGCTGATGATTGCATTCTCACGCAGATCATGTTTACAGTCAACCCAAAATTCACGAATAAACGAACCACGAGATGGTTGACTAACCAGCCCTCTTAGATTCGATTTGTTTTCAATCTCCCCTTCAGGGTCGGCCCTCAGCCCTGTCCATCCCCACATTGAAGGAGTTCATCGATGCAAGCACTCGAGCTTTCCCCGCCTTCATCTAGCCCGGCCATCCAGGAACTGGTCGATCTCGCGAATCGCTTTCTCGATGCCGCCAAAGCTCCGGCGACCCGCAAAGCCTATGCCGCAGATCTGCGCGATTACTCCGAATTCTGCACCATGAACGGATTGTCGCCTTTCGGACCCGGTGGCGAGGTATTGTCCCTCTACATCGCCCAACTCGCTGGCCGTGGGAAGAAACCTTCCACCATCGCTCGCCGGGTGGCCGCTCTTGCAACTGAATATCACGCCCGCGGGTTCCGCGAGACGCCGGCAGCAAGCTTCCTGGTCAGTGAGGTGCTTCGGGGAGTAAAACGCACTCTTGGCGTCGCCCCAGAGGACCGTAAGGATCCGTTGCTGCTGGACGACCTTCAGCGGATCGTCGCTGCCTGCCCGGAGAAGCTCATTGGTATCCGTGACCGTGCACTGTGCCTTCTGGGATTTGCCCTCGGCTCCAGACGAGCATCCCTTGCAAGCATTGCGGTGAGCGATTTGGCACTGATGAGCGGTGAGGGAATGGTGGTCACCATTCGCCGCGACAAGGAGGACCAGGAGCAACTGGGCCGGAAGGTGCCGGTGGCCTTCGGCGCGCAGCCTGAGACTTGCCCAATCCGTTGGACTGCAGCATGGCTCGATGCCGCCAACATAGTTGACATGGATGGGCCGTTATTTCGTGCCGTTGACCGCCACGGCAACGTCTCCACCCGGCCACTCGACCCTGGCTCTATTGCGCGAATTCTGAAGAAGGCGGCCCGCCGGAGCGGGATGAGCGAGGAGAAAGTGGCGAAGCTCGGAGGGCATTCCCTGAGGGCAGGGGCTGCGACGGTCGCGGCAATCAATGGCGCCAATGAGAGAGAAATTGCAGCGATTACTGGCCACCACTCCCGCGAGGTGCAGAGGTATATCCGCGACGCAAACCTGTTCCGGGCGAGCGCGGCAGGGAAGCTGGGTCTTTGAGCCGAGCGTGACGAAAGTACCACGGCTGTGGCTCGATACCGATGAGTTATCGGGCCCCAGACCAAGATACCGTCCCGAATTTGGATAGGAAGCGAATGTGACCGTGCTACCCGCTGCGATCACCCAAGCCGGAGACCATCGCAATTTCGTGTCCGAATGCCGCTTCCGCGAGGAGTGCGAACAAATCTTGCACGACCATCGG
>Ga0255352_1000897_pt1 | contig 15831 bp, 11 predicted proteins | sample HBST0metaG_FD_189939 | JGI IMG/M metagenome (GOLD analysis project Ga0255352, IMG submission 189939) | Peat soil microbial communities from Stordalen Mire, Sweden - H.B.S.T0 | ecosystem: Environmental > Terrestrial > Soil > Wetlands > Peat | place: Sweden: Norrbotten County, Stordalen Mire...
TAGGGGAGAAGTGCTCTACCCCGTCCGCGCAAAACGCGGTAGACTGCCTAGACAGCGCATTTCGAACAATTTATGGCGAGGACACTACAAAAACAGAAGCTCTTCAATGGCCGGGACCACTCCTGGATGCAGTTCAACCGGCGGGTTTTGGAAGAGGCCGAAGACGCCTCGAACCCGCCGCTTGAGCGTGTGAAATTTCTGGCCATCACCGGCTCGAACCTCGACGAGTATGTCGAGATCCGTCAGGCCGGCCTGTTGCAGCGCATTGAGGACGGCTACCGCGAACCGGGCTATGACGGCTTGCGCCCCGACCAGTCTCTGGCCACCCTGACCGCCGACATCCATGCTTTTGTTGCCGACCAGTATCGCTGCTGGAACCGCCTGCTGCTGCCCGACCTTAAAAAGCACGGCATTCGTCTGCTCGACTGGAAAGAGCTGAGCGAAGAAGCCAAGACCTTCGCCCACGAATACTTCCAGCGCGAGGTCGATCCGCTGCTGACGCCGATCGCCATTGACCCGGCACATCCATTTCCGCGCGTGTTGAACAAGGCGCTGTGTCTGGCGCTGCTGCTCAGGGTCAAGCGTCGCCGCTCCGGCCCGCAGGTGCTCGGCGTGGTGACGATTCCGCGCGCGTTGCCACGGTTTATCCGCATGCCTTCCGATGAGGGCAAGTACGACTACCTGCTCTTGCAGGACCTGATCGCACAGCACCTGGCCGGCATGTATCGCGGCTACGAGGTGCTTTCGCAGACCGGCTTCCGCGTCACGCGCAACTCGAACCTCTACTTCGAGGAAGAAGAAGCACGCTCGCTGCTTGAGACGATTCGCGTCGAGCTGCATAACCGTCGCAAGGGCGATGCGGTGCGGCTGGAGATTGAAACCGGCGCCGACCTGGAGATTGTCGAGCGGTTGCGTGTGAACTTCGAGCTCAACACCGATCAGGTCTTCGCCTGCGACGGCCCGGTGAATCTGTCGCGTGTGATGTTCTTTTACGACGACGTGAGGCGGCCCGAACTGAAGTTTGCGCACTTCACGCCGAAGCCTCTGGTGCTCGGCCGCAAATCGACGGGCATCTTCGACGAGATGCGCCAGCACGACCTGCTGTTGCATCACCCCTACGATTCCTACGATCCGGTCGTCGAGTTCATTGAGCAGGGCGCGCTGGACCCGGCCGTGGTGACGATGAAGCAGACGCTCTATCGCACCAGTCACGATTCGCCGATGTTTCAGGCGCTGATCGAAGCCAGCGCCAACAAGGACGTGACGCTGGTCGTCGAGCTGATGGCGCGCTTCGACGAGGCCTCGAATATCCGCTGGTCGCGCTCGATGGAAGACGCCGGCGTGCAGGTCTTTCACGGCGTGGTGGGGCTGAAGACGCACTGCAAACTGGCCATGCTGGTGCGCCGCGACGAGGATGGCGTGACGCGCCGCTACTGCCATCTGGGCACGGGCAACTACAACCCGGTGACGGCGCGCTTTTATACCGATCTGAGTCTGCTGACGACCAATCCACAGATCACCGAGCGGGTGCACACGGTCTTCAATTACCTGACGGCGCACGCGGAGATCGACGATTACAGCCCGCTGCTGGTGGCACCGCTCACCATGGCCGAAAGCTTTCTGCGCCTGATCCGGCGCGAGACCGAGCACGCGCAGGCGGGACGGCCGGCGCGGATTGTCGCCAAGATGAATGCACTGCTGGAGCCTTCGGTGATCGAAGCGCTTTATGCGGCCTCCAAGGCTGGCGTCGAGGTCGACCTGATCGTGCGCGGACTTTCCATTCTGCGCCCCGGAGTGAAGGGGCTGTCGGAGAACATTCGCGTGCATTCGATCGTCGGCCGCTTCCTTGAGCACTCACGCATCTTCGACTTTGCCAACGGCGGCGACGACGAGGTCTATTTGGGTTCGGCCGACTGGATGCCGCGCAACCTCTTCGAGCGCTGCGAGGTGGTTTTCCCGGTGCGCGACCCCGCAGCCCGGGCGCGCATTCACGACGAGATTCTGCCGGCATATCTGGCCGACACGGTGAAAGCTCGCTATCAGCAACCCGACGGCAGCTATCTGCGTGCGAACAAAATCTTCAAGAACGCGCCGCTGTTTTCCGCGCAGGATTTTCTGATGAAGCTGGCCGAGGGCAAGACCAGCCTGAGCGCGATTCCGCCAGCGCAGACCGCATCCACAGCACGCCGCGCATCGGCAAAAAAGCGCGCGGTCGTCGCAAAGTCGGCACCCAAGAAGCCATGAAGGTTTCGCGTTCGCGAAAATAAAAATCTCATTCAGGGGCTGAAGCTCCCGAATTCATTGACTTTTTTGGCACGGCTGAAGCCGTGCCCTTTTACAAAACCTGCTTGCCTCCGAGTTTTTCAGTAGCCTCTGAAGCCGTGCCTTTTCAAAAATCTACTTCTCCATAAATCACTATTCCTCGCCAGGCAGGCCGATCGCCTGCATCAGCTTGAGCGCGTTGCTGGTCTCGACCACGCCCGGCTTGAGCGTGTAGTCGAAGATGAGCTGGCCGTTCTCGTAACGATCCTCGAAATGGCAGTTTTCGGCCGCAATGCCGAGCGTCTTCGGAATCTCGGTCAGCGCCAGATCGTGCGTCGTCACCAGACCAATGGCGCCGCGGCCGACCAGCGCGCGCACCATGTATTCGGTGCCCTTGCGGCGATCGAAAGAATTGGTGCCGGACAAAAGTTCGTCGAGCAGGAACAGCACAGGCGTAGGGCCTTCGGCCAGATCGGCGATCAGCTTCAGCCGTTTGATCTCCGCATAAAAACGCGAGATGCCGCCTTCCAGCGAATCGAGCACGCAGATGGAAGCGCCGACCGCCAGGGGCGACAGCCGCAGCCGCCGCGCGCGCACCGGAGCACCGCACTGCGCCAGCACAGCATTGATGCCGATGCTGCGGATGAAGGTGCTTTTGCCAGCCATGTTCGGTCCGCTCAGAATCATCAACTGCAGCCCCTGGCCGAGCGCGAGATCGTTGCGCACGGCGCGGTCGGCGGGCAGCAGCGGATGCGCAAGTCCTTCGGCTTCGAAGCGTGGCCCCTGCCCTTCGACAAACTCCGGCCAGACGTCGGCCGGATGCTCGTAGGCATAGCCCGCCAGAGCGCTCAACGCTTCCAGCTCGCCGATGGACTCAAGCCAACTGCGGATCGACGCGCCATAGTGCAGCCGCCAGCGCTCGGCCAGCGTGGTCATGTGCAAGCTATAGAAGAAGACGCCGCTGAACAAGCGGACGATAGGATTGCGCCGCGCCTCCAGATGGAAACTGATGCGGTCGAGCCGGGCCACGGCAGCCGAGGGCGCAAGGCCCGCGGTTTTGAGCGCCGCCTGCAATCCGGCCAGCTTTGGCGCGGAAAAGCTTTGCTCTTCAAAGAGCCGCATCACGCGCACCAGCAGATTCAGATCCTTCGCGGCTTCTTCGGCGGCATCGGCGGCCTGTTCGGTGGCCGCGCCGCGCACAATGTTCAGCCCGAAGTTGACGACGGTGCTGAGAAACAGCAGCCCATAGGCTCCGTATAAAATGCCGTAGACGAGCGCCGCGATCCAGACGAGCGCCAACGCCATGGCCCAGCCGGTTTGCGCCGCCGAGCCGAAATGCTCGGACCGTTCGGCCCAGTGGACAAGCGCCTCCGGGTGCAGACCCGGTGCAACGGCGTCGCCCGCAGTGAACAGTTGTTCGCGGAAGCCGAGCCGCGCGCGCAGCTCATCGACAGCCTGCTGCCGCGCCATCACTTCAGCAACCGGCGCGGGCTTCAGCAGCCACGCGGCTAGCTGCTGCTCGCCCGAGCGCGTGCGCACGGTCGAAAGCAGTTCGAAGAGCGAGCCCTTGCCGAACAGGTCGAGATCGCGCGCATAGGGGTGATCGTTTTCGACAAAGCGCGCGCCGGTTTCGCCCGTGCCCGACCAGCGGTCTTCAAGCCGCGCCATGCCGCGCTCATAAAACAGCACCGCCGCGCGCAGGGTGCGCATGGCCCGCAGCACGCGCTCGTGGGTCACGGCCAGCACGAGAAAGGCCGCGAGGGGCAACAGCAGAAATTCTCCCCCGTGTTTGACCTGCAAAAACCGGAGCCCGATGCCCAGTTCCACCACGGCCACGGCGACCTTGGCCCAGGCCATCGCATGACCGCGCCGCTTGAGCGCGGCCAGCTTCGTCTGCCGCTCTTGCAGTCGATGCGCGTAGGCCGCGCGCACCTGTTCCCGATTTTCCGTTTCCGACAACTCGAACCTGCTCTCCTGAACCTTCGCTTGCGGTGCGAGGCGCTACTTTGCCACGGGCGTCATCCAAACCTTGTGTGGCACGTCGACATCGGCGCCGGATACACGCAGCTTGATTCGCAACTCTTCCACGGACGGCTTGCGACCGGCAGGTGCCGTAAAGCCCAGCACGTACTGATTGCGGAAGCGCCGTTGCATTTCGTTCAAATAGGGCGCGAAGGAAACCGGGTTTCCCGAGCCCATGTAGAAGCTCTTGCCGCCGGTGGCCTCGGCCACGATCTGCAACATTCCCTGGCCGACAAAGCTTTCGCCGTATCGCGGACCGGGGCGGCCTTCCATCTGCCAATAGATGGAATCGACGATCAGGTGCGCACGCGCCGCGTCCTCAATCGCCGCCTGCATGTGCGGATTGTCGGGATCGAAGCCCATTTGGTAGAGATCGACGCCGTCGGTGACCATGACGACCTCGCGCCGCGCCGTGGTGTCGTTCGAAGGCCAATGCCTGGCCAGCTCCGAAAGACAGAAGTACGGGCTGGCGCTCGACCCGGGCCCGCCGCTGGGCAGGTGCAGTCCCTTGAGCACCACTGCCGGATCGGTGCTGAGCGGAGTTTCAAAGATGGCACTGCCATTCTGCATGTAAGCAATCGCCACCCTGACATTGGGCGGCAGTGTTTTGACAAACTGTTCGATGTCGCTGATCTGGCGTCCCAGACTGCTGCGCGATCCGTCATCAAGCAGAAGCACCAGTTCCACATAGTCCGAGGCGGCGTAGGGCCTCCAGAGGGTTACCTCGGCATTCTTCCCGTCGACCTTCGCGTTAAGATCCTGTTGCGCAACACGCAAGGGAACTTCGCCTTCATGCTTGGGCAGAACCGTTACCACGACCGTTCCCTGCGAAAGATTCTGCGCCCCGGCCAGCGCGCTGCCCGCCAGTAATGCCATTCCTGTCATCCATGACACAAGTCCACGAGGTTTCATCTGCGGTACCCCCTTGCGCAACGCCATCCCGCGCAGCGCTTCGCCCTTCATCTTAGACGTACGGCCGCTTGCGCCGCTGCCCAGCTTTGTTTGGACGACAACTTCATCTCGGAATTGTTACAGCCATGTTAAAATTGCAGCTACTGAGACGGCGGCTTCCCGCCGGAAATCCTATGATCCTTTACTTTATGCGACACGCCCATGCCGGTTCCGTGCGAGGAAACCCCGCGCTCGATGCCAAACGCGGCCTTCTGGCCGAAGGCAAGGAGCAGTGCATGTGGATGGCGCACACGCTGGGCGTGCTGAAGGCGCAGATCGACGTGGTGGTTGCCAGCCCGCTGAAGCGCGCCTTGCAGACCGCGCAGTTTGTCGCCACCGAAATCGGTTATGACGAGAAGGTGGAAACCAGTGAGGCGCTGGCTCCCAGCGCCAGCTACGCCGCGTTTCTGGAGATGCTCGAACAGTACTCCGACCACGAGGGAATGCTGGCCGTCGGGCACAATCCAAATGTCTTCCAGTTTCTCGGCAGGCTGATCACCGGCAACGGCGGGGCGGCCATCCGTATGCGCAAGGGCTCGATTGCGCGCGTTGATCTGGGCCATCACCCGCCGCGACTGCAGTGGCTCGTCGATCCGCGCATGGCGCGTGCCGTTTATGCCAGCGCCGGGAAGAGTTCGCGCCCGAAGACCTCGCGGAAATAGTCGGCTTCGCGGCGCAACGACCACAGCTCCAGCTCGGCTCCGCTGCGGCCCGGCTTCAATTCCAGACGAACCCGCTTGGGTGTGATCTTCACCGTTACGCGCAGCACGTCGCTGACCCGGTCGCGATTGAGCGCCTCGGCCAGCCGCAACAATACCACGGCGCGCTGCACATTCTTGTGCTCTTCGGCGGGGATGTTGCGCAGGGCGCGGTCGCCCGGCTGCGGACGGCTCTTGCCCAGGTAGCGGGCGATGGCGGAGATGATGGTCCGCTGCAGTGGCGTGTAGCCGTAGATCTCCGAACTCGAAATAATGTATTGCGTGTGCCTGTGGTGGCCCTGGTGGTTGATGAACTTGCCGGTGTCGCGCAGCATCGCCGCGGCCTCCAGCCAGCTTTCATACTCGGGCGGCAACTGGTGCAACGACTTCAATGCCTGAAACAGTTGCGCGGCGTGGGCGCGGATTGGCTCGGCCTTTTTCGGGTCGACGCCGTAGCGGCAGGCGGTGGCCAGCACGCTCTGCCAGCGCTCGTGTTCGAAGGCCAAGTGGGCGGTGGCGCGCGCGTCCTGTTCGGCCAGCATCTGCATCAGAATGCCGTCGCGCAGCCCTAGCGGCGAATAGCGGAAACCGGGTAGATCGAAGATTTCGAGCAACTCGGCGTAGACCTGCGCACCGGCTACGACGATTTCGGCGCGGCGCGGCCCGATGCCGGGCACGGCCTCGCGCTCGGGCAACGCCATTTTCGCCAGACGTGCGGCCAGCTTGCGCACATCGGCCGTCGGCGTCAACTCGATCGAAGCGGTGTGACTCAACTGCGCGGCGTGCTTGGCCGCGGTCTTCAACGCTGGCTTGGCCTTTTTGACCGTGGCCTTCAGCGCTCCGGCGGCCGAGGCGCCAGCCAATGCGGCGGCCGTGCCCGAGGTGGCAATCACCAGCGAGATATTTTCCGGCTGCAGCTTGTGCTCGGCCTTGCGCAACTCGCGCACGATAAACTTGCGCATCTGCGTCAGACCGTCTTCCGTGGCCGGATCGTCGGGCAAAAACTGTTCGGTGAGCCTGACCGCGCCGAGCGGCACGCTGACGGTTTCCTGAATGCGCTTGTGGTCGGAGAGGGTGATCTCGCAACTGCCGCCGCCCAGATCCAGCAACAGCACGCGGCCACCGGCTCCCGGCTCGGAGTCAACGATGCCGCAATGGATGAGCCGGCCCTCTTCAAGGCCGGAGATGATCTCCATCTCCCATCCGGTTTCGGCCTTGACCCAGGCTTGGAAGGCGGCGCCGTTGCGGGCGTCGCGCGTGGCCGAGGTGGCCACAACGCGCACCCGATCCGCGCCGTGAGTCTGCACGGCGCGCTGAAAACGCTTGAGCGCACGCAAGGTCAGAGCCATGGCCTCGGGCGAAATCATCCCGGTTTCAAAGACGCTGGTGCCGATGCGGGTGACCTCGCGATCTTCGGCGACGGTTTTCAATTGATGATTGACGACCTTGGCGATCTTCAGCCGGCAGGAGTTCGATCCGATATCGATGGCGGCAAAGGTGGGCATTGTTTTTATTCTCTTCCTGATCGGAGCAAAGATTCACCCTACATTCAAGAAAAAATGACTCACCACGCACCGCAAACAGCATATTTTTGCACCGCGTGGGCGAGGAATGGCCCGCATTCTGGATGCCGTCACTCCGCTTTGCGTCCCATTCGGCGGTTCCTGCGAGCAGGTTCTCACAAAACCCTTATCAAAGATGAGACGCGCGGCTGCTATCCTTATAGGCATAGAAATGCCTATGACGACCGACACCAACACGCAAATCCGCCCGCAACAGACCCCCTCGACATTGACGGTCTGGTTGCTCTTTGCAGCGATCTTCGCCGCCGTACAGTTTGCATCCCTGTTCACACCGCCGCTGCTGGACGATGTGGACGCCGCCCATGCCCAGTGTGCGCAGAACATCGCCGAGGGCGGCAGTTGGATCACGACCTACATCAACGGCATCCGCTACATTGAGAAGCCGCCTCTGCCGTACTGGCTGGTGGGCTGCATGTACAAGGTCTTCGGGCAGAATGCCTTTGCGACGCACCTGCCGAACGCGCTGGCGATGCTGGGGATGGCATGGCTGGCCTGGCTGTGGGCGCGCCGCGCCTGGTGCCCGCGTGCCGGTCTCTATGCCGGACTCGGCGTGCTGACCTCGGTCGGAGCCTTTCTGTTCACGCGCTTCATCATTCCCGAGTCGCTTCTGAGTCTGTTTCTTCTGGCTGCGCTCTACGGATTGATCACCGGTCTTGAAGACAACAAGCCGAGCCGCTTCTATCTGTCCTGGGTCTGCGTGGCGCTGGCGCTTTTGACCAAGGGGTTGATTGCGCCGGTCTTCTTCTTCGGCGCGGCGATTCCCTATCTGTTGCTGACCGGGCAGTGGCGCCGCTGGCGCGAGCTGCGGCTGGTCTCGGGCTTCCTGCTGTTTCTGGCTGTCGCCGCTCCGTGGCACATTCTCTGCGGTCTGGCGAACCCCGATCAGGGCTCGCCCATCGGCAACCACCCGACGCTGGGCAACGTGCACGGCTTCTTCTACTTTTATTTCATCAACGAGCACGTGATGCGCTTCTTCTCGATGCGCTATCCGCACGACTACAACAAGCTGCCGGCCATTGCCTACTGGCTGTTGCACCTGGTCTGGATCTTCCCCTGGAGCCTGTTCGTGCCGGCCGCGCTGGTGGCCACATGGCGCTCACGCGGAAGCTGGATGCAACACCTGCGCCGCGACTCCGGCCTGACGGTGGACTTCTATCTGGACAACGCGCTCAAGACCAACCCCTCGGCCTATATGGCGCAGCAGAAGTTCCGTGTGCGTTCCATCTGGCTGCTGGTCCTGTTCTCGGCCTGGTCGCTGCTGTTCTTTGCCCTTTCGTCCAACCAGGAGTACTATACCTTCCCGGTCTGGACGCCGCTGATCATCCTGATCTCGGGCATCGTCTCCAACATCGAACTGGGCCGCACGCCCGACGGCTCGAAGCCTCCGCTTTCCACCGCCTGGTTGACCGGCGCGCAGGCCATCTTCGCCGTCATCGGCGTGGTGTCTGCCGTGGCCCTCGCCTGGGGCCTGTGGACCTCGCGCAACCTGCCCTTCGTCTCTGACATCGGTACGCTGCTGGCGCATCGGGCCGTGGCCGGCTACACGCTGGCCATGTCGCATCTGTTCGATTTGACCGGACCGGCCTTTGCGGCACTGCGGCTGCCCGCGGCGCTGGCCGCCGTCGCCCTGCTGATTGGCCCGGCCGTCGGCTGGATACTGCGCCTCAAGGGTAAGCACGTGGCCGCCACCGTCAGCGTCGCCATCACCATGGCGGTCTTTCTGGTTGCGGCGCACATCGCCTTCGCGCGCTTTGCGCCGATGCTCAGCTCGAAGGCCATGGCTGACACCATCGTCGCCAAAGGTTCGCCGAACGATACCTTCATCATCTACGGCGAGCAGTCCGACGCCTCTTCGGTGATCTTCTACACGCACTCATTCCTGCGCCACAAGCCGGCGCTGATCGTCACCCAGCCTTGCGGCCAGCACGGCGAAGGATCGACGCTGCTGTGGGGCTCCTGCTACCCGGACGCGCCCAAGGTCGACATCAGCGACGAAGAACTTTCAAAGAGCTGGGGTGCGGGCGAGCGCAAGTGGATCTTCGCCCAGGATGTGAATCAGAACAAGGTGGAGCAGTTGCTCGCAGGCCGCCTCTACCCGGTGCAGACCGTTGCCGACAAGGCGATGTGGACCGATCGGCCGCTGAACTAACTGCGCGTAGTTCGCAAAACAAGAAGAGGCAGGCTTTGGTCTGCCTCTTCTTGTTTTGCTGGTGTTTTGCTGGCGAAGTCTTTCCCTCGTATCCTGTCCACCCAAACAGGCTGTCCTCAACCAAACATGGTTGTCATCAAGCAAACAGGCTGTCATCAAGCAAACAGGCTGTCATCTTGAGCGAACGGGGCCCCAAGCGCTTTTCAGCTTGGGGGTGGTGAGTCGAAAGATCTGCGGTTGTTTTGTGACGAACTTCGTACACCTTGAAAATTGTGCTTCTGGAGCTGAGGCCCGCTCACTTTAAGCGTCGCTGCGGCCCGGCTGAAGCCGTGCCCTTTTACAAAACCTGTTTGCCGCCGAGTTTTTCCGCAGCCTGCTAGAGCATTTTTCCAATTGGTGTAGAGCGAAAGCAGGATGCCGAGTGACTTTTTCCTTAAGAAAAAGCCACCTTGCACGCAACTCAACACTGCACGTGTATTGGAAAAATGCTCTAAGCTGTTCCTTGTTACAAGGCACAGCATGGCTGGACTCATCCGAGCATGGCTCGGGCTGCTTCGCGCATGGTTGGAGCTGATCCGCAACCCGCAAACCACGATCCACAAACAACGAACGGCGGCGAGGAGTCATGCTCCCTGCCGCCGCTGTCTTTACCGCGCTGACATTTACTTGTGTTTTTTCTTGGCGTCCTTGGCGTTCTTCTTGTCCTTGTTGGCGCTGTCGCCGAAGGTGGGAATCTGCCCCATGTCCGGGCCAGTGCGCACCACACGGGTATCGAGTAGTTGATAGCTCAACATGCGCGGCACGGCGGGCCGGGGGGCGCCCGTCACCGGATCGGCCATCGCCTTGTCGTTGCCGGCGATCAGAAACTGGAAGCTGGCCGGCGCGCCACCCGTACCGCGTTCCGTCACGTGCATCGGCAGATAGCCGCGGATATCGCGCAGCCGGTAGGCCGTCTCGTAGCGATGACGCTTCACGTTCCAGGTGAAGACGCGAATCTGGTCGAAGTCATAGGGCAGGCCAGCCTTGGGCTGCGCCAGCGCCATCAGATATTCGGTGATGGGATGGCTGACGCCGTTATCGTCGGTATCGGTCACCTGCGCCAAAGGCCATGCGCCGATGATGTGCTGGCCTTCGGCATAGAGGCCGACGGCATCGGGCACATCCACATCGAGCCGGCCTGCCAACAACCATCCGGTGTGGCCCTGGCCATCGCGGACCAGCCACCAGTCTTCCATCGGTGGCGGTGCGGGCGCTTCCGGGGCCTGTGGCACGGCCGCATCCTTGCCGCTCTGCGCGGGCGGAGCGACCGGCTTTGGCGCGGGCGCAACCGCATTCGAACTGGTGCGCTGCACGGTAGCGCGCGACAGCAACTGCACCTTAGCATTGCCCGGAATCAGATAGAAATGCTCGGCGGTGCGGCCCGGCGTCAGGTGCATGTAGAGGTCGTCGCGCAGCGTGGCCTGAGCCGTCACCACATCGTTCTTGTGCTGATCGGCAAGCTGCTGGAAGGCGGCATAGGTCTTCGCGTCGATCACCGAGCGCTCTTCGATCCAGCCGGTCTGGTTCTTGTCGGTCTTGACCTTCAGAAAGCGGCGATTGCGGTCGAGCACCTGCAAAGCCTGCCCATTGACGACGCCGGCGACGCGGTTGGAAACGGCGGCGACACGGTCATGCAGATAGCTCTGCCGGGCCGAGACGTAGACCGTATCCGAGGAGTGGTGGTGAAAGTGAAGACGCGAACAACCGGCAGCGCACAGCAGCAGGGCAAAAACGAGAAGAGCCTTGGGTGCCGCGTGAGCCTTACGAAATGCGATAAGTGTGAATCGATGCTTGGCCACGGTTTTAAACACCTAGAGAATAGCACCTTCGCGCCGGGCAAACGGCCGGAAGCAGCGCAAAGGCTCCTCCGGCCGACCCAAACAGGACAACGGAGGTCAATGTTGGGCGGCGATGGCACTGGCCTCGACCGGATCAGTGCCGGTGGTCGACTGAACCACCGTGGTGAGCGCTCCGGCACTGTCGAAGGTGTAGCCCGTCAGGTCGTAACTGCCACCATAGTTGACGGCGAAGAGGAACTGGTCGGTCGAATCCTCGGCCAGAGCAACGGTATGCGTGCCCGCCGTGTAGGTGCTGCTGAGAGCTGTGAGCGTGTAGGTGCTGCTCGACGAGGCCACGGTGAAGCCGGCGATCACGCCCGTCGATCCGCTCGATGTCTGGCGATTGGCCACGTAGACATAGCTGCCGCCTGCCTCGGGCAGAATCGAGTACGGCGCGAGTCCCTGGCTGGCAAAGGGCGAGGCGGAGAGTTCGGAAAAGCTTCCAGAGCTGATCTTGAAGGCGCGCAGACCGCCGGAGTTCGTACTGGAGCTGACCGCGGTTTCGCCGATGTAAAGCAGCCGTTCCGAAGGATCGACGGCAACCGAAAGAGCCGCGCCCCCGGAGCCATAGACGGCAAGGCGGCTAGTAGAGCCAAAAGGATTGCTGTTCGTCGAGGTGAAGGGGATGATCTGCGTGCCGCCGGTTCCCATTGCCACAAAGACGTAATCGTTGTTCGGCGAGATAGCCAACTGCTGGATCGTCGAGGAGTAGAGCGTAATCGACCTCTCGGTCGTAGAAGATAGAAGGCCTGTCGAGGAATTCAAAGCAAGGGCGTTGACCTGCGCGTCGCCGCTGACGGCCTCGATCAACCACCCGCTGGTGGTGTCCACCTGCATGGTATAGGCCTCGTCACTGGAGATCACACTGCCGGAGTTGGCAATGGTCAGCGCGCCTGTCGAGCCGATGGTATAGACATAAATGCCGCTGGCCGTGCTCAGATACAGATGATCATTGTTGGGCGCGACGGCCAGAGTGACAGGAACATCCGGTGTGGTGTAGCTGGCGATCTTGGTCAACGTGCCGGCGCTGACGTAGTAGGCGACGATCTGTTCGGTTTCAACGTTGAGCACGTAGAAGATGCCGCTCGACAGCGTTGTTGTGGAGGTGGTGGTCGAGGTGGAACTGGTCGAGTTATCCCAAAAGCTCGCGCACCCGGTCAAGACGGGAACCATCGCCGCCAGCAATAACAGCCACTTCGCCACTTTCATGCCCACTCCTTGTTTTCTTTGACAGAAACTCCGCGGCGAAGCTGCTTTTTTCCCTGCATATCGTCCGCACCCGCGGCAGGTCTTCGCGACCTACCAAGGAATAAGACGTCGACGAGGGGAAAAATGCTCACATGCAAGGCAATCGCATTTAGATTTCGCAGAGCCAGCTCCCTGATCTTTCGGTTTTCATCGGGAGGGAGCAGGGGCATTGATGCCCCTGAAGAAGGCAGCAGGGACTCATGCCTTTAGGCACGGGTATTTCTTTTGGGAGAAGTCAAAGGTCCGTGGCTAAAGCCATGTAGCTTCAAGCATCGTTTCAGGGGCATAAATATCCCTGTTCCCTCCCGGAAAAGTACCACAGCTTTGTTTTGCCGAGAAGCTTGTCGAAAAAATCTCAAGTGCGATGCCCCTGTGCTCACATACGGTAGGCAATACCGAGAGGGCGCAGAGCAAAAAATAAGCCCTACCCGCTGCCCGCTCCGAAGGGGTAGACGTCGGAGAGGGCAGCGAGCAGGGCCGATATGGGGTAGACATGGGCGCGGCTTAGACGTGCAGCGTGTCCTCGCCCTTGTGCCAATTGCAAGGGCAAAGCTCGCCGGTCTGCAACGCATCGAGCACGCGGACCACCTCGAGCGGGTTGCGGCCCACCGAGGGATCGGTCACGTAGACAAAGCGGATGGTGTTCTCCGGGTCGACGATGAAGGTGGCGCGCTGCGCCACGCCTGACTCGGCGTTGATGATGCCGAGGGCATTCGTCAACTCGTGCCTGATGTCGGCCAGCATAGGGAAGGGTAGGTTTTTCAGGTCAGGATGGCTTTCGCGCCAGGCGTGGTGCACGAACTCGCTGTCGAGCGAGCCGCCAAGAACCTGCGCATCGCGATCCTGGAAGTCCTGATTGGCCTTGCCGAAGGCGGCAATCTCGGTCGGGCAGACGAAGGTGAAGTCCTTCGGCCAGAAGAAGTAGACCTTCCACTTGCCCTGGTAGCTCTGGTCGGTGATGGTCTTGAACGCATCCTTCAGATCGAGGCTTACACAGGCAGTAACGGAAAACTCGGGAAACTTATCTCCAACAGTCAGCATGAAACACTCCTCCAAAACGGGTTGGTCGGTTCAAACGGGGCGGAGCAGAAGCCGCTCGCCGCATCGCATCACCGGGATTCGGCAGTAAGAATTCTAGACCGAAGCAGTCTGCTTGAGTCGTTCTAAAAGATGCGCGAAAAACTGAAAACGATTCGGGAATTTCCTGGCGATTGCCTGATTTTTCAAGAACCACAAGGGAACTGCGCTTGGCGCGCGAAGAAAAGCTGCTAGGATCAAAAACCGATGAGTGATTCCAAGACAGAGAGTGCTTTTCCGGCAGAGGCGCCACGGACGCCGGCCGCGCTGGTGCGGACCGAGGCGGCGGCGCTGGAAGCGTTGGCCGATCGGCTGGAGGGCGCGATGGCCGAGTCCTTCGAGCGGGCGGTGGAACTGCTGTTGCACTGCGGCGAAACGCATGGCCGCGTCGTCGTGACGGGCATGGGAAAGAGCGGCATCATTGCACAGAAGATTGCGGCGACACTCAGTTCGACCGGATCGCCAGCGCTTTTTTTGCATCCGGCCGAGGCGGTGCATGGCGACCTGGGTGTGTTGATGGCGGGTGACGTGGTGGTGGCCCTGTCGGCCTCGGGCGAGACCGAGGAGATTCTGCGGTTGTTGGCGACGCTCAAGCGCAAGGGCGATGCGCTGATCGCGCTCTGCTGCAATATGAGTTCGACCCTGGCCGAGGCGGCCGACGTGGCGCTGGATTGCTCGGTCGAGCGCGAGGCCTGCCAGATGAATCTTGCGCCGACGGCTTCGACGACCACGATGCTGGCCTTGGGCGACGCGCTGGCGATTGCGGTGAGCGTGCGCAAGGGCTTCCGCGCCGAGGACTTCGCCGAACTGCACCCGGGTGGCAAGCTCGGCAAGCGGTTGGCGAAGGTCCGCGACCTGATGCACGCGGGCGAAAAGATTCCGGTGGTCGCGCCGGAGACGCCGATGTCGGCGGTGATCTACGAGATGTCGTCGAAGTCGCTGGGAATGACGACGGTGCAGCGCGAGGGGCGGCTGTGCGGAGTGATTTCCGACGGCGATCTGCGGCGGCTGCTGGAGCGCGAGGGCGGCGCGGCGCTCGAAAGAACGGCGGGCGATGTGATGCGCTCGCAGCCGCGGACGATTGCGGCGAAGGAACTGGCGGCGAAGGCGTTGGCGATTCTCGAAGAGAAAAAGATCACCTCGCTGGTGGTCACCGATGCGACGGGTGTGGTGGAGGGTGTGTTGCACCTGCATGACCTGTGGGGCGTGGAGCTGATCTAAGCGGAGGAGCCGATGAAGAAAGATCCAGAACTGGAGCGGCTGCGAGAGGATTTCATCGCGCGCCAGCGTGGGTATGTGTGGGATGAAAATCAAAGACATGCCCATGTGTTCAGCGACTCTGTTTGGAGCGAGCGGTCGAAGATTCGGCCAAGTCCGCGCATCTGGGCTTTCTTTTTTCTGCTGTTGGGCGTCGGCGTCTTCGCAATGATCGTGCCGGACGACTTCGATGATGCGATCCACGGCGGAGCCTGGGTGGCGCTTCTGGTGGCTCTGGTGCCGTGGTTCCTTTCCTATAAGCTTTTTCGGCAGGCGCGGCGCGCGGCGTCGAGGCATGGTGAGCGTCGAGTGCCCGGAGAGCGGTGATCGGGTCTGGCGGGACTTTGATCCGCAAGCCGGGCATCGTCCGGTGCGGGTGAGCTGCCAGAATGACCGGAATCCTTTCATAGAAAACGATTTAGATTCGAGCGAGGCACGAACGCAGCTTTTTGCGGGAACTGCGGACGCGTGTGTGTGTAAGGACTTGTGTTCGCGTCGTTTGCCGAAGGCGGCAGGCGAGGTGCCCGAGGTGCGGGTGCGTGTGGGAGACTGCTGCGGGGAATTTTTGGCCTAAAGGGTAAAATCAGAAGAGTCAGAACTTTTTTCTACGAAACGACAAAACTATGCATCGTTGGTCCAAGCTCTTCATCCCGACTCTTCGCGAGGCCCCGGCGGACGCCGAAGTGGCCAGTCACAAGTTTCTAGTG
>Ga0255352_1000898_pt1 | contig 15826 bp, 15 predicted proteins | sample HBST0metaG_FD_189939 | JGI IMG/M metagenome (GOLD analysis project Ga0255352, IMG submission 189939) | Peat soil microbial communities from Stordalen Mire, Sweden - H.B.S.T0 | ecosystem: Environmental > Terrestrial > Soil > Wetlands > Peat | place: Sweden: Norrbotten County, Stordalen Mire...
GCCGTACTCGTTCTCGATCTGCGCGGCGATCACCGGGCCGCCCCGGCCAATCTGCAGAGGGCCGACCTCTTTGCCCAGACGCATCAACCAGCGCTCCGCCGCGTCCATGAAAGCCGGATCGTTGGAACGCAGCGCCAAACCGGCCTTCGGATCGCGCAGCATCCAGGCCGGAAACCCACCGAACTCCCACTCGGCGCAGGAATAGGGCCCGACGCGCAACATCACATACAGCCCCTCCTGCTGCGCCTCGCGCAGGAATTCGGCCAGATCGGCATTGCCGGAGAAGTTGTAGACGCCCGGCTCAGGTTCATGCACATTCCAGAAGACATAGGTGGCAATCGTGTTCAGGCCCATCGCTCGCGCCATCTTCAACCGCGCACGCCAATCTTCGCGCGGAATCCGCGCATAGTGCAACTCACCGGAGACGGGGACGAAGGGCTTGCCGTCCAGTTCCAGATGATCGCCGCGCACAATGAGCGCATGAGCAGGCTGCTTTTGCTCCGGGCCGGAAACAGGCGCGGAGAAGGTCGCGGTAGAGAGAAGAGCAAGCGAAAGCGCCGTAAGCGTCAGGCGACGGAGCAAAGCAGGCATGGAGATTTCCTTTTAGAAATAACTTCGGTAAAGAAAAATACCACCCCGACGCACCCCCAGGCAACCATCGTTAACGGAAGCAGAAAAATTCCAGCCTCCGTGATTCCCATGGAGATCCCCAGAGCAAACGGCCTTCGGAGTGCGCTCACCCGAACGACGCTCGCTTTATGTGCGTGCGCAGACGAGCAAGGTGGCCCCCCAAAACGCAGGTTTGCTCTTGCCATAACCGCGCACTATTCCACGGGGAAGATTTTATTTTAAAAGGATTTTCTGGATTTCAAAACTATAAAGGAAGACTTTGGATGTAGTCCTGGTGGGCGCTGCAGGATTCGAACCTGCGACTTCCACCGTGTGAAGGTGGCACTCTACCGCTGAGTTAAGCGCCCAATTCAAAAACAAAAGCGTCGATAGCCAGCGGGCAAGCCAGTCCATCGCTCTGTAGGTTAGAGTAACACTTGGGGAGCTTTTTCGCCAAGCCAGTCGACCCACTTCGTGCATGCTATCAACCTCTACCCGAACCGGGGAGGGACAGTGTGCGCGGGCCGACGCACACTGCGACGATGCAGAACAATTTTGGGCCAATCCGCAATACAATCTCTTCTTTTCACAGAAGATTAGAGGCACTGTCTGCGCTTTTCGCCGCGCGCGATCTGGTCTGGGCCGCAAGCGGATCTCCTTCCGGGCGGCCCTTGCCCCCGCAGTGGCTCGGGCAAAACTACGCGCTGCAAACCGGGAAAGATATTGAGTCGGGAAAAATCGACGAGCCGCAACCTTCCGTCACCAGCGGGGTTCCAGAAGATATGGCGACCATGGTCCTGGACAACTCGGCCCTGGAAGCTGCGCCGCCTGGAACGACAACGCAGTTGCGCACCCTGCCGGCAGATGCGGGCGAAGACGCGGCGCTGATGTTGCGGGCCGCCGCCGGCGATGAAGTTTGCTTCAATTCCCTGATTGAAAAATACTACCGTCCGATGATTCACTTTCTTTATCGCATGGTTCACAATCAGGCAGTCGCCGAGGAGCTGGCGCAGGAGGTATTTCTGCGCGTCTACCGCGCCCGCGAGAGCTATCGCGCCGAGGCACGGTTCAGCACCTGGCTTTACAGAATCGCGACCAATCTGGCCGTAAACCATGCCCGCGATACGCGTCACGAGCGGAGCGCCCCGACAATTTATCTGGACGCGCCGGACGAGGAAACCGGCACGACGCCGGATGTGGCCAACGGCGATCCGAGCGCGGAACAAAACCTCCTCCGCCAAGAGCGGATGGAGGCGATACGCGCTCACGTCATGGAGCTTCCCGAACGGCAGCGTGCTGCCGTCGTGATGCATAAGTATCAGGGATTGGACTACCGGCAAATCGGCGAAGCGCTACAGTTGAGTGAATCGGCGACCAAGTCGCTGCTCTTCCGCGCCTATCAGACGCTACGCGTCACGCTGAAAGATTTTGTGTGAGGGGAAAGGCCGGGTAACACCGGCGGAAACTGGGGAAACATCATGAATGCGATGATCGATTGCACAACAATCCGCTTGCAACTCGCCGATCTCCTCCTCGATCCGGCCACGGTTGCTGCCGGGGTTCGCGCCCATGCGCAACGCTGCGAGAGCTGCCAAAAAGAGCTCGCGGAATTGCGCGCCGTGATGGCCGCGCTCGACGCCTGGGAAGCGCCGGAACCGAACCCGTATTTTCTGACGCGGGTCAAGGTCCGGCTGGACGAGGAGCGCGCGCAGGCGCCTTCCTGGTGGCTGGCCCGCTGGACAACCCGACTCCGCGTCGGCATGGTCTACGGGCCGGCAAGCCATCTGCGGCCGTTGGCCGCCACGGCCTGCACGTTGATGTTGCTGCTCGGCAGCGGCACCTATCTGGGCATTACCAACTGGCTGCACTCGGCGCAGCCGCAGACCGAGACCGCCGTGGTCGACGAGTTGCAAACGATGGACAACAACGCGCAAGTACTTGACCAGTTGGAGGATCTTTCCAGCAACGCGGGCGGTAACTAGCAGAGATTTTCCGCCGCAAGGCGGATGGCCTGGGGCCAGGAGAAAAGAACGTGACCTGGGGTTTGAACAAGTGCGTCCGGCACAAGGCAACGGTTGTTGCCACAGCCCTGGCATGTTTTTTTATGGTGCATACGGCGCTGGGACAACGCCATGAAGGCGGTCATGCGCCCTCGGTGCATATATCCAGCCTCGCCGCGCAGCCCTCTTTCCACGAGGCTCAGCCTTCGTTCTCCGGCGGCTCATCCCCGGCCACATCAATCACCTACCGGAGTTCAGCCGCGCCCGCCTATGGATTCAGTTCACAGCGCGGCACCACGGCTCCACCCTCGCACAGGGCCTCTCCCGTGCAACTGGGTCGCCCTTCGGCGCCGGCTAGTGTAGGCAGTGCGCAGGCACGGCCAGCCTATTCCGCCCCCGGGGTGCATAACGCCCTTCCAACGACTTCTCCTCAGAGCACGGCACCCGCCGGCCATCTGGGCGAGTGGCTCAATCAGCACAGCAACCTGCCCCCCGGTGAGCAGGAACGCATGTTGCGCGCCGATCCCAGCTTCGGCCGCCTGCCGGGCGAGCAGCAGCAGCGACTGGTGCAACAACTGCGCCACGTCGATCAGATGAACGAGCAGCAACGCCGACGTCGTCTGGAACGCAGTGAGCGGATCGAGCACATGTCGCTGCAGGAGCGCATGAGCCTCTACCGGTCGAACCAGGTGTTTTCCGCCCTACCGGCCAACCGACAGTCGCTGATGAAACGCGCCTTCCAGGATCTGCGCTCGGTGCCGCCCGATCAGCGGCAGACGGTGCTGAATTCGGCGCACTACCAAAGCACGTTTTCTCCGGAAGAACGCGCCATCCTGAATGATTTTCTCCGCGTCGAACCCTACGAACCACCGCGGTAAAACCGTTCTTGCTGTACACCTCTATGGTCGTGCACATGCACTGAAGAACTGCTTTATCTTATCGTTTTTGCATTTACGGCCCAACTAAAGTCGGCCTCTGACACAAAACTTCCTCGAAAATTCAACTCCCCCCCGCTTGTGCGTGGCGTAGGATGGGGGTGCTCATCCGTACAGCGCATTGCGTTTCCGTATAAGTTCAATGGATCTGGAATGGAGACCTTCCGGGCTTGATCTTTAATACGCTCAGCTATTATTTCTGTTTTCTGATTCCCGCCGCGATCGCCTTTCGTCTGGCGACGGTACGCGTGCGCCCCTGGATCATCGTCCTGTTCGGCAGCGCGTTCTTTCTCCACTTTGCCTACGGCATGGCTGGCGTGGGCGGCGCGCTGTGCCTGCTGATCTTTCTCTGGGAATCGCTGACGAGCCGCCTCTATCGGCCCGGTTCGCGCTGGTGTCTGCTCGGACTGACGCAAAGCCTTCTGTTTCTCGGCCTCTTCAAATACTGGAACTTCTTCACCGGGCTGCTTTTCTTTCATCAGTCCAATCCGCTGCGCTGGCAGGGCGCGTTTCTGCCACTCGGCATCTCATTTTTCACCTTCGAGTTTTACCACTACGCTTGGGATCGCCGCGCGGGCAAAACCGAGGCCGGCCGTTTAAGCGAATATCTCTCCTTCATTCTGTTTTTTCCCACCATGGTGGCCGGTCCCATCAAGCGCTACCAGGATTTTCTGCCCAAGCTGCGTGCTACGCTTGGTGACTGGAATCAGGACTGGGAACGCGGCGCGACACGCATTCTCTGCGGCCTGGTGAAAAAGTTCGCCGTAGCCGATCTGCTCACCGCCTGGACCGATCATTTGAACGCGCACGACCTGCTGACAGCCGACCGCCGCATGTTGCCCGTGTGGCTTCTCGCCTACGGCATCAAGATCTATGCCGATTTTTCCGGCTATTCCGACATTGCCATCGGCTCGGCCCGTCTGTTCGGCATTCGCGTGCCGGAGAACTTCGACTGGCCCTACGGGAGGCGCAACATTCAGCGCTTCTGGCAGTGCTGGCACATCTCGTTGACACGCTGGCTCATCGATTACGTCTACATTCCGCTGGGCGGCTCGCGCGTCGCACGCCCGCGCATCTACGCGAACCTGATCGCGGTCATGCTGATCAGCGGACTGTGGCACGGCGCGGGCGTACACTTCCTTGCCTGGGGTCTGTGGCACGGGCTGCTGCTGGCCGGCCATCGGCTTTGGCGCCAGTGGCGCGGAGAACCCAGCACGGCGCCGGTGCCAGTCTTTTCAAGCCGCGTGCTCACCTTCGTTCTGGTCAACGCCGGCTGGGCCTTCTTCTGCATGGACCTGCCCACGGCACAAATTTTCTTCAGGAGGCTCTTCGTCGGATGAAACTTGAAACGCTTCGCTCCTCACTCGAATTTTTAGCCGGAAGCTGCGATGAAGCTCCCACTCTGCTCACCGGCCGATATGGCGCGGCCTTGCGCTGCTGCGTTTGGATCGCGGCCATCGCGCTGATCTACGCTTTCTGCGGGCAATCATCCAAATTCATCTACATCGATTTTTGAGGCGCATTCCACATCCAATGACCCGACGACCCTTTCTCGCATTTTCCGTCGCAGCCCTGCTCTTTCTCGTTGCGCTCAATCTGCTACTCGCCCTCTGGGGCCATCGCCAAGTCTACGTGTTGAAGCTTGAAAAGATGCGCGCCGCGCACTCGCCCAACCTCATCTTCCTCGGCAACTCCCTGCTCGATGGTCACCTCGACGAGCGCGCCTTTGCCACAGCCGCCGCGCCCGCACGCTTTACTCCGCTCAATGCCGCACTCGGCGCCACCGACCCGCCCGAGCACCTTCTTTTATTCGACTATGCCCAGCGCTTGCACCCCAGCCTGCGCACGCTCGTCATCGGCTTCTACGACTTCCAACTCACCGCGCCCGACCGCACGCAACCGCGCGATCTTGTCGGCAATCGCATGGTGGGCCTCGACCACCGTTTTTCCCTTTCCGAAGTTTCAGCCACCTACCATTTCGACGCCAGGGGGCGAATGGAACTGGCGCTTCTCCGCGCGTTGCCCATGGCCGCCGACCGGTCCAATGCCTGGAAGAACGTGGAATTGCTGCGCCGCAAACTGGCAGCAATGGGCATGCCGGCCGTGGCCACCAACAGCATGGGACGCGTGGACGACTTTGCCACGCTTGAGGCCGGCTCGACAACACGCTTCGATGCCCAGGCCCGTACCTTCTTGAATCACCAGGGAGATTGGAACGCCAGCTATCAAAAAATCTTTCAGCAGGCGCGCGCAGCAGGAATCCGCATCGTCCTCGTGGCGATGCCCGCCTCTCCTTCGCACCGGCAGACCTATTACAGCCGCCCCCTCTGGGGCCAGTATCTGAGCACAATTGAAGACCAGGCGCAGCGCCAGCAGATCACCGTGCTCGACGCCAGCAACTGGCTGCCCGAGGCTGCGGATTTCGTCGACCATCTGCACATGTCTCCCGCGGGCGTCGAGCAATTTTCCACGCGCCTCGGCCGTACGCTTGCGTCTCCACCCGCAGAGCGCACCGATCCGCTGGACAAATGAAATTTTCGTGGAATGATGGAAGGCAATCCCTTGAGCGAGTTACTGCCAGAACAGAAACGGGTAAGCATGTGAGCCCCAAATCCCCGCACTACAACGCGGCAGAACACATTGCAGCCACTACGGCCGACGACCCGTATCTGCGCCCGGCCTTCGCGCGCGGCGACCGTCTCAGACGGCTTGCATGGAATCTCTGCTGGCTTATGCTCTATCGGACTTCGCCGCGGCCGCTGCACGGATGGCGCGCATTTCTGCTGCGTTGCTTCGGCGCACAGATGGGCGCGCACTGCCACTTCTATCCCGGCTCGCGCATCTGGGCACCGTGGCATCTTCGCTGCGCCGATCAGGTGACGGCGGCCGACGGCGCGGAGATCTATAACCCCGCGCCCGTCTCGCTCGGCTCGCACGCCATTCTTTCGCAGGGCGCGTATCTTTGCGGAGCCACGCACGACTGCGACGATCCAGCCTTTCCTCTGCTGGCCTACACGATGACGGTCGGCGCTTACGCCTGGATCTGCGCGCGGGCCTCGGTCGCCCCTGGCGTCGCGGTCGGCGAGGGCGCGGTGCTCGGGCTGGGCTCGGTCGCCACACACGACCTGGAGCCGTGGACCATCTACGCTGGCTCGCCCGCCGTGCGGATGCGCGCGAGAGAAAGAACGAGATAGCTCAAACGTGCACACACATGAGCCGAGTCGGCATTGGTATAGTGGACAGGTAAACGCTTTCCGGGCCTCGCGCCCCAGGGAGGATCTTTCATGCTTCTCACTTCGCTTCGTGCTCAGGTTTTAGCAGCCAACCAGGAAATTTCCCGTCGCGGCCTCGCTCCTCACACCTTCGGCAACGCCAGCGGCATTGACCGCTCGGGCGCGCAGCCGCTGGTCGTCATCAAGCCCTCCGGCGTCGACTACGCCACCATGACCGCCGAGGATCTGGTCGTCACCGATCTCGACGGCAACATCGTCGAGGGCAAGCTGCACCCCTCAAGCGACCTCGATACCCACACGCTGCTCTATCGCGAGTTCCCGCAGATCGGCGGCATCGTCCACACCCACTCGGAGTTCGCCACCAGTTGGGCTCAGGCCGGACGCGAGATTCCCTGCCTCGGCACCACCCACGCCGACTACTTCCATGGCCCGGTTCCCGTCACCCGCCCGCTGACCGCCGAAGAGGTCAACGAAGCCTACGTCCGCAACACGGGCGCGGTCATCGCAGGCCACTTCCGTACTTTCAACCTCGACCCGCTGGCCGTCCCTGGCGCTCTGGTCGCCGGACACGCCCCCTTCACCTGGGGCAAAACCGCCATGGCCGCCGTCGAAGCCGCCGACGTGCTCGAATACATCGCCCGGCTGGCCTTCCGCAGCATCCTGCTCGGAGCGTCCGAAAATGGGATTCCGGTGTACGTTTCCGAACACCATTACCAGCGCAAGCACGGCCCCAAGGCCACCTACGGACAAGCGTAGAAAGGTTTTCCGCGTCAAGACCAAGTCTTTCCGACAAAAAGGCATAGGAATCAGCAAGAAACAGCCGTTTTTTTCTTCAGCCCACGGGGCAGGGAAAAAGCCGGCTGTTTCTTTTGCGCCCGTAATACGTTTATTTTCCTACTAATACTTATTTTCATATATTGATTCTGTTTTACATATCAATGATTTTTTATTTTGCGTTTCTCCCCGGATATCCACCGCTGCCGAACAACTTTCGCGGGAACCGAGCGTCAATATCTTGCGTATTACCTATCGATTGCCATGTTTTCCTCGCGATTTCCCCGTAAAGGAACGCCACGGCAAGCAACGTGCTAAGTCATCGGCAGGCCGCATCGAGAATTTCCCATGGAAACCAGTTTTTATAACCGCGTACAAGCAACACTGCTGGCACTCGCCACTGCGGTGCTGTTTGTGCTTGCCGTGCTGAATCTGATGGAAGAACAGCACTGGCAGCAGCCCGACGACGGCGTCTGGTGGCGCGAGGCAAACGGCGGCCTTGAGGCCGAGCGGGTTCTTCCGGGCATGGCCGGCGAAGTAGCCGGCATCCGGGGCCATGACCTTCTGACGGCGGTCTCCAGTTGCCCCTCCTGCGATGACACACCGGTGACGCATCTGGCGGGCCTCGAACGAGCGCTCTATCGCAGCGGCGTCTACGGGCAGGTCTACTACACGGTCACCCGCGACGGCATTCCTCTGGAAACGCCGATCAAAGTGATTCCGCTGCCGCTCGACCACAGTCTGGCACAGGGGCTGCGCGTCATCGGCCTGATCTATCTGATCATCGGCCTCTACGTGCTGTTTCGCCGCTGGGGCGCGCCACGCGCCACGCACTTTTATCTTTTCTGCCTGGTCTCCTTCGTTCTGTATGCCTTCAAGTTCACGGGGCAACTGGCGGGGCTGGACCTGGGCATCTTCTGGTCGAATATCGTGGCCGAGGGCCTGCAACCGGCGCTGTTTCTGCACTTCGCGCTGAGCTTCCCCGAGGAGCGCTTCAAGCACTTCGGCCGCAAATGGCTGCTGCCGATCATTTATATCCCGGGAGCCGGTCTCGCGGCGCTCTGGGTCTGGACGATCGAGACGCGCGAGGCCACCGGCCTGCTCAAGCACCGGCTTGACCAGACGGACACGGCCTACGTCGCGATCTTTTACGTGCTGGCGGCGGTACTGTTTCTGCGCAGCTACAGCAAGGCCAACACGCCCTTGCTACGGCAGCAGTTGAAGTGGGTGACGCGTGGCACACTGCTGGCGGTTCTGCCCTACACGCTGCTCTACGCGATTCCCTTTCTGCTCGATCTGAACCCGCCGCATCTGCTGGCCAATCTGGCTGGCTTCTCGCTGGTTTTTCTGCCGCTGACCTTCAGTTGGGCCATTGTCCGCTACCGGCTGATGGACACCGACCTGATCTTCAAGCGCGGCGTGGCCTACACGCTGACGACGGGTGTGATCGTCGGCAGCTACTTCGGCATCATCGCGCTGGTCACGCTCTGGATTCACAGCGCGCTGCCGCAGGCGGTACGCGAGTGGGGTCTGGTCTTCGCCATTCTGGGCACGGCGGCGGTCTTCGATCCGTTGCAGCGCCGCATTCAGGGATGGGTCGATCGCGGCTTCGATCGCCATCGCTACGATTACCGTCAGGCGCTGGTCGAGTTCGGCCGGGGCTTGAGCGCGGAGACCAAGACCGAAACACTGCTCAAGTCCATCGTCGACCAACTGCCGCGTACGCTGCTGGTGGCGCGCGTCGCCGTCTTTTTAAACGAAGATCACCGGCTGCGGCTGGCGGCCTCGCACGGGTTGCCGAATGAGGCTGCGGCGCTGCCGCTGGCGCTTGGTTTTCTCGACTTCGATCAGGCGGTCGGCCACTCGCACATCTTTCTTGAAAACGCGCAACAGGCCGTGCACCTTCCCGAGGACGAACAGAAGACCGCCGCGCTGCTCGACCTGAACTACTATCTGCCCTGTCGCGTGCAACACGGCAACGAATCGCGCACCATTGCCGTCATCGGCCTGGGCCACACGCTGGGCGGCGACTTTCTGTCGAGCGAAGACGTCGAGCTGCTCGAATCGCTGGCCAGCTACATCGGCATCGCACTGCAGAATGCCAGCCTCTACACGCGGCTCGAAAAACAGGTGGCCGAATTTGAACGCCTCAAGGAGTTCAACGAGAACATCGTCGAGTCGATCAACGTCGGCATCTTTGCACTCGACCTCGAAGGCCACATCGAAAGCTGGAACGCGCAGATGGAGGCCATGTATGCGCTGAGTCGCTCCGAAGCCATCGGCCAGGAACTGCGTTCCGTTTTCCCCGCGGAGTTCGTCGAAGCCATCGACGGCCTCAGCGGCGAGCCGGGCGTCCATCACGTTTACAAATTTCCACTGGCGACACGCGCCGGCGAACAGCGCACGGTCAACGCGGCCATCGCACCCTTGCTTTCGCGCGATTTCGTTCCCGTGGGCCGCATCGTTCTGGTCGACGACATCACCGAACGCGTCTCGCTTGAAACGCAACTGGCGCAGGCCGACAAACTCAGTTCAATCGGACTGCTGGCCGCCGGAGTGGCGCATGAGATCAACACGCCGCTGGCCGTCATCAGTTCCTACTCGCAGATGCTCTCCAAGCAGATGAAGGGCGATGAACGACTCGGCCCGGTGCTCGACAAGATCATCAAGCAAAGCTTCCGCGCCTCGGAGATCGCCAACGGACTGCTCAACTTCTCGCGCACCTCGACGACCGCCTTCCAGCCGACGGACCTGAATCAGATCATCCACGACACGCTCTCGCTGCTCGAACACCAGTTCAAAAAGGCGCAGATCGCGGTGCAGGTCGAGCTGGTCGAAGGGCTGCCAGCGATTCACGGCAACGCCGGCAAGCTGCAACAGGTCTTTCTCAATCTTCTGCTCAACGCCAAGGACGCCATGCCGGGCGGAGGCACGCTGCACGTGGCCACGGTGGCGGGCGACCACGTCGAAGCCATCATCTCCGACTCCGGCGCGGGCATCGCTCCCGAACATCTGAAACGCATCTACGATCCCTTCTTCACCACCAAGACCACGCCCAAACCAGGAGAGCGGCGCGGCACCGGTCTAGGACTCTCCGTCTCCTACGGCATCATTCAGGAACACGCCGGCAAGATTCATGTGGAAAGCACGGTGGGCACCGGCACCACCTTTCATCTCGAGTTTCCCTTATTAAGGAAGTCAGTCCATGCCTAAGGTAGATATAGCTGTGAATGAATTCACCTCGTCCTCGACACAAAACGCCACGAACGGCGGTCGCATCCTCGTCATCGACGACGAGGCTAGCATCCGCGAATCGCTCGAAGTTCTGCTGACCCTTGAGGACTACACGGTGGAAATGGCCGTCAATGGCGAAGAAGGGCTGCAGAAGATCGATGCGGGCAACTACGACTTGCTGCTGCTTGACCTGTCGCTGCCCGGCCAGAGCGGCATGGAGTTGCTGCCGCAGATCAAGGGGCGTCATCCCGAGCTGCCGATCATCATGATCACCGCTTACGGCTCGGTGGACAACGTGGTCGAAGCGATTCATGCCGGCGCCGACAACTTTGTGCAGAAGCCCTGGGACAACGAAAAGCTGCTGGCAGACATTCGCGCGTGCATCGCGCGCCGCAAGGCCGAAGAAGAAAATCTACAACTCAAGCGCACCCTCAAGCAGCGCTACAACTTCTCGAACATCGTCGGCAAAAGCGAGATCATGCTGAAGGTCTTCGATCTGGTGGCGCAGGTGGCGCCCTCGCGCTCGACCGTGCTAATCCAGGGCGAAAGCGGTACCGGCAAGGAGCTGATCGCCAAGGCCATCCACGCCCATTCGCCGCGCAAGGACAAGCCCTTCGTCCCGATCAACACCGGCGCCATGCCCTCCGAGTTGCTTGAGTCAACCCTCTTCGGCCACGTCAAGGGCGCCTTCACCTCGGCCATCGCCTCGAAGAAGGGACTCTTCGAGGTCGCCAACGGCGGCACGCTCTTTCTCGACGAAATCGCCACCATGGGCATGGACACGCAAGCCAAGATTCTGCGCGTGCTGCAGGACCGGCGCTTCATGCAGCTCGGCGGCATTCAGGAGATTCAGGTGGACGTGCGCATCATCGCCGCTACCAACGTCGATCTGCGGCAGGAGGTGCGCGAAGGCCGCTTCCGCGAAGATCTCTTCTACCGGCTCAACGTGATCACCGTCGATCTGCCGCCCCTGCGCGCGCGCCGCGAAGACATTCCGCTGCTGGCCAATCACTTCCTCGACTTTTATGCCAAGGAAAACAATATGGCTCCGCGCAAGCTCTCGGCCGACGCCCTGCGCGCGCTGGTCGACTACGACTGGCAGGGCAATGTGCGCGAGCTTGAGAACGCCATCGAACGCGGCGTCGTGCTCTCTTCAGGTCCGCTCATCGGCTCCGAGCTTCTGCCCGGCAACATCACCGGCCGCAGCTTTCAGGACGCGCTGCTCGAGCACAATCCCGATGCTTCGCTGTTCGACATCATCGAGTCGATCGAGCGCCGCATCATCATTGAAAAACTCGAACGCTGCAACTGGAATCAGACCGAGACCGCCGAACAGTTCCACATTCCGCTTTCAACGCTGAACCAGAAAATCAAACGCCTCAGCATTGAAATTCGCAAGAAGAACCGGGACTGATTTTTCCTGCGCTTCTTCCGCACAAACAGTACGGCCTTCTTTCGCGAGGAAAGAAGGCCGTACTGTTTGCGACAGATGCGCTCAGGCTTCGATCCAGCGCTGCAAAAATGCGCGGACTTCAACCGGAGGGCGCAGCCATATTTTCGCGGCGCTCGGTCTCTGCTCGCGCCGCACCAGCACGCTCAGGCGCGCGCGCCGGGCATGGTTCACGGCGCGAAATGCCGTTTCATCGGAAAGATCGTCGCCTAGATAAGCCACCGGCGTCTTCGCTTCTTCCTCGGCCAGAATCACCTCGACCGCGCCGCCCTTGTCGCGACCGGCGCGCAACTCCACGCCACACTCGAACTCAAGCAATCGCAAGCCTTCGAGCTTGGCCAACGGGGCGAATAGTTCCCGCGCGCGCCGTTCGATTTCGCGCGCCTTGTTGCGCGAAAATCCGCGCCAGTGCATGACCGCCGCGTTGGCCTTGTCCTCATAGAGTCCGCCAAGCGCATCCTTCTTCAGTTGCGCGCGCACGACGTTGAGCTTGCGCCCAGCCGCGCCTTTGGCCGTGTCGAGCTCGCGCCGCCCATCTGGATAAAGCCGCTCGGCGCCGTGCAAGCCCCAAACCTCGATGGGTTTTTCAAGCGCCAGCATGGGCGCAATCTCTTCTGGCGGACGACCGGTAATCACCGCGATGCGCGTACGCCCCGCAGCCTGAATCGCATTGAGCAGCTCGCGCACCCCCACCCAGGGACGCGACTGAAACCGGTCCACGCGAAAGCCGGACAACGTGCCGTCGTAATCGAGCAGCAACAACGCGCGTTCGCTTGCCGCCACAGCACGAAAAAATCGCTTCTGTCTCTTTTCCGCTTCTTCGGTCAATGGAACGTATTCTCCCTACTCCGATTCCAACACATCGCGCATCTCCTGCCACGATCTCTTTGCTGAGTTAGATGCAACTGGCGTGCTCCACGCCTCTTCCTTCCGGCTCTTGCCGCACGCATTTGCGCGCAGACAGAAGTCCGACATGAACTTGCGTCGCCGATTTTCTCTCCCATGCGCTATTCTGTCCTTGCGGAGCAGCGACTCCATTCCGCGCAACGGCAGACATCATGGAAATTTCCACCTTCGACCACACCGCGAAACAAACCGTCCTCACCGTGCAGGACTACTCGGTCTTTGCCTGGAATGCGTTTCTGAATCTCTTCCGGCCGCCGGTCTACTGGTCGGATTTTCTGTTTCAAGCGGACATCATCGGCGTCGGCTCGCTGCCCATCGTCATGCTGGCCGGCCTTTCCACCGGCGGCGTGCTGGCGCTGCAATCGGCCTCCACGCTTTCAACCTTCGGCGCCACCGCAGTCACCGGCCAGTTTGTTTCGCTGACCATGATCCGCGAGCTTGGACCCGTGCTGACCGGCATCATGGTCGCCGGCCGCAACGCCTCGTCCATGGCCTCGGAACTCGGCTCGATGGTCGTCACCGAGCAGGTCGACGCCATGCGTGCCCTCGGTGTCGATCCAACGCGCAAACTGGTTACGCCGCGCATCTTCGCCAGCATTGTCATGCTGCTGTTTCTGACCATCATGGCCGATGCGGCCGGCATCTTCGGCGGCGCGGCCGTCACCGTCTTCATGAACCACCAGAACGGCCTGCAATATTTTTCGATGGCCTATGAGCATCTGCGCTCTCCAGACATCGTGCAGGGCCTCGTCAAGCCGCTCTTCTTCGGCTACATTCTCAGCTCGCTCGGCTGCTTCTACGGACTGCGCACCACCGGCGGCACCGAGGGCGTCGGCAAGTCCACGATCAAGGCCGTGGTTGTCTCCTCGGTGCTGATCATCTTCGTCGACTTCATGCTGACCCAACTGCTGATCTCGCTGTTCTCGCGCGTGCTATGAATTCTTTCTTGTCTACGGATACGCACAAAGACGTCGAGGGAAAGCCGGCGCACAACGCAGCCGTACCCGCCGTCGCCTTTCGCGATGTCTCGATCGGCTTCGGCGACAAACCCGTTCTGGAAGAGATCAGCTTCACCCTCGCGCCCGACGAGACGCGCATTCTGCTCGGCCCCGCCGGCGTCGGCAAAAGCGTGCTGCTCAAACTTGTCGACGGCCTGCTGCGCCCCGACGAGGGCGCCATCGATCTCTTCGGCGAAGAGATCACCAGCCTGCCCGAAGAAAAGCTCTTTCCCTTGCGCGCCCGCACCGGCATGGTCTTTCAGGAAGGCGCGCTCTTTGACTCGCTCACCGTCCGCGACAACGTCGCCTTTCAGCTCATTCAGGAGCGCGTCGGCGACGAGGAGATCGACACACGCGTCCGCGAGGCTCTGCGCTTCGTCGATCTCGAAGGAACTTTTTCTCTTTATCCTGCCAGCCTGTCGGGAGGGATGAGAAGACGCGTCGCCATCGCCCGCGCCTTCATCCACCAGCCCGAGCTGATCCTCTACGACTCACCTACCGGCGGACTCGATCCGGTCACATCCACGCAGATCATCGAGCTGATCGTCAAAGCGCGCGACGTGCGCCACACGCCGTCGATTCTCGTCACACACCGGCTGCAAGACGCCTTCACGCTCTCAACACATCGCTACGACGAGCAGCTACAGCACATGGTGCCGCTGCCCGAGGGCGAAACCGACCCCGGAACCACCTACATGATGCTCCACGAAGGCCGGCTCATCTTCGACGGCTCGCTGCACGCACTGCTGCACTCGGATGACGCCTTTGTGCGCGAGTTTCTGAAGTAGCGCCGCAACTGCCGCCGTCCACGATGTCCCTCGACGCGCTTCAGCCGCAAGACGCGTGGTTTGTCATAACAGGCAGCGGTCGAGTGCAGGATGCGGCTCAGACCTTCACAACCAGATCGGAATAGGCAGCCAGATTTGCATCGGCCGTAAGCAGATAAATTCCTTCCGCCACCGCTTGCGCCACCAAGAGGCGATCAAAGGGATCACCATGAAGTCGCGGCATGTGGGCCACGACCTTGGCATGTTTTGCGAGAACTGGCAATTCTTCAAAACCGCTTCTCGCGATCTCTTGGATCAAAACGTCCGGATCAACCTTGAGCTTTTTCAGATTGACCTTGATGGCAATCTCCCAGATCGTTGCCGACGAAACATACACGCGCTCTGCCTGCTCGATTTTCTGCCGAGCCTGTAGATTCAAGCGAGAACTATCATCCACAAGCCATAGATAAATATGTGTATCAAGCAGTAGACGCACGATCAGACCTCGGGCGTAATCAGGAAATTCTCTGGCAGCGGATCGTCAAAGTCCTCTGCTATCCAGATTTGGCCCTTCATGGCACCATAGCGAATCGGCTTTTTTTCGGGACACAGCGGTGTGAGGCGCGCAACCGGCTTGCCGCCGCGGGCAATCACCACGTCCTCGCCACGTTCGACAAGCTCGACGAGCTTGGAAAGCTGCGTCTCCGCCTCGAAGAGGTTCACCGTAGTCATCGGGCACTCCTGACTTCGCTAGGCCTAGCCAAGCCCAGAGTACCATAATGTGAGCTAGCTAGCGATCGAAAAGCTCTCCGCCGTGCGCTCCACCGGGCGATACAACGTGTCGCGTTCCACCGGCGTGCGGCCCGCTTCGGTGATCAAACGGCAAAGTTCCTTGCGCGTCATCCCCTGCGGTGTCGTCG
>Ga0255352_1000900_pt1 | contig 15809 bp, 18 predicted proteins | sample HBST0metaG_FD_189939 | JGI IMG/M metagenome (GOLD analysis project Ga0255352, IMG submission 189939) | Peat soil microbial communities from Stordalen Mire, Sweden - H.B.S.T0 | ecosystem: Environmental > Terrestrial > Soil > Wetlands > Peat | place: Sweden: Norrbotten County, Stordalen Mire...
ACGCCAAATAAGACACTCAAACCACTCTGTTCAGCGTCTTTTCTCGGCCACGGAGAGAAATCAAGCCGGAGAAACGCCGTGATCACTTTCTACACGCAAAAACACTGGCTTAATCAGAACTTCCCTAGGCTGCATCGATCTGATAGGTTGGGTTTGTCTATAACTTGACCGTCCGAAGAGGACGCAGCCTTGTCCACAGTATGCAGCATTTTCTCGCAATTCTTGAAGCTGATTCCACGTCCAAACTTCGATGTCGCAGTCCACAAGCACGCGGCCGACCGCAACGCCAAGGGGTTTACCTGTTGGGGCCAGTTGGTGGCGATGCTGTTCTGCCAGTTGGACTCGGTCAACAGCCTGCGCGACATCACCAACGGGCTGACCGCCAGCGATGGCAAGCTGCGTCATCTGGGGCTGCCTGAAGCGCCTAAACGCTCCACCTTGGTCTTATGCCAATGCCCATCGTCCCAGCGCACTGTTCGAGGATCTCTACTACCTGATGGTGGATCTGGCCCGCAGTCAGGCCCAACAGACTGGCGTCCGGCACAAGTTCCGCTTCAAGAACAAGCTGCTGTCGATCGACGCCACCACCATCGAGTTGTGCGCCTCGGTCTTCGACTGGGCGCAGTTCCGCCGCACCAAGGGAGCCGTCAAGCTGCATCTGATGCTCGATCACGACGGCCTGTCGCCCTGCTATGGGGTCGTCACCAACGGCAAGCAGCACGAAGTCACGATTATTCAACAGCGTACGCTTTTCGATGTGTGATACCGAACAGGGTGCGTCTTCCCACAGAATCAACAGCACGACATATTGCGGATAGGTTAGGCCGAGTGGCTCAAGCAGCGACTGGTAGAGGCGCATTATGAGCCGCGAGGCAGTGTACAGCGGAAAACATAACTGGCGGTCAAGACGCAGGTTGTCTGCTGTTCCCGCGACCGGCGGTGACGTTTTCTTCATTTCACTTCTCCCTTTTCTCAATTAGCTGCTGGTTCCCGAGAAAAGGGTACAATTACGGTTTCAATGAACCGGATATGTGCCTTCCGCCAGCATTTTCACCCTTTTGAGCATTTCGATATCCATAATGTCAGAAGGCAATGCGAATGCATGCTTGAAGATGAATTTCGAGAGAGGATTTCCTCTCGTGCTCGCGAATGCGCGAACAACGACGCGCGTCTTGCCTCCAGGCAGCGGGAATAGGTTGAAGTCCCAATCCCAGGCCACGTAATCGCCCCTCTCTCGCGGAAACAGCGGGGTCAACAGCATCTCCCATTTGCCTGGCGGCAACGGATGATTCGGTTCGAGACCATTGGTAACCATGATGAGATTGCGGTTCGGAGTGACGGAATAGATCCGCATGCCCATGCCGGCCTTGTGGAAAGTGCAGAAATCACCAGCTTTTGTATCCTGCCATTCCGGCACGACCGTGTAGGTATTGTGAATGCCAAAACCGAACGCGCGCTCCAGCCAGTCAGCGCTGTAGAAGCCTGCCTTATCCTGCCCCATCTGTACAAAGTACGGGAAGACCTTTTCCGGTGGCGCGTCGATCGTCGTGGCAACGGTCATCCTCCACATCGGTTTACTCGGGGCAAGAACATCGCCCGGAAGCGTCATAATCGCCTCTTCCCTGGTTGTGCCCCATGAGTCAAATTGCGGCAGGATGACAAAGTCGTAGAGGCAGAAGGCGAGGGCCATAATCACACAGAGAATGGCCATGCCCTTCCGGGTAAATATCTTCTTTGTGCATCGCATAACGAGGGAGTTTTGGGTGGCGTTGCTAGTGTCTGAGTTGTTGAGAGTTGTTCCCATGATGTTATAGCCCTTCTGGCGTCGATCGCTCTTTGTTTGCTCTGCCCCAATTGCTCTTAGTCACGCTTGATGATTTGATTGGCAGCGTAAATTCCCGAGATTGCGGGGGGCTCTTGGCCGAGCCCATTATGATCACCTGCTACATAAATCTGATCGCCGTATTGCTGTTCAACATAGGCTTGTCCGTATACATACATGGCCTTATCCCATGCCTTCATTCCGATCATTTTGTAGCTAGAGCAAACCTTGTTCAAAAGACGCTCATCGTTCTCCCTCGTGTAGACAAGGTAACTTCCATCGTCCATCACTGCGGTAAAAACGATCTCCGACTCGAAGGGGAATACGTTCATTTGTTTGGTTGTGTATTTTGGCTTAAGCGTCGCGTCGATGTGATACACGTACAACTTGCATGTCTGGCGCAGTGGACCAGGAAGGTCAAGCAGTTTCTGCGTGACGACCGCGGGAGTGGCAAGCACGAGGTTGTCGCACGTGTACTCTTCTCCGTCAGCGGTCTTCACCTTGGAACTGCGATCATTCCTCTGCAACTCGATCACTGTTGCATATTTAACCCGCCCGCCAAGCCGTCGCTCCATATCTTTTGAGTCGAAGCTAAAGCGATAAATAGGAATCGCCAACCCCATACAGCAGTTCATCATGTCCAGTGCTGTTATATTCTCCATGTCCACACCTGTGCAGGCATAGGAGAACTTCGAAACATAGTCATGCGCTGCCTTTTCGAAACCCCTTTCGTGGATGAACTGCGCGGCGGGCTTATGAAATAATTCTTCGATGTATCTATCTGCAGCCATAGCGTCGCGCTGCGTCATCACGAGACAGCGCTCTTTGTATTTAGAGTAATGCCTGATAAATGTCCACATAGACAGGTAAAACTTGAGCAACTGTGGTAATCGGCCAATCGAGTGCAAACTAACTGTGTTAAACCACTCCGTATCGCTATTGTGGAACGTAACACTCAACGGATTGATCCAGGTCTGTCTTGTCGTGAGGCGCTTCGCGAATTTATAGTTCGACATGACAAAGTAAGCGCCAAAATTAACCTTTTCGCTTTCGGAGTAGCAAATCCGGCCGCCGAGCACATCTGTTAATAGCAGAAAGTTTTGCCCAGCTTCTTTAAGACGAAGGGCGCAGGACATGCCGGCACTGCCTCCGCCGACGATAATTGTTTTGCTATGCATGGCTTCTTCTCTCGTTCTTTTCCGCACAAGTGGTCTGCTATACGTCAATCTTGAGACCGGTGAAGTAATCTTTGATCTCTGGCTTCAGGGCCTGGACGAGATCGATGTCGATGGCGTTGCTGCCGCAGGTCTTCACACAGATGCCGCAGCCGAGACACTCCTTGGATATTGCTGCCCGTTCTTCTCCAAGAGTGATTGCGTCCTGCGGACACACATGAACGCAGGCTCCGCACAGACGGCAGTGCTCGTTTACATGGGCTTGCCACCCGACGCTGCGGAACCGGCGTTTTACGTCACGGGTTGAGTTCTTCATGACATTGAGCGCCGAGCAACAGCAGGGACAGCAAAAGCAGAATTCGAGGAAGTTTTCCATCTTCTCGTTCTCGAAGCCCCAGACAAATTGCTCGACTTCGATCCATAGGGCCTGACCGATCAAACCGGCTGCTGCCCCGCGATCAATCAGCGCACAAGCCTCGTCTGCGGAGACGACCCTGCCCAAGCCGTGTTTCTCTGTGATGCGGGCAGCGTCGCCAAGGAAGATACAGGCAATTTCATGAGAATAGTGCTGGCAATTGTGCGCGTCGCGGCACAAGCAGCGGTTCAGAGCCAACCGGTAGGACGCTTTCCGCACAGCGTCCTTCATCATGTCGATCGGCACGGCAACTTTCTCAGCCTTTTGCGAAAGATCGACATGGATGGGGATCGTAACTTTGAGCGGAAGCGTTACCCCTTGGGTATACCGCTTTTCATATGGGCCGAACATCAGCGCCCACTTGAAGAGCGGACCGAGAATAGGGTATTTGGACAGTTTGGCCAACGTCGGAAGAGTGCGGAAAGCTGCAGCCGTCAGCTTCCATGTCTTCGGCGTGGTCCCGATTTTGTCCTTCAACCAGTCCTGGAATCCGATACCTTTAACGCGCGGCTTGTAACCAATCATGATTCACCTGCATCGACTGCACTCTTTTGCTATCGGCTCGTTATAAGCCAGTTCCCTTTCGGCGTATCGTCTTTCTGCACGACCTCAAAGAGGCGGCGCTTAGAAGCGATACGTCACGCCCGCCGATACGACCGTGGGGTATAGTTTCAGGTGGGCTTTGACGGGAACCATGCCATCGAGCGAACCATGAGCATCTACGCTTAGCCATGTTTGCCTGCAATCCACGAAAGCACCCCATTTTTTGTTCAACATGTAGTCAGCTCCGGCTTGCGTAACGGGACTAAAGCTGTTGTGCGCCATGAGGCTCTTAATCGCCTCATCATGCTTCTTGAAGACAATCAGGTATGTCGCGCCGGCTCCGACGTAAGGCTGTATGGCTCCCAAGTTGCGGAAATGGTAATGGGCGGCAAGAATCGCCGGGCCGTACCATAACGCGCCCAGATTGCCATAGGAAGCAAGGGATCCTGCTCCGCTCAGTGTTGACCGGGGCGGAACTCCTGCCGTGAGTGAGGCCGCGATATTTTTCGTAAAGTAGTACCCGACGTCGGCAGTAGCGGTGGCCCTGTTGGATACGGTGTCCGCTGCCCCCGGAACTATCGAACCAGCCGCGCTTACTGTAGCCTCGGGGTGAAAGAACACGCCGCTTGCTCCCAACCGGACATACCACCTGCACAGAGGCTCTGTTTTCGGCCCCCCTTTGACCGCGGGACCGCCTCCCGTGTCCACCGATTTTACGCCGTGCTCCTGGAAAGATGCGCCATCTTGAGGGAATGCTGTTGTAGAGATTGAAGCAACGATAGAACATGCCAACAGAACATGAAGTTTGGAAAACTTACGACTACCCGACACCATACGGACTCCCTTTCAGTTAATGTCCACGGTCGAATCGCACAGTTCGGGAAAGAAGATCTCCCAGTTTTTGCACGATGGACAGGCGAGCCTCCGGGTGGAACCGTTGCGCTAGGGCTTGAGCACACAAAGCACCCATGCCGACTGCACGCACGTCCTGCATGCAGTCGCTGGAGTGGCTACGTAGTGACTCCTCCCAAGCGAGGATCGACAGAGATATGTTCTCGCTGGCATAAACCGGGGGGGCAATACTTAAGTATGGAATTGACCCGAAACACCCTACAGGTGTGATCGCCGATACAATGAAGTGGTCCGGAAGCCGGCCAACCTTATCTTCAAGGCAATTTCTTCTCAGGCTTGTTCCAGAAATCTCAACGTATGAGCCGGTTGTCTTGCAGACCGTTTTGGGCGAGTGGTACAGTATGCCGTGGTTCTCAATGCGTGGAATGCGAAGTTTTCGCGCGCCCCGGCAAGGGAATCTCAATCTCGTAAAACTCTCTGCAATAGCTATCATGCGAAAAATGGATGCCCACATCGGGGAATTCTACCCACCTGCGTCAGGAGATTGCCATGACGAGTGTTTCCAGTATCGAAACCGGTCAGCTGACTCATCAATATCCATCTCAGACGCTAGATACTCAGCTTTTCCTTCATCTAAAAGAGATATTGGAAGAACGGAAGCTTACGCTTCTGGAAGCGCCCTTGGGGTATGGCAAAACGACTCTGCTGAGAAAGCTGCATAGTCATACCCTTGCAGAAGGAATCGATGCGCTGTGGGTTTCGCTATGTGAAGGCGATGAGAGCCTTGATGCACTTGCGCTTTTACTAAGAAGCATCAACGGAAGATTCATTGCTTCCAAGGTTCCCTCTCGGAGGCGAAGTGGTCTATCCAGTTGCGATGCAATCAGAATTATTTTGAGTTCTCTGGACCAGCGAAAGAAACCTTTGAGAGTCTTTATCGATAATCTTGGTTTTTGTCGCGACCCACAACTTGGCAAACTCATCGATGGTTTCCTTTGGGATACTCCAGAGGACATCCAGTTCTTTGTGGCAACCTCACGCCGTCTAGAGTTCGACGTGGTCCGCTCTGCCACGGAAGAGAAACTGCTTCGTCTCGGGGTGGCGGCACTGAAATTCACCTCAGAGGATGTTGCCGAATTCTTGAAGAGTGGGAAGGCCCTAGAGTCTCACAATGCAGATTGCATTTTGAAGAAGACCGAGGGGTGGCCGATTGCAATCAGCCTGCTTTGCAGGATCGCTGCAAATGCCTCCAACCCTGATGCTGCGTTCGAGGAGTTTTCGGGAGAGGATGAAGAACTCTCTGTACTCCTTCGTCATGAACTCCTTCGCGGTTTGGATGGGGAATATCATAAGTTCCTTTTAGAAACGGCGCATCTGCAAGAACTATTACCAGACTTGTGCCGTTATGTGACCAGCGAAGGCAAGACTAAGAGATACCTGGCCAGGATGTTAAATGAGTGCTGCTTTGTTCTGCCTTTGGATCGGAGCGGACGTGAATTGGTGATGCACCCTCTGGTGCGGGAGTTCTTGGAGAGTGAGGCAGAGAAGCAGATCGACTCAACACGACGAGAGAGAATCCTTTCACATGCATCAGAGTGGTCAAAGCGAAAAGGTGATATTCAGAATGCAGTAGCCTACGCCCTGGTCAGTTCTTCGGCTGATCTGATTGCACGAACCCTTCATGAAATAGCTCCGGTTGCGGTAGGACAGAGAGGCGAACTGAAGCAATATATTGAGTGGGTGGAACGCGCAAAGGGCGAAGGTGTTTCTCTGAGCATGGAATGCGACTACTGGTACATTTGGGCACTCCTGTTTTCGCGCCAGCCGGAATCGGCCTACGTCCACTCGAACCTTCTCTGGGAAAGATATGTCCACGATGAGATATTGAAGGCCTCACCTGAGAGCGCCACTGCGTTTCTACGAAGGTTTGAGGAGTTGAGAATCCTAGTTGATGTTTTCCGGGAGGACCTGACAGAAGCTGGCATGGAAGGGCAGAAGTGGTTAGAAAGTCCTTCGTCCGTAAACAGCATAAGTATTGCGACGGTTGCGTGCGCGGTGACAATCCACGCGACAGCAAACTTCGATTTCAAAACAGCCCGCAACGCAATTCAAACCGCCTATTCCGGGATCAACGCCACCACGAGCGATTATGGCCAGGCCTGGGTGGCGGCGCTTTCGGCGCAGATCGATTACTACGAAGGTGAGTATTTGTGTTGCCGGTCAGTTTTGGCATCTGCTTACGATAAAGCCGTACGGGCACTCGGACCCAGCGCCAACATTGTTTTAACATTGTCTGTCCTGGATGCCTGTTGTTTGCTTGAGACAGGGAATGGCAGGGAAGCGCGCTCACGATTGACGGCCTGTCTCCCAAGCCTTCCATACCATGGTGTGAGCGAGATCGCCTATTGCGGAGTCGAGGCTGCGATCGAGCTTTGGAACGGAGAGCAGGATGATGTCTTCCCGCCATCCGCCATGATGTCATTTCTCGCTTCCTATGCCCGACCGATGAACTTTGTTGCACATTGTTTCCTGATTCGAAAGTTGCTTCGCTTAGGCCGGATGGAAGATGCCCTACACTCGGCAGAACTTATTGGATTGAATATGGAAGACCCCGACTTGGCGCCCCCGATTCCACCCATGTGCTACACAGCCTACGTCAGAGAGCTGAAGGGGATGACACATTTAGAGTTTTTTCTTAGCAGGGGAAAGTATAAGCAGGCCGCCGCCCTGTGTGAGGACCTGCTGAAGAAAGCAAACAACCGTAAACGTCGGGGACGAATGGTCGAATTTGAAGTCATTGGAGCGTGCGTTGCCCAGAAACTTGACAATACATCGCAAGCACGCAGGCATCTGTATCGCGCGATTCGTATCGCGGGGAAACGTCATATTTTGGGCCCTTTTCTGCAACGGCTGGAATGTGTCCAGGAGATCATGCGCAATTCGAAGCAGAAGGAATGGACCTTTGTAGAGCCGGAAGAGCGGTCCCTGTACGAGCGGTTGGGTCAGTGGGAGAAGAGTGTCGAATCTTCGAGCACGGCCTTGCAGGTTCGCAGTGATGCTCGCGAAGAGATACGCGAACCATTGACGATACGAGAGTTGGAACTGCTTCGCTTGGTTCGCGCCGGACTATCGAATCAGCAGATCGCCGATAGCATGGGTGTAGCTCTTCCTACGGTGAAGTGGCATCTTTATAAAGCCTATGCCAAATTGGACGTCAAGAATCGCTCGGCAGCGATTGCGCGCGCTCGCAGCCTCTCGCTGTTCTCCTGATCCTTCGAGCATGAAAGCAACCTATTGTAGGAATTGGATTCCACCCGCACGATGGCTGGGCAGAACCGGCCTCCGCGGTTCTGCCCATATGGTCCGCATGTTAGCGATCACGTAAAAACGTATTTTTCTGAACAGTGGTCGCTCTAGTTTTTGCGGCCTGTTGGAGCTTGAGGCGCAGGTAGCCGAGGTAGTTTCCGGGCGTGGGGGCCTCTGTCAGTTATTCGATGAGCGTATCGATCCGAGCAACAGAGCCGCTTCGACGATCTCCGGCAGCACACCGTATTTTTCGAGCCAACGCTCCAGCGCCTGATCAGATAGGCTGGCGTGCATCGGGGTTTCCGACATTTGCAGATAGAGAGTCATCACCGATGTCAGATACGAGGATGATTCCGCAGTCTGATTCATGACTTGCTTCTGCACCCCACGGTGCTCTCCTGCTCGCTTTCATGCACACGATAGCTTTTGCCTTCGATTACCGTGACCTCGGCGTGATGCAGGAGGAGATCCAGCATCGTTGTGATACAGGCCGCGCTGGGAAAGACCTCGTTCCATTCCTCGAACCGCTTGTTCGTTGTGATGATGAGAGACTTTTTCTCATAGCGGCGATTGATGACCTCGTATATGCGGTCAAGCACTTCGATTTTTCCGCCTGCATCTATAGGACACAAACAACGATTCTGCCACTGAAAATTGGCGACAGGTAATTCAGACTATGGGAGCAAGGGTGTCCTCTCGCACCGTGGAAGTGGCTCTGAGGGCAAGCGGGTCGCGCTGCAGCACAAGTTGGAAGGTTCCGGCCATTACGGCAAAGCACAAAAGAACTGTCAGAAGCCCCCCTGCCTGTGTCGTTAACCATCCATACTGCCCATTGACGACAATCCACGCCGGCATAGCGGTGAATCCGTAGTTAGCGCCCTCACACATAGGAACCAGGAGCAGAATGAGCAACGCTTTCCATCCCGAGAGTTGCGCTCTGTAGTGATAGGCGAGGGCCGCAGCTAGGAACAGCCCTCCTCCGTTCAGTGTCGTGTAGTACCAGGGGAATTTGTTGAGAAGGATGAGCGGCTGATTGCCGTAGTAAACATACAGACCGTGCATGTTCAGCATGATTTCTTCGAAGCCAACGTCTACCAGTCCAGCAATGATGAAGGTGAGCCAGAGCCAACTGGTAGGTTTCCTTTTCTGAATCACCATCCTGATCATCAGATACGGAATACACGTCATCGAGGCACCAAAGCCGGCCCATGCGGACAGGCTGAAGAGCGACATCGGTCTTCCCAATATTGTAAAGAGAGTCAGATTCGGGCTGATCGCCCAAAAACATCCTCCCATAACGTCCAGGTAAGGCTCAATGAAATCACACAGGAATCCGCTGATAGACAACATCAGTAGAACGGGCGACTTCGTCTTTCGGTAATCGAAGAGACCAGCGATAACCCAAATTGCCGTGATCGTGAACAGTATCATTGTCGCAATGTTGGAAATGGTAGCGCCATAGTAAGTATCGAAAGGTGGGGATGGAACTCCAAAACCGTTATTGAAGGGCATTCTTAGTCTCCTTTTCCTGCGGAATCCGACACTCCGCATGGGTGCTTCTAGACAAGGTCGATCATGCGCGGACGGGGTAAAGGTCCCGGTCCTTGACAATGCTCTGGCAGCTTTGGTTGGCAATAGAGTTCAGTCTTTCCGTCATACGCTTCTCTCGGTCCATGCCTCAGATGTGGGTCGAATGTTTACAAGTTCATTCGATTGATCTATTGTATATCGTGTAGCTGATGAAGACAAAATCGATCAGTTGACGCGACCAACAGGGAGCGGCAACCTGCGTGAATCTTGTTAGGCTACGCCTACTGTGGTTTTGCTCTAGGCGAAGTTCTACTGGACTCCATTGAAAGGAAGGGACGGAACATGCATCCAAGAAAAATTCTCACATACGATTTGATCAGCGCGTGGTGCGGTGGTTTTGGTTTTCTTGCCACCTTTATATTGTTCTGGGTCATATTGGGGCACAACCTCCCCAACCCATCACCGGCATTGAGCGCTTCCGATCTGTCCGCGCGCTACTTACAGCATCTGGGCAGTATCCGGCTTGGCTTTATCGTCTCGCTGGTTGTTGTAGTGTTTTACATGCCATGGACCTGCCTATTAAGCAAGCAGATGGCGATCATTGAAGGTCCCAGCCGCACGCTCACTTACCTGCAACTGATTGGCGGAGCGCTGACGGTCATGGTGGTATCTTTCAGCGCCATGTTCTGGGCTGTTGCTGCGTTCCGGCCCGAGCGCGATCCACAACTCATCCTGCTCCTCACAGATCTCGGATGGCTGAGCATCGATCTGCAATATGCATGCACGACCCTACAGATGATTGCGGCTGCATTAGTCGGGCTATCGGATAAACGAAAGATCCCGCTGTTCCCGCGCTGGGTATGCTGGCTAACTATTTGGTCCGGATGCAGTTTCCTGCCCGCTAGTCTTACCGGTGTTTTTAAGACGGGTCCTTTTGCGTGGGACGGCATATTGAGCTACTACATTCCTTACGCCTGCTGGCTGGGATGGTATTTCGTGGCAACCGTTTACATGATCAAAGAGGTGAATCGCCGCGTGCGCGATTACGACACTGCGCTTCCGCCTGGAGATTATGTCAATGAAGAATAGCTTCCGTCTAGGAGTTAGTGCGTAGAAGACTTGTGTCATAAGTGTGCAACGACCTGGGCCAATGGCTTCTGCATCGGTAATGTTGGTCTTTCGATGGTAGCGAGGGGTGGTTTTTGGAGGAGGACTTGTTTCAAGTGTTGCAAGAACCTGATTCGGGGGGCACTGTTACAGCGAAACTCAATACCCGCTCGCTCTCGGCATCACGTATTCCCGGAGATAAGGACGTCTGGTTCCTGATCATCGCCGAGATGATGATGTTCGGTGTATTCTTCGCCACCTATATGGTGTACCGGGCCAAGGATGTTGAGCTGTTCAACGCTTCGCAACTGGCGCTCAACCGGAATCTTGCGCTGCTGAATACCTTGTTTCTGGTCACCAGTTCCTGGGCAGTAGTGCAGTCTGTGACCGCCGCGCGCCAAGATCGACTGCTTGCGGTCCGAGGCTATCTTCTGGCCGCGATCAGCCTTGCCGCCGCGTTCATGACGGCCAAGTGCATCGAATACTCCATCGAGTTCGAGCATGGGATCACGGCCACGACCAACATGTTCTTTATGTTCTATTTCTGCTTGACCTTGATCCATATGCTTCACGTAATCGTCGGGACGGTTATTCTCAGTGTCGTGTGGATGAATGCACGCCGCGGAGCCTACCGTCCCGGCAGGACGGAAGGCCTGGAGACAGCCGCATCTTACTGGCACATGGTGGACCTTCTCTGGATATTCCTCTTTCCGCTGCTTTACCTTTTAAGGTGATTTGCATGGTTAGTTTCTTACGAAGCAGAATTCACTGCACTTGGCTTTTGCTGGTGATGGCCACAGGGGCGACTTTCGGACTCCGCGCCGAAGGCGCCGTTGGTCTCGGCGCGGCTGCTGCGACCCTCGGGATCGCCTATGCTAAAGGCCGGCTCGTGATCCTCAACTTTATGGAACTGCACCATGCTCCACTTTGGTTGAGACTGATACTGGAAGTCTGGCTGCTGGCCGTTTCGGCAACGATTCTGACCATCTATGGGGTAAGCCGACACCCATAGATGGCAGTGGGTGCGGGAGCGTTGAACAATCGCCTGCCGTAATGTTGGGTAAGGCATACAGCACGGCGAACAAGAAGGAATAAGCTATGCTGGTCACTTATGAAATCGTCATCACGGTAATGTTTCTGAGCGCGCTGGGCTGGGCATTCTGGTCGCGCAACCCCATCAACCTGGGTGCGGTACTCGGCGGTTTTATGCTATCCGGTTTCGATTGGCTCTGGTGTTCGCGCGGCTTCTGGAACGCAACAGTCGCACCAAACCTCACGATGATTCCTGGCATTCACATTCTGGGCCAGCGATACCCGATCTCAATTGCCTGTCTTTGGGGTGTCGGCTATGGCCTCCTCCCACTGGCAGCGTCGAAGTTTTACGTGCCGATCAGTCGTGCTTTGGGAAAGTTTCATTTCCCTGTGGTCTTTGTTGTAGCCGCAGTGCTCGACATCGCTATTGAGGCATTCTGCATTTCCGGCCTCGGCGTCTATGCCTATCACCAGGCGCCCCAATACCTGTTTCTTGGGGTGGTCTGGTCCAATACCTGGCTGCTCGGCGGTGTGCTCACTGCTTCGTATTTCGGTCTGGCCCATGTACAGAAGTGGGCTGCCATTCCTGAAAGCGCCGGCTTTGCGCTAACCAGCGAAACCACTTGGAAAGGCTTACTGATGGCGGCGGGGGCAATTCTGACCTCCGCTTTCCTGCTCGGCGTGCTACAACTCTTCTGGTGGTCGGCGACACATCCATGGGTCGAATCTGGCCGCGTATTCTAGTACAGGCATCGTGAGAACGAGTCCCGTTGGATTGGATGCTCGTGCGGTTTCTGGAACGAAATAATCGCTAGAACATTTACGAGTTCATTCGAGGGAGATGCAATACATTGATGCAGTCATTAGGCACAAAAAACGATGAACCCCTGTCCGGCCACGCCCTTCGTAGCAGCGAGACCCGTTCTAGGATGATCGACACGGCCATTGAGGTCTTTGGGGAGTTTGGATTCGCAGGCGCAAGCACCCGCACTCTTGCAGACCGTGCTGGAGTGAACTTATCGGCGATCCCGTATCATTTCGGCGGCAAGCGGGAACTCTACATGGCTGCCGCCCAATCGATTGCAGATTACTCCTATAAGCACATTGATCCAATCGTTGCGGATCTCGAAGACATCAACGGTGCCGATCCTGCCAGACGGATCGACGCGGCTCTTAGCCGCTTCTTCCACTTCATCGTGGGAGGTCCGGAACCTGAAGCATGGGGTTCCTTCTTCGTGCGCTGCGAATATGATGCCGACGATGCCTTTCGCATACTCCACGAAGCTCTTGTCGCCCGCTTTGAGCGAGCGCTCATCAAGACCGCTGCAGAAACTATTGGCTGTAGCAGAAACGACAAAGGCTTACGCATGAGGGTTGCTGTGGTGCTTGCTACGATCGTCAACCTTCGCGCATTGCGCAATATGACACTGAGCAGTCTTGACTGGGACAGGTTCACTTCACATCGCCTCGCTCAACTCGATCGGACCATCCGGCAGTTCGCGATGAGTCAATTGCTCTCAGATCCATCAATTCCTATCCGGCAGAGGACCAGTTGAAAGCGCTTCGAGCGATAGACTGTGAGCGGCTTTAATCTCTTTCGGGTCAAATTCCCCGCCGCTTGCGGCGTGATGTCAACTTGGTTTTTTGCAGGATACCTCGCCGCTTGCGACGAGGTCGTTCATTTGGCGTCTCCGATGGGATTTGAACCCATGTTATCGCAGTGAAAGCCGTGGCCTAACTCGCAATACTAACGAATCGCTGAGAATCGGAATGCATCGGTAGAAATCGTAGCAGCTGCAACGAACAGCTTATCTGCTCCGCAGGTGTCCGCAGGCTCTGAAACCATCCCTGCGGAACGTTGCGAAGCATTTAGGAAAATGAGAGTGGTTATGTCAAGTTTTTTTGCAATAAAACTTGGCATGGCGATGCCGCTGAAGGATACTGACACCGTGAGAACGCAATCAAAACCGCCAACGGAATCGAGTTCTATTATGGGTCTTGTCCGCAGCCGAATCGAATGCGCGGGCGAACGCCTATGGCGGCTTGAAGATTTCTGCGACCTGCCGTTTTCGGCGGTCGCACAATCGCTGTCACGCCTCACGCGCGAAGGGACTCTCGAACGCCTCAGTAAAGGCGTCTACTATAGTGCCCGGCAAACGGCGTTCGGGAAGAGTTTGCCCAGTCCAACTGCTATCCAAGAACTCGCGTTCCGCCGCAAGACGGTCTATCCAGCCGGTATCGCCGCCGCCAATCTTCTCGGCTTCACCACGCAAACCGCACGGCGCACTGAGGTCTCTACCAGCGCGCTCAGCCTGCCCCGGAAACTCATTGGCAGCGAAACCGTGGTTCACACTAGGCGGCCGGAGGCATGGGCCGGGTTGGCCGAGACGGATGCTGCTCTGCTTGACTTTCTGAGACGGGGCGGACAGAGCAGCGAACTGCCACCGTCAGAAACCATCGGCCGAGCAGTGGCGCTGCTTTCTGAAAATGGCCGCTTTGAGCGTCTTCTCAAAGTGGCGGACTCTGAACCCCCAAGGGTGCGTGCAATTCTTGGAGCTGTCGGCGAACAGATTGGCAAACCGGCTGATATGACGCAGCGTCTACGGGCTTCTTTGAATCCGTTTTCCAAGTTCGATTTTGGTCTTCTGGCCGGTCTACCACGAGCAAAGCACTGGCAAGCCAAGGGAATCATGGGCGAGAAACAGAACCTCGGCGAGACCGGGAAAACTGAATCCGAGCGGGACGACAACACCGCTGGAGGAGTGAAATGAAGTTGTACGAACATCCCGACTTCGAGCAGGCGATACTTCGCGCGGCGGAGCATTTTCGCGGGCGCGGATTGCGCCCCGCAGTCATTGAGAAGGATTACTACGTCACAGAGGCGCTGCGGATCATCTCCGTCACCGCTGGCGACAAAGTCATTTTCAAAGGTGGCACGAGCCTGTCGAAAGGTTGGAACCTGATTCAGAGATTTTCAGAGGATATAGACATCTTCCTCGATCCGCTCGCGTTCAAACCGCCACTGGGAAAGAACGGCATAGATCGTGAACTCAAGAAACTCCATGATGCTGTTCTTAGTCGACCCGCTCGTTGGAGAAAACCGGTAAGTGGTCTTGGTGTCTACCCCGTCTGACAGAACAGGGGAATGCTGCGTCCCAAGCCTGCAGACATCTGCTCCATCAGATGCTGCATCTGTTTTCAAGCCGCGCAACGGGTAACTGCGAGGCCACCCGCAATCCGCAAGCAGTTGAAGAACTACGAAAAGCTGAAGGCTCTCATGGGTCGTTGGATCGATCTGGCCACCGAACTATCCAACCTGCGGCTCAAGCGAGATCAAACCTGAAAAGCGGAGAACTTGGCACTGTCCAGTAGATACGTGCAATCATCTGAACAGTTCTAACGGATCACTGCTTCCGGAAGTGCCGTGTTGTACTTTCGATTACTTGCTTCGCGCACAACGCGCTCCAGCGCGCCGTGAAGGCGAGCAGAACGGTATACATGAGAATCTTCATCGCCGTGTATGTCGAGATGCTTGACCACGGATTGTTTTTCGAGATAATCTCATGCCATAAAGAAATCCAAAGCTGCCAATACTCGCCGTTACAGATAGCCACGACTGATCGAATTGCCGTGTAGATAAATCGTATCCCTCCGAGCAAGCCCATTCTTTTCGAAGGTTGTTCCTCATGATTGACTATTGTCATGAGCGAACAATTTTTAGAAAAACCTTCTCATCGTCGTACGCGGAGCGAAGTGTCTGCGCTGTATGAATCTTTTGTGCAGAGCGGGTTGAGCCTGCGCGAGTATAGCCGCATGCACGGGGTGGCGAAGTCTTCCTTGTCGGCCATGGTCAACCGTCGGCGTCGCGCTGCGCATTCGGTCATGCCCTCGCGGCCATCGTTTGTTCCCGTTGAGATTGTTGCTGCGCAAAAGCACGAGCCACGCTCGAGTGCGCCACTGGTTCTCGAGTTTTCCAATGGCCTTCGCATTGCCGTCGAGCGAGATTTTGATGAGCCAACACTGCGTC
>Ga0255352_1000904_pt1 | contig 15785 bp, 13 predicted proteins | sample HBST0metaG_FD_189939 | JGI IMG/M metagenome (GOLD analysis project Ga0255352, IMG submission 189939) | Peat soil microbial communities from Stordalen Mire, Sweden - H.B.S.T0 | ecosystem: Environmental > Terrestrial > Soil > Wetlands > Peat | place: Sweden: Norrbotten County, Stordalen Mire...
GGATTTCGATCATCGGCATCCTGATGCTGACCTACTGGCTGCTCTACAGGTTCACGGCGCGGCTTGAGGCGGGGCGTTCGGCATGGTGGGTGGGCCTGACGGCGTGGCTGCTTGCGGGCAGCGTGGCGCGGCTGCTCTCCACCAATATGACGCTGATGTTGCGGCCCGAGGTGTGGCAAAAAATGTATTCGTCTTCGGCCATGGGCGCGTATCTGCCTACGGGTGACCCCACGCTTACGCCGCGCTGGCTGCTGATGATGACCGGCGGGCTGTTTATCGGCGGGCTTTGGCTGGTGTATCTGGCCGGGCGCAGCACATTCACGGCGGAAGAGAAAAAGTTTGTGGCCGGGCTGGGCGGCAAGGTGGCTGCGGGCTTTGGGCTTGTATATCTGGCCGCCGGGTTCTGGGCCGCAAGCGTGCAGCCGGAGGCGGTCAAGCTTGGGCTTGCCAGCGATCCCCTCTATCGCTTTGTGGGCTTTGCCGGTTACGGATGGCTGGTACTGGTGGTGGTGGCCGTCCTGGTGGGCGCAGTGGCCGGATTCGGCAAAGTTTCAGCCGGTTGGCTCGGCTGGACCGGCGCGCTGGTCGTGGTGCTTACCGAGATCATGTTCGTGGTTTACCGCGACGGCGTGCGCGATTTGACCCTGCTCAGCAAGGGGTACAACGTGTGGGACCGGGTGGTGGTGACCAACTGGGGCGTGGTGGGCCTGTTTCTGGTGCTGTTTGTCGTCGGCCTGGGCGTGATGGGATGGCTCGTGTCCGTAGTGGCACGCGCAACAAAAACCATGGAAGGCGCGGCCTAAGAGCGGTTCTCCAATCGATGTGCCCTTGCAGACACCGTGCAAGGTGGCTTTTCCTTAAGGAAAAAGCCACTCAAAGGAAGTGCTTCCGATGTATAGCAATTGGAGAACCGCTGGACGCGCGGAGAGATTGCCATGAGCGACCTGACGAATTCTGAAACCATTGTCCCGGAGCCCGGCTGGAATACGCGGCGGACTTTCCTGGCGGCTGCCGGAGCGGCGGGCGTTTGCTACGCCGCGGCGCTGGCCTATCCCGTTTACCGCTATCTGGCCACGCCGCAGGAGATGGCTCTGAGCGCAACGGCAGTAACAGAAGTGACACTGAAAGACGCGCAGAAGCTGCCCTTGGGATCGGTGCTGATGTTCAAGTTCGGGACCAAGCCGGCACTGCTGATTCATCATGAAAATGGGCGCTGGATATCGATGACCGCGGTTTGCACGCACCTGGGCTGCACGGTGCAGTATGAGCCGCAGGCCGACCGCATCCACTGCGCCTGCCACGGCGGCGTTTACGACTCCTACACGGGCGCCAACGTCAGCGGGCCTCCGCCCAAGCCGCTTACCCTATATAAGGTGGCCGTGAGCGACACCGGCGTCCAGGTTTCACGAGCTTAGATATTCCTCAACTGGGAACTTTTCAGTTCTCAACAACAAAAGGAGCAAGTTAATGGGAATCCTCGATCTCTTCAGTCTCAAAGGCAAAAATGCATTGGTTACCGGGTCCGGACAGGGTCTTGGTTCCGGCATGGCGATCGCGTTCGCGCAGGCGGGCGCAAATGTCACTTTGCATAACTACGACAAGGTTCATGACGACGTGATCGCGGAAATCGAGAAGACCGGCGTCAAGTACATCTGCCGCTCTGGCGATGTCTGCGACCGGAAGGTCGCTCACATACTCGTCGACGACACGGTGAAGGAGTTCGGCTCCATCGACATTCTCGTCAACAACGCCGGCACCATCCGCCGCGCTCCCGCAGCCGAGCACTCCGAGGAGTTCTGGAACACCGTCATCAATACCGACCTCAACTCCATCTGGTTTCTCAGCCAGTACGTGGGCCGTCTGATGCTGGCGCAGGGCCACGGCAAGATCATCAACACCGCCTCTTTGCTGTCGTTCCAGGGCGGCATCAACGTTCCGGGTTATACCGCGGCCAAGGGCGCCATTGCGCAGTTGACCAAGGCACTGGCAAACGAGTGGGCCGTCAAGGGCGTCAACGTGAACGCCATTGCGCCCGGATACATGGCAACCGACAATACCACGGCTCTCCGGGCCGATCCCGTTCGTTCCAAGGCCATTCTGGACAGGATTCCCACCGGAAGATGGGGCCTTCCCTCCGATCTGGCCGGTGCGGCGGTGTTCCTTGCCTCCGACGCCAGCAACTACGTGAATGGCCATATCCTGGTTGTGGATGGCGGCTGGCTCTGCCGCTAGGGGTTTTTCCTGTACCTCTCCCTCCTTTCCGCAGTCCATCGCGGAAGGGAGGGGAAAAGTACGCACGGCGGAACAAGCGAAGCCAAAGGAAAGAAGCATGACTCAAAAGAGCATTACCAGCTCCGTTTACGAGTGGGCCGATGAGCGTCTGGGGCTTTCTGAACTGGCCGCTTTCGCGCGCCACAAGACCGTTCCCGTCCACTCGCAATCCTTCTGGTACTACTGGGGCGGCATCTCGCTATTCCTGTTCCTGGTCCAGTGCTTTACCGGCGTGTTGCTGCTTGTCTACTACCGCCCTGGCCCGGAAGCCTACGATTCGGTCCACCAGATCACCTTTGTGATGAACTTCGGCTGGCTGATCCGTTCGATCCACTCCTGGTCCGCCAACCTGATGATCTTCTCCATCCTGGTGCACATGTTCTCGGTCTTCTTCATGAAGGCCTACCGCAAGCCGCGCGAGTTCGGCTGGCTGAGCGGCATGGGACTGCTGGGAATCGCCATCGTCTTCGGTTTTTCCGGCTACCTGCTGCCCATGGACGAGTTGAGCTACTTCGCCACCAAGATTGGCCTCGAAATACCGATGATGATTCCGGGGATTGGCCCGTTTATCGCCAACATGCTGCGCGGCGGCCTGGAGGTAAGCGACTTCACGGTGCAGCGCTTCTTTGCCCTGCACGTCGTGGTGCTGCCCGCCCTGTTTATTCCGCTGCTCGGCTTCCATCTCTGGCTGATACAGCGCCACGGCAATGCCGCGCCTCCATCCGTTGAGGCTCTGCCGCCCGCCGAGCGCAAAAGTGAGCCATTTGTCCCGAACTTCCTGCGCAAGGATCTGGCCGCGTGGATCATCTCTCTGAACGTCCTGGCGCTGCTGGCCGCGGTCTTCCCGTGGACGCTGGGCAAGCAGTACGACGCGCTGGCTCCCGCGCCGCTCGGCATCCATCCCGAGTGGTACTTCATGAGCCCCTTTGAAATGCTGAAGTTGATGGGCGCGCTGTTGCCCGGCACAGCCGGAGAAATCGCAGGCATTGGGCTGTTTACGCTTGCCATCGTGCTCTGGGTTTTGATTCCCTTCTACGACACGCGCAAAGAGTCAGGACAGCGCGCCCGCGCCACAACCTACTTTGGTCTGCTGGCGATTGTCGCGCTGCTGTCCACCACCGTCATCGGCTACTGGACCATTCGATAAGAGGCGAGAGAGAACAACGATGAACTATCCATTCTGGGACATTCCATTTCTCGGCTCGGGCTGGGTGATCGGCATTATCGCCATCTTCCATGTCATGATCTCGCAGTTCGCCGTGGGCGGCGGGCTCTATCTGCCGCTGGCCGAGCGCAAAGCACGCCTCATGCCGGAGGGTCCGCTTCGCGACGCGTGGCTGAAGCAACTGGCCAGCTATTCGAAGTTCTTCCTCATTCTCACCGGCGTCTTCGGCTCTGTCAGCGGCGTGGGCATCTGGTTTTCCATCGGGCTCACCCAGCCCGAAGCCACCAGCACGCTCATCCACAACTTCGTCTTCGGCTGGGCCATCGAGTGGGTTTTCTTCCTGGTCGAACTGGCCACGGCGGCGGTCTACTACTACACGTGGAATCGCATCGACGACAAGCTGCACCTGAAAGTCGGCTGGGTCTACGCCATAGCTTCGGCCTTCACGCTCATCATCATCAATGGCATTCTGAGCTTCATGCTGACGCCGGGCGAGGCCTGGCTTGCGGTGGCTGGAACCGGCCAGGAAGCCAGCAAGTTCTGGAACGCCTTTTTCAATCCCACCTACTGGCCCAGCCTGCTACTGCGCGCCAGCGTTTGCTGTTCGCTGGCCGGTATCTGGGCGCTGATCACCGCCAGCCGCATTGACGGCGGCAAGCTGCCCGCTCTGAAGACGAGCATGGTGCAGTGGAACGTGAAGTGGCTGGTGCCTTCGTTCCTGGCCATGCCCTTCCTGATCTTCTGGTATTACATGATGGTCCCGGCATCGCAGCAGGCGCTGCTTACCCTGGGCGTCGACACCATCAACGCCGGCACGTTCTCGATGGTCACGCGCATGGCGCTGGTCATGGTGGTCACTTCGGCCACCATCATCGGCGTTGCCTATTTCCTGGCCTATCGCAATCCCGTCGACTTCAAGCTGTCGCAGGCGATTGCCGTCCTGCTGCTGGCTTTGGTGGCCACCGGCGCGGGCGAGTATTCGCGCGAAATGCTGCGCAAGCCCTACGTCGTCGGCCGCTGGATGTACTCAAACAGCGTGCGCATTCCCTCTGCGGTCAAAATCGATCAGCAGGGCTACCTGACGCACTCCGCATGGGTATGGAACGGCTCCAGCACAAGCTATTCGCGCGGCGAAACCATCTTCCGCGGCGAGTGCGGCTCCTGCCACACGCTCTCCGGCTACCGTCCGCTGAAGACGCTGCTTGCGGGCCGCGACCGCGCCGGGATTGAAAACTTTGTAACCATGCTGCACGAGTACAAACCGGATATGACGTACCGGCGCTTCATGCCGCCGATGGTCGGCACCCAGCAGGATGTAAAGGATCTGAGCGACTACCTGAACTACCAGGTGAACCCGCCGACCGCAAAAAAATAGCGGCCGCGATTCATCCCTTCGGTTACTCGTTCTTGATCGCCGTCGCCCGGTTGTTTACATAAGTGACGGTCCAGCGTTTTCCGCTCTGGTCGTAAGTCACCGTGCGGTCGCCCTCTTTGTCGCCATTGGCATGAATCTTCTGGCCGATCGCCATGCGCGTCTGCAACTCGCTCATGCCGGGCTTGACCTGACGGGCGTCGATGGCTGCCCACACGTCCTTGGGCCAATGGTCGTAAATCCCGTGCGGGTCGTCGTAGAAAAACAGCACGTCGCAGTAATAGGCCTCTTCACTGCCTTCCATAACGCCAATCGGCGTGGCGAAAAGCTGCGTGCCCCCCGGCAGCGTAAAGACCGCGAAGGCCTGTCGGCTACCGTGCGAAATTCCATCGTCCACGCTTGCCGGTGCTACAGCCTTGATGATCTTCTTCACGTCCAGCCGCTGGGCTGAGGGGATCAGCCCCACGCGCTTGCCAAACTGCACATGGCCTCCCTCATAGGGGAAGTAGGGAATGGTGTAGCCATTCTTCATCCAAACGGTGGTACCCTCCAGCCGCAGCGTGTTCTCAAAGTACCGCGGAAAGAAAGCGCGCATCACCACCAGATCGTCCTTGCTGAGCGCCTGGTCGGTGTTGGCCTTGCCAATCACGCCGGGATCCTGGCGATGCCTCCACACGGAAAACAGGTAGATACCGCCGATGACAAGCGTAATCAGAGTCGAAATAAGACATTTCTGCCAGATCTTCACAGGTTCTCCCAGTTGCCATTTTCGAGCAGTCATGCACCGCGCAGTGCAGCCGCTTCGAATTTTACAGTGCAGGACCCCTGCGGGAAGATTCCTGGGAATAGCTCAGTGCGCACCGCAGCCGGAATTCCCGTATGGATAACTCCGCGATGTGCTTCCCTTCCTGAAACCCGGAAGATGTATGAAGGATGTACACCGGGTGCATTCCTCGTAGCCCTTCCCTGCCATTGGGCCTATAATTCGTGCCAGAAATTCAATTGGCTCGAACGGATGCCAGTTCACGGCATCTGCACTCGAGGAGGCTGTTATGTGGAAGTCGTTTCTGCTTTTTTCCGCTGCGATTCTGGTTACGTTTGCTTTGATGCCCCCCTTGGGAGGAATGCCGCAGGACGCCACCCCGGCGCCAGCGCCCACCCCGGGCATGAAAAATCCTTTTGTAAAGCCGAACCCCGAATCGCAGGCGAAGGCCAAGAGGCTCTATAGCCAGGATTGTGCCATGTGCCATGGCGATAACGGAAATGGTAAAACTGATCTGGCCAAGGACATGAGCATGACGCTCGGCGATTGGACCGACCCGAAGACGCTGGCCAACACCCAGGATTCGGAGATGTTCAACGCCATCCGCAACGGCAAAGGCAAGATGCCCGCCGAAGCCGAGGGCCGCGCCGGCAACAACGAAGTCTGGCACCTTATCCTCTACATTCGCAGCATGTCGAAGTCGCAACCGCCGGCACCGGCAGCCGCGCCCAACAATTAGATACCCTTGCAGGGGGCGGCTGTATTCCGCAGACCGCCCCTGCATCCCGACGCACCAAGACCCCGGAGGCTGCGCGGGATTCTTCAGCGATAAATCTGGAAAGTCTTGATGCGACCCCCCGCATTCCTCAGCTTCATCTTGCTGACATGAACGTTATAGCCGGTCCCCGGCAATAGCGATTCCAGCACAAAGGTTTCCGTCGCGCCGCTCTTGAGTTCGCGACAGCGGTAGACGCCGACTTCGCCCTCGCTGGTTTCAGTGCCGTCCGCGGGCACATCCAGAAAACGCTGCACATCGGCTACGGCAGGCGCGGGGTGGCTCTCGCTTCCGGCCAGGCTCTCGGCCGCATAGGAACGGACCAGCTTGGTCCAATAGCGTGCAAGCAGGTCCGGACTGGCAAACAGGTCGGCCCACACAATCTCGCCGCGTACGGCCACCACCACCCCGACAGCGTGTTCCTGGCGAAGCTGGGCAAGCACCTTCTCCTGCGTCTTCATCACCGGCGCGGCGGCCTCATCCACCTTCTCGCTGACAGCGCTGGTCTGCATGACCTTGGCATAGCTGGTGGTGTCGAAGGAGCGAAAATCCCTCATTTCTGCGGTGGTTACTCTGCCTGAAACGCCGGCGGCCAACTGCATCTGCGCGATGGCGCCATGCACCGAATCCCAGACTTGCTGCTGGTCTCTGCCAGCCATGGCCCGTTCACGCACGGTGGGCTGGACCATGAACCCATGGGATGGCATTTTGGCTGTGGCGCCAAAGATCGCGGAACTCTCCGTCCAGCGCCCGGGCTCAATGCAGAAAACCGACAGATCGACCGGATCGCCGCCCGCGGGCACAATGCGGTCCTTGGCAATCACACGGTCCTGCTTGCCCCCGGTCACAATCTCGCCCGCCAGCAACAAAAGTGGCTGCTTGGAGTGGTTGACGAGAACCAGCGTGTTGACTTCGTCGCCGCGCAACTCCGGGCGATGCCTGAAGAAGGGCTCGATGGAATTTGGCCCATCGACGCGGTCACGGGGTCGCACCAGTCCCCGCGCGCGGCCCGCCTCGGTCACTTCAACCTCTCCGCTGCGGATTCCCTCATCGAGCGTGATGAACGGCGTTTCGCCCTGAAACTTGCCGTTGGCCCGTACCACCGGAAAGAGCAGCAGGTTGCCGCTCTCGATGGGGGCCAGCACCCGGTAAGGGCCGCTGACCGCTTCAGGCGAGCCGCCCGCCGCCTTCACTCCATTTCCCTGCACAAACACCGCAAGTACAAATAGCAGCGCCGCCGGTAACGCGAACCTGAGTGGATTCTTCATAGTGCTCCTCCGCCGGCTCTTTCGCTACCGGCCTTTGACTCAGGAACGCTCGACGGCCAACTTCTTGCAGAATTTTTTTGCTGCGAGGTTTTGGCGTATCTTGGGGGCGTGGGAACCACACCGGCCCAATCCGTGGAAAGCGCTGCGGTCAAAGGCATCTCCTGCACGCCTTGCGCACTCGCAGACTCTCTGCTTGACGAGCTTTGGCGGGAGTGCGATGCGGCCGGCTGGGGACTCGACCGGAGCGAGTTCGACGCAATCCTGCTCAGTGTGGGAACGGCGCGGAACTACGGGCTGGCTGAGGGGGAGGCAGCTTCGCGGCAGCAGCAGGCAGCGTATTTTCGCGGCCTCCGGCTTAGCGATCTGGTGCTGGCGCGGGCCTGCGCAGCCGGAAACGAGCAGGCGTGGGAGCGGTTTGTTGCGCTGTACCGGCAGCCGCTGATTCGCGCGGCAATTGCCATCACCGGCAGCGAAACCCTGGGCCGCGACCTGGCCGAGCAGCTTTACGCGGAACTCTACGGCCTTACTGCGCGTGCTGGCGAGCGGCGCTGTCCGCTGGAGTCTTACCGCGGCAGAGGTTCGCTGATGGGCTGGCTTCGGACCACGCTTGCGCAGCGCCACGTGGACCACTACCGCCGCAGCCATCGCGAGCAGCCGCTGGAGGAATTCGACGCCCAGGCCCCAGAGCCCGCGCCAGAAAAACCCGCCGCCGAACTCACCGCGCTGGAGCGAGCAGTCGAAGAGGCTCTGCGCTGCCGGGATGCGGAGGAACGGTTTCTGCTGGCTTCTTACTATTTGGACGGGCGCACGCTGCTGGAAATTTCCCGAGTCCTGCGCGTCCATGAAGCAACGGTCAGCCGCAAGCTGCGGCGCGCCACCGGCGGCATCCGGAAACAGGTTCTACGGAATCTGCAAGGCTCCGGCATGAGTCGGCGGGCCGCCGAAGAAGCGCTGGGAGCCGACCCGCGCGATCTGGATCTGAACTTGAAAAAACTGCTGCAATATTCACAATCGGACACGTTCCAAGAGAAGGCGGCAAGATGAATCAAAACTCCCAACTCGGTCTCCATCCCGATGCGGAGAGCCTGAACGCTTTTGCGGAGCAGGCGCTTGCAGAGCGGGAGCGCGAGCAGATTCTGGCGCATCTCGCCGCGTGCAGCCGCTGCCGGCAGATCGTTTGCCTGGCGCAAGCAGCAGCCGCGGAGCAGGAAACTGCGGCTGAAGCACCAAAGGCTCGTTCCGCGGTTTGGCCCGGCGCATGGCTGCGGAGTTGGAGAATTGCCTGGGTTCCGGTGGCGGTGCTGGCCGCGATTGTCACGCTGGCTGTTTTTGTTCACCAGCGGCGGATGGATACAGGCTCGAAACTGGCCAGGATCGAGCCTCAGGCTGCCCCGCAAAACGTGGGGAATCTCGCCAAACCTTCCACTCCGCTGCAAAAGGCTGAAACCGCACCGCTGCCTGTTCCCGTCCGTTCCGCGGCGAAAAGTTTGAACCCGACAGCGCCGGCGGTAGCATCTGAGCCGCTTCCGCAACATTTTTCCACCTCCGCGCCGCACTTATCCCAAGCGGCTTCCATCGAGTTGCCAAATTCCGGACACGAATTGGCCGCATTGCCTCCGGATGCGTCCAATCCGGAAGCTCTAACACATGGAGTTGTGGTTCAATTCAAGCCGGAAGCCGCCGTATCAGCCAGGGAACTGCAACTGGCGCTTGGCACGGCCCAGAGCCATGCCGCCGCCAGGGCAATGCCGTCGGCGCGAGGAAGTGAAACGCAGGGCCGCCGGATTCTGGCATCAACTGCGCCTGCACAGCAGTACGAGACAAAAGCTGCGATTCTCGGCCCGATTGAAGTTTCAAGACAATCGCTGATGGCTGGAATCCCGTCGATTCACCTGACAAAGACAACAGCGCTGCCGAGCGGCTTGCCTGCCGTATCGACCGCAATCTCGCGGCATTGCGTGTTGGCCATCGACCAGGCGGGTGAGTTGTTTCAGAGCGAAGACTTCGGAGGCCACTGGGCGCATGTGGACCGGCAATGGACCGGTCGCGCCGTCACGGTTCACCTCCGGAGTAATAAGGAAAACAAGGCCGCAGACCCCACTGGCGCAGGCGTTGAGCAGAGCGAAAGCGCAAGCGGTGCTGAGGTTATTTCCTTATCTGCCGCAACCTTTGAACTTGTTAATGAGGACGGCAAGGTCTGGGTAAGCCGGGATGGAAAAACCTGGAAGCTGAAATAGTTGCAACGCGCTCGCCTGTTTGAAATGCATAGGTTTCGCTTCAGTCCAGAGCCGAAATAGAACCCCCGGGACTCGCTATCACCTTGCTTCAAATCGCCTGAACTAACGGGAAGCATCTTCCATGCCGACAAAGTCTATGCGGAATGAAGGGAAGACATGCGTATGCAGATGGACAAGCTGAACGACAGGATGGGCAATCTGCCCTGGGCACATCTGCGCCTTCCCCCGTTTCCTCAGATTGCCATCCGGGTACTGCAACTGGTAGGCGACGAAAATATGCAGTTGCGGCAACTGCGCGACCTGATCTCCTCCGATCCGGCTTTTGCGAGTGAAGTCCTGACGGTGGCGAATTCCGTTCTGTATGCGCCCCACTACTCTTCCAGCAGCATTCTTGAGGCCATTGCCGTGCTCGGCGCCAACACGCTCCAAGACATGTGCATCACGGTTGGAATCAGAGCATACCTGGGCGCATCCATGAGCATTCCCTCGATGCGCCGGTTGTGGCATCACAACCTGGCGTGCGCCCTCATCGCCGAGCAGTTGGCTTCCGCGGGATCCATGGACAAGGACATTGCGTACACCTCCGGCATTCTCCACGACATTGGGCGCATGGCCCTGGCCGTGATTCAGCCGCAGGGATACGCCACCTTACTGAAGACGCATCACGGGTCTGCCCACAGCATCCTCCAGGGCGAGCGGGAGCTGTTTGGCTGGGACCATTGTGAAACAGGATTGCAGTTGATTGGCGATTGGAAGCTGCCTTCCGATTTCGAAGCCGTTGTCTCCGAGCACCATTCCGCACGGCGGGAGAATAGCGACTGGACCATGGCGGAATTGATCAAGGTCAGTTGCAAAATGGCCGATGTGGCAGGGTTCGCCGCGTTTCCAGGGTGCGATGTAACTCCCTATCCGGAGTTACTAAATGAACTCCCTGCGCACGAACGCAGACTGTTCCATCCCGACGTTGAAACGCTGACCAGCGAAGTTGCCAACGGCATCCAGGGGATCGAGTCGATTTAGTGTGACATTCCCTAATTTTAGCTCGGTTGCCGTTCCCTTATAACTTCATTATGCCTTTGTATTCATAATTCAAATTGAAAATGGACATTGCCTTCATCCTCAGCTTCACCGAGCTAACGACGGCGATACCCAATGCCGAAGCCCCTTCGCCTGCGCGCAACGCGCCTTCGGTGAACTTCGCGGCTACATCGCGGCAGCCGGGTAGAGTCCTGTATCGCAAATAACACTCGGCTCGGGAGACGGGACGTGATGGCGGGATTTCGTCATGATGCAAGTGTGGTTGTGTCATTCAAAAATCCAGCGAAAACGAGGTTTGGAAGATGTTGCGTAGAGGCTTCCTGAAAGGAACGGTGCAGCTTTCTGCGATTGCTGCAGTTGGCGGCCTGGTGAAAGCAGAAGCGGCGGTTCCGGACGCGTCCGCTGCTTCTGCTGCCACGCTGGATCCTGGGCTGTGGGAGCCTTCAGCCCGACTTCTCATTGAAGCTATCATCAGGAAAAGTGTGCAGAAGCAAGCGAGCCAACGATCTTATCGGCCTTACGCCGTTTTCGACTGGGACAACACCTCGATTGTGAACGATACGGAAGAGGCCCTGCTTCTCTATCAGATTGAAACTTTCGCCTTCCAGATTCCATCCAGCAAGTTCCTCGGTATCATTCTTCAGGATGTGCCTTCCTCGACTCTATCCTCAGTTCCAAACGAACGCGTCGAATTTCCGTCTCTTCATGCTCTTGTACGGGATGTTGCAGACGATTACACAGCTCTAAAAGCGCGCTTTGCGCAGCACGCGCCCAGCCCAAATGAGCTTCAGGCGATGCCACGCTTCCACAGCTTTCGTTCCAAGCTTCTCTTTCTCTACAACGCCATCGAGGAAACGCTCGGCCCTAACGTTGCCTACCCGTGGATCATCAATCTGCTCTCCGGCCACACTGTGGACGGCGTCGCAATGCTTGCCGAAGCCTCGAACGACAGAGCGCTTGGCGATGCTCTTGAACTCGCTATCTTTCAAAGTCCTGAAGACACTCCCGGAGCCGCAGGCCCCGTCAAGGTGGAGCATCGTCGAGGCATTCGCGTCAGCTCCGAGATTGCTTTCACCATGCACACGCTTCATGCCAATGGCTTCGATGTCTATGTCGTCAGTGCCTCTTTGGAGCCTGTGGTCGCCGTCTTCGCATCTCTCCCTAAATATGGCTACGTCGTTCCGCGCGAGAACGTCTTCGGTTTGCGAATGGAAGAAAGCAATGGCACCTTGCTTCCTCACTATCTCCGGAACTGGCCAGTCGTTTGGGGTCCCGGAAAAGCTCAATTGATCCGTGAGCAGATGGTCGCGAAGAAGGGCTACGGACCGGAGCTCGTCTTCGGTGACAGCGACGGTGACTTCGAGATGCTCAGTCAGTTTCCGGACACCGCCGCCGGGGTCATCGTGAATCGTCTGAAGCCCGGTAAAATCGGCTCCCTTTGCAGGAAAGCAGTAGAGCAGTCGGGGTCATCCGACGCACGCTTCCTGTTGCAGGGGCGCGACGAATCGACAGGGCTGTGGCGGCCCGAACAAACTACGCTCGACCTTCACGCCACCCAGGCAAAGCTCCTTGCGGAAAAGGCTGAATCTGGCTCTGCCACCAGTTCCTTATAACTTCATTATGCCTTTGTCTTCATAATTCGACTAAAGAGGTGGCATGGACGAGCAGTCGCATCTGAAAGCAACGTTGAACACATGGCAGCTCTGGGGCATTGCTGTTGGGCTTGTAATCTCTGGAGAATATTTCGGATGGAGTTATGGCTGGGCCAGCGCCGGAACCCTCGGCTTCCTCGTCACAACCATCTTTGTTGCCACAATGTACGTCGCCTTCATCTTCAGCTTCACTGAGCTGACGACTGCGATTCCCAATGCCGGCGGCCCTTTTGCCTACGCGCAACGCGCCTTCGGCGAACTTGGCGGATACATCGCGGCGTCCTCGACGCTGGTTGAGTTTCTCTTTGCGCCACCCGCCATCGCACTTGCCATCGGCGCCTATCTCAATGTGCAATTCCCCGGCCTGGCGCCAAAACACGCTGCCGTAATCGCCTACCTCGTTTTTATGACGATCAATATCCTGGGCGTGCGCATTGCCGCCAGCTTCGAGTTCATCGTGACTCTCCTCGCCATTATCGAGCTGCTGGTCTTCATGGCGGTCGTCGCTCCCGGCTTCCACATCGGCAACTTTCTCGCAGGCGGATGGGCGTCGCAGAATAGCTTCACCCCTTCAACCCTGCACGGCATGTTCGCGTCTGTGCCCTTCGCCATCTGGTTTTTCCTTGCCATCGAGGGCGTTGCGATGGCGGCCGAAGAGGTCAAGAATCCCTCGCACTCCATTCCCATTGCCTACATTGCCGGCGTCTCTACCCTGCTTCTGCTCGCGGTTGGCGTCATGCTCTTCGCCGGATCGGTAGGAGACTGGCGCGCGCTCGCCAACATCAATGACCCGCTGCCCCAGGCCATGAAGATCGTCGTGGGCGCGAAGAGCGGTTGGCTGCACATGCTCGTATGGCTCGGACTCTTCGGCTTGGTCGCCTCCCTCCACGGCATTATCATCGGCTACTCCCGGCAAATCTTTGCCCTGTCTCGCGCCGGCTATCTTCCTGCCGTTTTCAGCAAAGTACATCCCCGATTTCAGACCCCGCACCTCGCGATTCTTGCCGGCGGTGTCATCGGCATTGCAGCCATCTACAGCGACTCATGGATTGTCATCGGGGGACAGCCTCTTACCGCGAACATTGTCACCATGTCCGTGCTGGGCGCGCTCGTCATGTACATTACGAGCATGGCTTCGCTCTTTAAACTGCGTAAGACCGAGCCCGCCATGCCTCGGCCTTTTCGGACGCGGCTCTATCCGTTTTCTCCTCTCTGGGCTCTTCTCTGTGCCTGCGTTTGCCTGGCAAGCGTCATTTACTCGGCTCAGCTCATTGCGGTGCTGTTTTTCGGTTTGCTCATTGCAGGTTACGTTTCTCTGCGGCTGGCTAAAAACGCAGAAAAGACCTCAGACTCTGCCGGAGATGTCGCAGAAGTTTGACGGTTCCGGGAGAATGTTCTCCCTCAATTCGTCTGTTGCTTGCCAATGAAGCGTATATAGCGAAGTTTTTGTTCTTGTTCTTACTTACACGCAGCCGGATAGAGCGCAGACTGTTTTCGATATGGAAGGGACCATGTAAGGAATGCCGTTTTCGTATACGAGCCATGGCTGCACGTATCGTTTCGACGATCTTAAAACTCTGCTGGCCAAGGCAAGTCCACGCCGTGCAGGAGATGCACTGGCCGGAATCGCGGCTGACTCCGAGATCGAACGTGCAGCCGCAAAGTACGCTTTGGCCGATGTCCCGCTCAAACACTTCCTCAATGAAGCCGTCATCCCGTATGAGCAGGACGACATCACGCGGCTTATCTACGACTCGCATCAGTCTGACGCCTTTGCACCCATCTCTCATCTCACCGTGGGTGGCCTGCGCGAGTGGTTGTTGCAGGACGAGCAGGACAGCGCTTCCCTCGCTCGTGTCAGCCGTGGACTTACTCCCGAGATGGTGGCCGCCGTCTCCAAGCTCATGCGCAACCAGGATCTCATTCTGGTCGCGCGCAAATGCAGCGTCGTCACCAGCTTTCGTTGTACTGTCGGCCTGCCCGGAAGAATGTCGGTTCGGCTTCAGCCCAACCATCCCACAGACGATCCCCAGGGAATTTTAGCTTCAGTTATCGACGGCTTGCTCTATGGTTGCGGAGATGCGGTCATTGGAATCAATCCTGCCAGCGACAGCGTCCCGGCAGCCATTCAGCTACTGCGGCTGCTCGATGACATCCGTCTTCGCTTTGACGCTCCGATCCAAAGCTGCGTTCTGACGCACGTGACAAACACCATGGCGGCCATCGCAGCGGGCGCTCCTGTCGATCTCGTTTTCCAATCCATTGCGGGAACTCAGAAGGCCAATGAGAGTTTCGGAATCACATTAGCGCTGTTGCGGGAGGCCGAGCAGGCCGCCCAGTCCTTGCATCGCGGAACCGTCGGCACGAACTGCATGTACTTTGAAACCGGCCAGGGAAGCGCTCTTTCCGCAAACGCTCATGCCGGGGTCGATCAGCAAACCTGCGAAGCGCGTGCCTATGCCGTTGCCCGCAATTACGCGCCCCTTCTGGTCAACACCGTCGTTGGATTCATTGGCCCGGAATACCTTTTTGACAGCAAGGAAATTATTCGCGCGGGCCTTGAAGATCACTTCTGCGGCAAGCTGCTGGGCCTTCCCATGGGATGCGACGTCTGTTATACCAATCACGCCGAGGCTGACCAGGATGATATGGATAATCTCCTCACCTTGCTCGGCGTTGCGGGGGTCAACTTCATCATGGGCGTGCCTGGGGCCGATGACATTATGCTGAACTATCAGAGCACCTCCTTCCACGACGCCCTCTATGTGAGAAACGTCCTCGGATTGAAGCGCGCACCGGAGTTTGAGCAATGGCTGACGCAGATGAAGATCACCGACGAATCCAATCGCCTGATGCCGTCGCAGGCCGCCGCTCCAAGGCTTCTGTCCAATCTCCAAATCGGGGAACCTGCATGACAGATGAGCTTGCGCCTCTTGACCCGTGGCACTACCTCTCGAAGTGGACGACCGCGCGTATCGCCCTCGGCCGGGTTGGTGCAAGCCTCCCCACCCGCGCCGTGCTCGATTTCAACATGGATCACGCCCGTGCTCGCGACGCAATTCAAACCCCGCTTCAGGTTGACGAGTTGGCCAAGGAGCTGGGCCGCCGCGGCCTTTCATCGCTCAGTGTCCAAAGCCGCGCCCGGAACCGTGCCGAGTACTTGCAGCGGCCCGATCTTGGCAGATTGCTGGCGCCTGAGTGCCTTCCGCCGTTGCGCCTCTCCCAGCCGCCCCGGCGTCTTTTG
>Ga0255352_1000908_pt1 | contig 15727 bp, 7 predicted proteins | sample HBST0metaG_FD_189939 | JGI IMG/M metagenome (GOLD analysis project Ga0255352, IMG submission 189939) | Peat soil microbial communities from Stordalen Mire, Sweden - H.B.S.T0 | ecosystem: Environmental > Terrestrial > Soil > Wetlands > Peat | place: Sweden: Norrbotten County, Stordalen Mire...
AAGTACGCCACTGGCTGCACTTTGCCGGCATCAACTATCGCGCCGAAATCTGGTTGAACGGACACAAAATTGCGGACACTACGACGGTTGCAGGAGCCTATCGCACCTACGACTTCGACGTGACCGGACAGTTGAAGCCCGGCAAGACAAATGTATTGGCAGTGGAAACATTTGCGCCCACCGAAAAGGACCTCGGAATCAATTGGGTCGATTGGAGCCCGTGCCCGCCAGACAAGGATATGGGGCTGTGGGGCGCTGTCGATCTGGTCACTACCGGAGAGGTCACTCTGCGTTCGCCGCTGGCCGTCACTCACTTCAATGATGGATCGCTCAGCTCCGCCGACCTGACCGTTTACGCCGAGTTGCACAACGCTACGGACAGCACCGTGAAAGGCTTGGTCACAGGCTCGGCTGCTGGAATCCGTTTCGAGCAGACGGTCGAATTGGCGCCGCATGAGGACCGCAGCGTTGCCTTCACTCCCGACAAATTTCCGCAACTGCGAATTCGCAATCCAAAGCCATGGTGGCCCCGGCAGATGGGCCAACCGCATCTCGAGCGCCTCACCATGAACTTCAGCGCCCAGGGGCAAATCACGGACGAGCAAAGCGTGGACTTCGGATTTCGCGAGATTACCTCGGAACTCAATGCCAGCGGCAGCCGTCTCTTTCGTGTCAACGGCAAGCCCATTCTTATCCGTGGCGCTGGTTGGTCGCAGGATATGCTGTTGCGCTCCGATGAAAACAAGCTGCGCGACCAGTTCCGCCTCGTGCGCGATATGAACCTGAATACGATCCGTCTGGAGGGCAAGCTCGAAACCGATCAGTTCTTCCATCTGGCAGATGAACAGGGCATCCTGGTGATGCTCGGTTGGTGTTGCTGCGACCACTGGGAACACTGGAAGGACTGGACTCCGGGGGATCTGGCCATTGCCACCGCCTCGCTGCGTGCGCAGATGCTGCGGCTGCGTCATCATGCCAGCCTGCTTGTGTGGCTCAACGGAAGCGATAATCCTCCGACCGCCAATGTGGAACGCGCTTACCTCGCGGTCGAAGCCGAAACGCACTGGCCCAACCCCGTGCTCTCTTCAGCCTCGGGAACCTCCACCACAGTGACCGGTGCCAGCGGCGTCAAGATGACAGGGCCCTACGATTACGTCGCGCCCAGTTATTGGTACGTGGACCAGCACAACGGCGGCGCCTACGGGTTCAACACCGAAACCAGCCCTGGACCGGCCATACCGTCTCTTGCCAGCCGGAAAAAGTTCCTGTCCGATGCCGAGGCATGGCCGCCATCGCCAGCATGGAGCCTGCACTACGGAGGCGGCGAATTTGCCAACCTCAAGGTCTTCGACGAATCGATGGGTGCCGTCTACTCCAAGCCGCACTCTGCCGCCGAATATGAGCGCTTGGCGCAAACCATGGAGTATGACTCCGAGCGCGCCATGTTTGAGGCCTATAGCAAAAACAAGTATGCGTCGACGGGCGTCATTCAATGGATGCTCAATAACGCATGGCCTTCCATGATCTGGCATCTTTACGACTATTACCTCGATACTGGAGCCGGGTACTTCGCGACCAAGAAGGCCTGTGAACCGCTGCATATTCAGTACACGTACGACGACGGCTCAATTGTGGTGGTCAACAGCACCTATGAGCCCGTTGCAGGGCTTCATGCCAGCGTTCACGTTCACAATCTGGCGTGGAAGGAGCTGTTCACTTCAGAAACCACGCTCAATGTCACTGCTGATAGCGTGCAGCGAGTTTTTCTGATACCGGAAAACCTCTATACAGGCACCGATCGGATCTTTTTCATCGATTTGACCTTGTCGGATGCCTCCGGCGACATCCTGAGCCGGAATTTCTACTGGGTGCCCTACACCCTCACCACCTTCGATTTTCCGAAGACCGACTATACGCATACGCCCGCCACGCGTCACGAAGACCTGACCGCGCTCGCGAATCTTCCTCCGGCCAAAGTCGTTGCGCGAGCGGAAATCGAGAACACTTCGCGCGGCCGCGAACTGCGTGTCTACCTGGACAACAAGTCCACGGCATTGGCCTTTCAGCTTCGAGCCGCTGTTCGCACTTCCTCCGGTGGGCTCATCGCTCCCGTTTTCTGGTCTGACAACTGGATTGAGTTGGTGCCGGATGAGTCGCGCACGCTCACCGCGCTGCTCCCAGACGGTGCCGCTGACGATTCCATCGTGCAGATTGACGGCTGGAACATTGCCTCGGAAACCATCACACCCACGGCTGCCAGCGCAGCGCATTAGAGAATTTTTGCTTTTGCTGTAGACTTCCGTGCCCCATCCTTTCCGCTTTTTTCTGCGGAAAGGGTGGGATGCCAATGAAATTTGGGTCTACACCATCAGGAGAAATGCTCTATTACCAGGTATTCACAGCCATAATCGAAGGCGCTCCGGTCTTTCCATCGATGACGCTGACCTTCAGTACTACCTCGATATTTCGGTTGGAAAAGCTTCTGCCCAGCTGATTCCGAAGCATCTGCATGTATTGCGGGCTTACGACAAATTGAGTTGCAGCTTCGGTGCCGTTGCGGCCGATCCCGGCTAGGATCAGCACCCAGTTGTTGGTTGTCGAATCCCAGAATCGCGCCAGCAAAGCGTAGTCATCCGCGCTAGAATACGGCACGGTCGAGTCGCGCTTCCAAACCACGCCCGGCCGCTTAGTATCGACGATGGACTGGTTGAGATAGCCCCATTGATTCAGATAGCCGGATTCAGCGGTGAAATGAAAACGCAGCGGTTCGGCAAAGCGCAGCGTCCAGTGATTGTTATAGGCATTCAGCAGGATCACGGGGTGTTCCTGGAACTGCGGCAGCAGAGTCGTTGCCGCGGACGCAAATCGGGGGATTGCGCCTCCGCGCTCGATCAGGCTGCTCAACATAACAACGGATGAGACCGTGGTGATTGAGAAATACGGATAGTCTGTTTCTTTGCCTGCTGTCACGAATCCAGGCGCGGGACTCTGCCCACCGGCGCACATCAGAATATCGCCTTTTTCGCGCAGGATCGGCTCCCAGAACACATCGATCGCCTGGTGCGAACTCATTCTCGTCCAGTGCTTGATCCACACCCCAGCCAGCACCGCAACTACGATCAGGATCGGCACGCCGATCAGAACCGGCCATTTCATCCTGCGCCATTTGCTCTTAGGGAGCGCCGCGTTTCCTGCCGAAACCTGGGCCGAATGGACCTCGCTGCGGTCCTCCGAGGTTTCCCCGGAGGCGGATCCGACCGCCTCTCTTGCCTCGGCTGGAAAATGGAACTCAGGAACGTAGCTCCCCGTCGTCAGACTGATCTTTACCGCCGAGGGAGAGGGATGTTCCAGATAGAACTCGGACAGTCTCCGTCGTGCGTCGTTGGCTCTTACCCTCACAATTGCGTCCGTGGCCGTCTCGTAATCGATGGGCCTTCCGAAGATCTTGGCGCCGATGAAGCGCTCGCTCAGGCTCTCTGTGTCTCCCTCTAGCACGCGACGGACGACGAACTCCAGAAAATCATGGCATCGCTTGCTGCGGGCAAAGTGGGCGCTCTTCAGGATCGCATCAAGCTCAGCTTCTACCGCCGCTGACTGGATCGCCGTCAGCCGGTTTGGACTCGCTTGTGCTGAAGTTGCCGTCATAATGGCCTATTCCTTCGAGACGGCTGGATTATATCATGCCACGTAACCTGCCTCGTAACCTTTTACTATCATATTTATTATGAATAGCTTAATCCATTATTCTATGGCGGAACTGTTCGGAACGTTGACAGCGCTGTTTACAAGGCCGAAATTCACACTCGGTTTGAAATAGGCAAGAAGGGGGGGTGCAGCAAAAGCAAAAACTTCTCAGCTTATTTTACACTGGGTTGTCTGTCTGCGGGATGAAAACCTTTTCACCTTTTCTAGGAGACACCGGCCCTGTGTTGTTCTCCAGCTTCGCCGAGTCGTCCTCCGCTCGGACTGTGGTTGCGCCAGCCGATCAACGGAGGTTGTTCCCGACTGCGAGCTGGGAGTTCAGTGCAAGCAACCACCATAACCCCGGTCGATTGGTAAATGGCCGGGTATCGGCACCGACAACGGTGCTTAAACTTTTAGGAGACGCTATGCAAACTAACTATTCAGCCAGGCGATGGTTCGCCTCGGTCGCTCCGCGTTTCATCGCGGTCATGCTGCTGATTCTCTGCGGCGCGTTCGCTGCGTACGCACAGAGAATCACTGGTAACATCACCGGCACCGTCAAGGACGAGCAGGGCGCCATGGTGACCACGGCCACCGTAAAGGCCACCAACACCGAAACCGGCTTCACGCGCACCACTCCTGTCGGCGGCGACGGCGCCTTCCTCGTTCAGTACCTGCCGGTCGGCAACTACACCGTCGAAGTCGAGGCCGCCGGCTTCAAGAAGTTCGTGCAGCAGAACCTCATCGTCGCGGTCGATCAGACCGTGCCCCTGGGGGTCACGCTGACCGTGGGCGCGCAAACGCAGACGGTGGAAGTCACTGAGGCTCCGCCGTTGGTTGAAACCACCACCGCCGAGTTGGGCCGATCGGTTTCGCCCGCCGAAATCATCGGCCTGCCCCTAGTCAACCGCAACGCCTATGCTGAAATCTCCCTGACTGCTGGTGTCATGTCCAACAGCGCCAGCGGGCAGAGCAATCCAAGCGGAACTCCGAACTTTGCCTATGGCGTTCCCTCGACACAGGTCATTGTCAACGGTAGTATCGATGGCGGCGTAGCCATGGTCAGCTACTACCTAGATGGTGGTATTAACATGACCGGGTTGCGCAATTACGGCAATCCACTGCCGAATCCTGATGCTCTCCAGGAATTCCGTATCGAGACCAACAACTTCGCGGCGCAATATGGCCGCATGTCGGCCGCCGTGGTCACGGCCGTGAGTAAGTCTGGAACGAACCGGTTCCACGGCTCACTCTTCGAATTCAACCGCAACACCGACCTGAACGCCTACAACTGGCGGGCTACTAGCAAAACTCCGTATCACCGCAATCAGTTTGGTGGTGCCATCGGTGGTCCAGTGAAACGCGACAAAGCCTTTTTCTTCTTCAGCTATGCCGGTCTCCGGCAGGTTGTCGGTCAGCAACTGACTGGCGGTATCTTGCCTACGGCAGCCGAGCGCGAAGGCGATTTCACCAACGATTCCTTCACCGTGTACATGCCCGGCACCACGACACAGGTCGATGGAACCAACAACAGCGCGAACTGCACGACGGCGAAACCGAACTGCGTTCCCTTAAACCTGTTGGATACAACGTCTGCTACCTTGATCTCGAAATACGTTCCTCTGCCCACCGGAACAGCCGTCGCAACCGGCGGTGCCAGCTACACAGGCAATTTCAGCGGACCGACGAACCAGACAGAATATCTGGGTAAATTCGACGAAGCGATCTCGGATAAGGATCACGTTGCCGCCAGCTATTTCTTCCTGAAAACGACTCAGAATGCGTATGGGACCGCTAATAGTGCCTACATGATTCCCTACATGATCAACCAGTCCTATTCTCATCAGCACGTCCTTAACCTGAGCGATATCCATACCATCAACGCCAATACCGCCAACCAAGCTTGGCTGACCTTCACTCGCGTTGCCGGCGGCCGCACCAACCTTCCGACGGTTGGCTTGGAGGATCTTGGATCGACTTTTACCACGCAAGGGCCGAAGACGCTTCCGCAACTCACGATTTCGGGTTATTTCAGCGCTGGAGGCGCGCTGGCCGGAGCGGTCAGCGATACGACCTTTTATTCCATTCGCGACATGATCAGCCAAGTTCGGGGCAAACATTCGCTGGACTTCGGCGGTGAAGTTTCCCAGGAAAAAGATCCTGCGGCTGGCAATCTTGAAAACTACGGCAACTTCACTTTTTCGAAGTCAGCGCCGACTACGACCGGCAATGCACTTTCCGACTTTATCACCGGCCAAGTCTATACGATGGAGCAGGATACACCGTATACTGTGGTCACTTCGAACTGGTACTACGCGCTGTTCCTCCAGGACACCTATCGTATCGCGCCGCGCCTAACGCTGAATGTTGGCTTGCGCTACGACATGCAACAGGCACCGGTCGAATCGAAGGACCGGACTGCAACTTTCGTCCCCAACGTGCAATCCACCAAGGTCACATCGGCTCCGCTTGGCATGCTCTTCGTTGGGGATAAGGGCGTTTCGCGCGGCATCACCGACAACCGCTATCACCACATTTCGCCACGCGTCGGGCTTTCCTGGGATCCGTTCGGCGACGGCAAGACGGCTGTACGCGCCGGCGCGGGCCTGTTCTACGGCTCGGTGTCGGCCAACGAGTGGAACCAGCCGGCCAATGCGCAGCCGTTTGCCGTGCGCCAGACCTTCAACTCGATTACATCCTTTTCCAACGTCTACGGCAACACGGCCTCGTTCCCCAACGGCGATCCGTTCCCGTACACCTACTCAGCCGCGAATTCCCGCTTCCTAACCGATGCTTCGATCGAAACCATCTCGCAAAATTACCAGTGGCCGTTGGTTTATCAATTCAATGCGGCTGTCCAGCGGCAGTTGCCGATGAATGTCAGCGCTACTGCAGCCTACGTCGGCACACTGACCCGCCATGTGCCCTTTTCGAAAGATGACAATTATGCACCCTACGCAGCCGGCGCCAACACCACACAGGCCAGCATCGACGCGCGGCGGCCGTACAACAACAACCACACTTTGGGTCAAAACTCCTATCTCGAATCGCAGGAAACTTCCTCGTACCACTCTCTGCAGATCACGGCAAACCGGCCTCTGCGCCGCAACATTATGTTGAGTGGTTTCTACGTCTGGAGTCATACCATCGCAAGTGTTAGCCCTGCTGGCGCCTGGCAGGGAGGTGCGCAGGATTTCGCAAATCTGTGGGAGGAAAAAGGCCCAACCGATACTGATATCCGGAACATGGCCAGCATCTCGGCCATGTGGACGCTGAATTATTACAATGGATCGAGTCGCCTCATCAAACAGTTTGCCAACGGCTGGACGATCTCACCGATCGTCTCGCTGCAAAGCGGCACTCCGTTCAGCATCTCAACCGGCTCAAACAAAAACTTCGACAGCGCGAACTCCAACCGTCCGAACCTGGTTCCGGGTGTCAATGCCTTCCTCGATCCGCATCGCAGCCGCTCGGTGAGCAGTAATGCATGGTTCAACACGGCAGCCTTCACGGCCAACGGTCCCGGACTCGGCATCGGCCCTGGCGGAGCGGACGGCAACACGCCGCGCGACTACCTGCGCGCTCCAGGTTATCGCGACATCGACCTGGGGCTGCTGCGTGATTTCCATCTACAGCGCGGAGTGGTCTTCCAGCTCCGCGGCGAAGCCACGAACGCCTTCAACATGGTCAGCATGAACGCGCCGACGGCTAACCTAGCCTCGAGCAACAACGGCAAGATCACCTCGGCTGGTACGCCACGCCTCATCCAGGTGGGAGCGCGGTTAACCTTCTAGAGCATTTTTGCTTTTGCTGTAGACTTCCGTGCCCCATCCTTTCCGCTTTTTTCTGCGGAAAGGGTGGGATACCAATGAATTTTGGGTCTACACCATTTCCGAAAATGCTCTAATTGGAGATGCACATGCAATTCTGCAATTTTTCTTCACAAATAAAACGTTCCGGATGCATTCCGGTGCTTGCCATTGCCTGCTTGCTTGCCTTGCCTTCGCCCCTCGCTGCCCATGCGCAGAAGGCGCCCGTTGCCGAACCGGGAAACACGCCGGCCACAGCCGGTCCGCTGGCCAGGAATCTTTCCGCCAAGTTCACCAAAAAAGATATTGGCAAGGCCATGAAGATCGTGGCCGACTGGCAACTCGCGCGGATGCCCGACGAAGCCCAGACCGACTGGACCTGGGCCACGCTCTACACCGGCTTCATGGGAGTTCCTGAGCCGGTGGCTGGCGGCAAGTACAAGCAGGCCATGTTGCAGTTGGGCGAGCGGCTTCAGTGGCAGCCTGGGCCGCGCGTGCTGCACGCCGACGATCAGGCCGTGGGCCAGATGTACCTTGAGCAATATCAGATTCACAAAGACAAGAAGATGCTGGAGCCGATGCGCGCACGGTTGGATCAGGAGATGGCTACACCCGACGATCCGGCCACGCCGCTCTGGTGGTGGTGCGACGCGCTGTACATGGCCCCGCCCGTCTTTGCCGATATGGCCGCGGCCACAGGCGACCAGAAATACCTAACCTACATGGATCACGAGTGGACGCTTACCACCGACCTGCTCTACGACCACTCCAAACGACTCTATTCGCGCGACGCAACCTATCTGGACAAGCACGAGAAGAACGGCGAAAAAATCTTCTGGGCGCGCGGTAATGGCTGGGTGATGGGAGGCATTGTCCGCGTTCTGAAGGTGCTGCCTGCCGGCTCTCAGTTGCGTCCGAAGTATGTGGCGCTGTTGAAGGAGATGGCGGCAGCGTCCCTGGCCATTCAGGGCAAGGATGGACTGTGGCGGCCGGGGCTGCTTGACGCTGATTCCTATCTACTGTCTGAAGTTTCAGGAAGCGCCTTCATCACCTATGCGCTGGCTTACGGCGTGAACGAAGGCATCCTGGACCGCGCCACATACGAGCCCGCTGTCCACCATGCGTGGGCGGGACTGCTGACTCACGTTTATGCCGATGGCCGGCTTGGCTGCATTCAACCTGTTGGTGCTGCGCCGGACGCGTTCACGGAAACGTCCAGCTATGTGTACGGAGTTGGCGCCTATTTGCTCGCCGGTTCAGAAATCTATCGTACGGCCCGGTAAGCATTGCCCACACAATGCAGCCCCAGTGTCATGCTGGGAGCACATTGAAAGGGCCTTGCCGGGGATATATACAACACGCCCGCTGCCTCCTGTTTAAAGAGGCAGCGGGCTAGAGCAAAAGCAAAGTAGCTGTACCCGGAGTCTATCCTCTCAAGTGGCTTTTTCCTCAAGAAAAATCCACCTTTCACGGTTCTTAAAAAGTCTGCGTGTATTCCGAAAATGCTCTAATAAACGAGCAGCACCGGCGCGCGCCAGAAGGTGGATCGTTGGGTCGTCGGGTCCAACACTGTCACCTGGCACTCATACTCACCTGGGGTGAGGAGAGCAAGGTCGAGACTAAAACGCAGAGGCATCATTCCCAGCCGGCTACTGCTATCCGTAACAACCGACTCGGGCGGAGTTTCAAGAACTCTGGCTCCGGCATGATATAGGCTGACATAGGCGAACACGGCCGGCCTCGAACCAGCCTGACGCAAGCCCTCCCGATTGACGGTCTTGCTCTCTGCCGTAGTGTTCGGCGGCAACGGCTTATAAACCTGCAGATAGACATACATCTCGCGGCTGATGCTGAAGACGCGGGTGACGCTGGGGACCAGCTTCCGGCCCTCCTGCACCAGTGGATTGACAGTTGCTTCCTTCTCCTTATCCTTGCCCTTGGCGGCATCGTAGAGCGCTTCGCTCAGTTCCACGCGCTGGCTGCTGAGCACCACCGAACTGATCGCGACGTGCTTGTCTTCCTTGTTTAAATTGGGGATAACAAAGGTTGTTTGATAAGTGCCGATTCTGCCGGTTTCATCGTCCCGCGCAAGAAACTTGATGCGGTATTTTCCCGGCAGCAGGGTGAAGCCCGTGTCGTACTCGATAGGGCGATGGGTCAGCTCCGCCGCGGTTGCATCCGAGAGCTTGATGTTGACATTGTCACGCACGTTGCTGACGGTTGAACCGCCGATCTCGTCCTTGATTTCGCCGATAAAATCGATGAGCGTATGCTCGGCGCCGCCGCGTTTGGCCAGAGCCAGTTCGCGGCCAGGAATCTTGACAGTGATGGGAACAAAATACTCCGCGCGGTTAAGTTGAAAGTGATCGATCTCCATGGCAATGGAGAGTTCCGTGATGGGATCTTCGAGCATTAACGCATCTTCCAGTTGGCGCTCTTTGTCGGCCGTGGTGAAGCGGCTGAACACCTTGTTCGCATAGTAACCCTGGCGATAACTCAGATTGGCGGCGAGCTCTTGCGTAAGTGAAACTTTGATATGCCGGAAGTGTCCATTCTGAGCTGTGTTGGTGGCGTAGTAGCCCAGAATGTAGTAATCGGAAATAGCCTGCTGGGCCTGCACAATGCCGCGGGTCAGATCGTTATTGTCGAGGAGAGCCTTGCCTCCGGTGTCGCCGGCCAGAGCGTAGAGCGTGTCTTGCGATTGCTGGAAGCCGGTTGTGGTGGCCAGAGCCGCGGCGCCGGTGTAGATACCGGAGTTGCCCGCCGAACCTTGCGTTGCGTCGCCGAGCGGGGCCTCTGCAACCAAACCACGCGCGTCGATGGGCCAGAAGGAAACCCCTGCTTTGATGGCATCATCAACCGTGGCGTGAAGTTGGGCCTGGTTGTCGGTGCCGTTCAAGCGAAGGCCACTGGCGAAATAGATTAACGATTTTTTCTCGTTCAACTGACCGAGCATCCTGGCAGCGGTTTGCAGAGCGGCAAGCTGGCGGTCGGTGCTGAAGATGTTGAACTCGCTGTCGTCTTGGCCAAAGGCGGCTCCGGTGTCGGCGCTGCTGGCGTCGTCGATGGTCTGTACGTAATTCAGGTCTTCGCCTACAACCAGCGTTTCCAGTATGCTGAGCAGCTTGTTGCGGTCCGCCGTGAAGTCCTGGAGAATATCGACCGAGGCGCCCTGATAGCGAAGAATGGAAACCAGATCCACCGTAGTCATCTGGGTGCGGATAAACTTTTCCGCGGCGGCAAGAGCGCGCATCTGGTCGGCCGGGCGCATGGCCGACATATCAAAATAGAGCGCCAGCAGACGGCGATTCTTGTAACGGGAATTCTCCGCCGTTTCCGGAACAATCTGCGTATGTGCCAGGCGCTTGTAGATTTTCAGATCTTCATCCGCGGGCGTAACAACAGGCAGTGGTTCAGCAAGGGCCGTAAGATTCTGGTGTTCACAGAAGCGAATCGTCTGCGTGACGCCGTCTTCGGTAAGCGCAAAATCCTTGGCGGTAAGTCCGGGAATCGACTTACCCGCCTTGTCTTTGACAACCACCGGCTCGACGACCAGTTGCACCTTCAGCGACATGGTGAAGGTCTCCGTCGAAGCGGCTGACTTGTTCTGGCCGATTTGTTGCGCGGTTGCTTGTGCAACAACGCCGAGAAGCAGGAGAATACCGAGCAGTCTTCGCATCTCAGAACCTCAACCGCAGTGTGGTTTGCAGACTGCGCATGGCATTGGCCGCACTGGGCGCGCCGAATTGTGAACTGTTCCAGGTGGAGATCCATCCCGAAAAGGCTGTGTGATTCAGCAGGTTGGTGGCGTCGATGCGGGCATCGAGAGAATACTTCGTGCTGGAACGAAAGGTACGGGCCAGTGAAGCGTCCAGACTGAACTGCCCCGGCCCGGTGATGGAGTTTCTGCCCGCCGTACCCCATTGGCCAGAAGTGGGCACGGTGTAGGCCGCACTGTTGAGATGTACTCCAGCGCTGTTGGTGTAGATCTTTGCACCGCTTAAGCTGGGGCGAGTGATGTTAGAGAAACCCGTGCCTGAAATTGCGGCCAGATAAGCCGGTGTCTCCGGCAATCCTGAACCGGTACTGATCTTGGTGAGCATGGTCCACTCCTTGACCAGCCTGCCCCGCCAGCCGCGCAGTGAGTCTCCACCGCCAAGCCCCTCTCCGCTGGTGTACTGAACTTGCAGGTTTAACAGTTGCCGTTGATCGAAAGTAGAAAGCGCGCGTTCCGCATGCAGATCGTGCCAGTTCTGCGCAATGGAAGCTGTTGCTCCGGATGATCCATCATTTTGCGCACTGGTCGTGACGTGCCCCTGGCCGCCAAGTTGCGCATCGTCGTCCAGTGACTTGGACCACGTGTAAAGCATGGAAGCGGTAAAACCATTGCGGAGCCTGCGGCGCAGTTGCAGTTGCCCGGCATGGCGCGTGGAGTTACCGCCCGAAGTGCGATAGACAAAGCCCAGCGGACAATCCGGACAGGGATTGGTTGCACCTATCGGATACGTATTAGGCAGGAACTGTTGCACGCCGTGCGTTCCCTTCACGCCAAGATAAGTTGCGGTAAGTTGCAGCGCCTCCGGCAGATCGCGTTGCACGGATAGTTGCCATGTCTGCGCATAGCCCACGCGGAAATTGGGATCGATGGCAAAGTTGTCGGAGGTTGTCGAAGAACAGGTGATGAATCCATTGGCCAGCGTCAGCGGGCAGGCCGTGCTGTTGGCAACGCTGAGGCTCTTGGAGAGCGGCGCCTGCTGCGCGAGTTGCAGCGCGGGAGCCAGGTACACCGACGTATCGTGGTAGATTCCATAGCCGGCGCGAACCACAACGGTCGAAGCAGGGATGGGACGCCAGGAGATGCCGATGCGCGGTTCCACGCCTGTTCTGTCCGGCCGCACCAGGGAGCTGGGGTAGTGGTTGCCTGTGATCGATCCCACCGGATCGCTGCCCAGCACCGCAGCAGCGGAGGTAAAGCCGGAGGCTAGATCGAGATTGACCAGTCGTCCGTGGACCTCCGTGATGGGCGCTCCGTACTCCCATCGCAAACCGGCGTTGATGGTCAAAGCGGGCATCACGCGCCAGTCGTCTGTGGCGTAAGCATCGTAAACCGATTGGCGGAAGTATTTGTCGGCATTGCCATAGGCGATCGAGCTGGTATCCGGCACACCAATCAGGAAATCTGCTAGGTCAAAGCCGGTGCTGCCTGTGCCCGCCGTTGCCGCGCCAGTAAAAGCAAAAGTACCGCGTGGGTTTTGTTGAAAGTAGTCATTGTGCTGCTGCTTGCGCAAGTCCGCGCCAACGGTAACGTTGTGCTTGCGTTGATAAATGGATGCGGACGCGGAGAAAGCGTCGGTACGGCTGCGATTAAATGCGCTGTTGGCATCGGAAAGAGATGTGAGGCCGCTGGAAAAGTTGAGCGCGGGTGGACCCCAGTTGGCGCTGTCCAGATCGTTGCCGGTAATGCCCGCGGTACCGGATATATCTTCGCGGTTTTCAAAGTTTGGCGCAACAAGCGTCCGCAGGCGGCTGAAGCGATAAGCGCTGTTTACAAAAATTCGGTGGCCGAAGCGATGCTCCCAATTGATGTTGGTGTTGATGCCGAGCGTATCTGTGGTATCCACGAAGGCGAAGAGATTGGTGCTCGCGGCGCGAACGCTCTGCAGATTAAAGCTTCCCCAAAGCTGATCCCTGCGCCCCAGCGATTTGTCCAGGCGCGTTTCCATGGCGTCCTGATGACTGCTGTCAAGCACCGTCCTTTCGTAGTTGTAGAGCGAGCTGTTGGTGAGGTTAGCTGCCGGGAAAAGCTGTAACAACGCCGCGGCTTGAGAACTAAGTGGGACAACGTTGTTAGCGTAGGGAAGACCCGTCGTGGGATTGTAGACGGTTGTAGACAAGCTGCCAAGATTGCCGGTGCGCTCTTCCGTCGTGGGAACGATGCCGGACAACGTTTCGGCAGTCTGATTGCGCGTCCACTGATAACCCACGAAGAAGTCTGGACCGCGTGGCAGCAGATGCGGAATCCTGAGCGGCCCGCCGAATGCAATACCGCCAGTGAAGTGGTCGTAATAGGGTTTCGGCGTCTCAACTCCGCTCAACGAATAAGGCCGCGCGTCCAGGGATGAGTTATCAAAGATCGCGGATACGCCGCCTTTGTAAAGGCCTTTGCTGCCAGTGCGTGTGTTACCAAATGCCTGTGAGAGCGCATATTGCGAGGTCGCCGCATTGTTGGTGCTGCCGTTGACTAGAAACCCATCCGCCGCCTGCTCGTTCACATCATCTGGAGTCTTGGGCTTATTCACGTTCGCATCGGCGGCGTCATTCTTCTTGGGCGCTGCCGCGGAGGCAGGCCGCGCAAGGATAGAAGACTGCGTCACCTTCACGTGAACCATCAGTTGGTCGATTGGCAGCAACGCCAATTCCCACTTGCCCGCGGGGGTCTGCGGCGCAATGCTCACTTCGGCATGGAGGGTCGCGAAGCACTGCATCTCGACCTCGATCTTCCACTTGCCATCCGCCAGATCGGCAAAAGAGTAAATGCCTCCCTGATCGGTAATCGTCGCGATTTTCTTTGTGCCCTGCGTCGCCGTGACCGTCGCTCCGGGAACAGGAAAGCCGCCGAAGCTGACCTGCCCGTGGTACTCCGATGCCCCGGCGATACTGGAGAAAGCTAGTGCGGCAAAGAAAACGGCGTGCTTTATCTTCAACAGCATCTGGCCTCAATTCTCCGTTGGAATCCTGTCGATATGGTCAATCACCAACATCTGGACCGGCACTTTCTGCGGGATCAGTTTCAGTCCCAACTGCTCCTGCACGGCTGTAAAGATGGATGGAAGAGAAGAGTCGGTCGCATCGTCCAGCGCATAATTCCGAGAAGTGCGAACCATCCAGCGATAATCACGAACAGATTCTTTCTGAATCTCAATATGCGCATTTCACGATCAATCATTTCCGCAAATTTTGTTGTTCTTCGGCACTAGTTATCTGAAGGTTTCTCGATGTGATCGATGACAAGTATCTTTTCAGGGGCCTTGGTCGGTTCGAGTTTCAGGCCTAGCTCCTCCTGCAGCGCTGTAAAAATGGACGGCCGCGAATCGTCCGATGCCCTCTCCTGTTCCGGCGCCCAGTGGAGCGTGATGTCGTAACTGCCTTCGATTCCAGTCTTGTCTTCAATGATACGGCCAGCTTCTCCGGACAGGGTTACAGCAAGTCCCGCGATCGGCATGGATTTGGACGTAAACTCTCCCCCTCCCATTGAAGAAGTAGAGTTACCCGTCTGTGTGTTTGGCTTCAGCTTGAATCCTCCCTTGGCCACAACCAGCGCGTAGACGGGAATTTCCTTGGTCTCGTAGTGAACCTTCAGTTTGTATCGGTCCGCCAGAAGCGATTGCAACATCAGGCGGTACTGTGCTGACCGCTCCTTTGGAAGGAGCTTTTGCATGGCTTCGTAAGTTTCCGCATCCATCTTTGCTTCAATGTTGTATCGTTCAGTGCTTGCCCATCCCGGCATCCCAATAACCAAATCAGGCAAGCGTATGCCGAATGCGGTCATCAGGAGCGTATGGGTATCTATATTGTTTGCTGAAAAACCACCGGGAATGAATCGCATCATCATTCCACGGTCACCTGCCTTATTCGGACGGATGGACGAGACTTCGAAGGCCGGTGTTTCGGCGCTTGCCTCCTGCGCGGCGGGGGACTTCTCCTGTGCTGGCGTCGGCAGAACAATTGCTATAGAAGTAAATGCCAGGAGCAGAAGACTTCTACGAAACGAGTACTTGCCAGCAAGTTCACCGATCACTCATATCTCCTTTTTAACTGTAAGACTGGTTTCTCGACGATTTGTCAACGCTATCAATGACAAGAACTTCTACCGGGACTTCTTGCAATTTTAGTTTCAGGTCCAACTGTTCCTGCAACGCACTGAAGAGCGAAAGGCACGGAGCCATTGTCCATAAGACGTAGACTTCGTGTCTTTCGCTCTTTGGCTGCGGCCTTTTGCCCGCTGTTAGTTCTCCGACGGCTTTTCAGCGTGGTCGACTACGAGCACGTCGGCGGGAGCCTTGGTGGCTTCGAGCTTGAGCCCTAACTGCTCCTGAATAGCTGTATACAAGTTCGGCGGCGCGTTGGCTACATCGGTCGGCGGCGGAACCCTGACACCCAGGCTGGTGAACTGCGAGTCGTCCGGGGTCCAGTTCAACGTAAAGTCGAACTTACCCTCGATTCCTGTTTGATCC
>Ga0255352_1000916_pt1 | contig 15659 bp, 10 predicted proteins | sample HBST0metaG_FD_189939 | JGI IMG/M metagenome (GOLD analysis project Ga0255352, IMG submission 189939) | Peat soil microbial communities from Stordalen Mire, Sweden - H.B.S.T0 | ecosystem: Environmental > Terrestrial > Soil > Wetlands > Peat | place: Sweden: Norrbotten County, Stordalen Mire...
GGGGTGCCGGAAAAGCCATTTGAAGTGGGTGCCGGCTCGTTGATCATGGGGAACCGCTCCATCGCCGGCTGGGCCTCAGGCACGGGCATGGACTCGGAAGACACGCTCAACTTCAGCGCGTTGGCTGGCATAAAGCCCATGATCGAGACCTATCCGCTGGACCGTGCCGCCGAAGCCTTTGACCGCATGATGAGCGGCAAGGCCCGCTTCCGCGTTGTGCTCACCACCGGCGCCTGACCCACATCTCTGCCGGAAGTTACTGGGCCTGTTCGTCGGATTCGGCGGGCAGGCTTTTTGCCATTTCAGCTTCCCGCGCTTGCATTTCCAGCGCCTTGGTCAGCTTCCGCGTCATCACCTGGAAGTGATAGCCCATCACGGCCAGCGTCATGGCCACGCCGAAGCAGCGGTGGTAGCGCGTGGCCGCCGTCGCCAAAAACTTCCAGTAACTCCACCGCTGCTGGCTTAAAACGCCCTGCCGCACGATCGAAGTGACCAGCGCGCGCAGATTGTCGCGCGTCACCCAGTGCTGGCTTTCCGCGTGCTGTCCCGGCTCCTCCGGCTGCTGCTGAATGCGGTTCAGGTAGAGCTTTACGCGCTCGTAGTAGGCCTCGCAGCCGTAGATCTGCTTCACCACAGAGTGGTATCCCTCCATCAGCTTTGCCGCATCCATGTGGGGCAGGAAGTTGAGCTTGCTGTCTGTGTTGTTGCCCCTGCCCGCACTCACAATCCGGCCCTCTCCGCGCAGCCGCCGGAACAGTTGCGTCCCCGGCAGTGCTTGCAGCAGGCCCACCATCGCAATCGGAATCCCGCTCTTCTGGATGAACTCCACCATGCGGTCGAAAATGTCCTCGCGGTCCGTGTCGAAGCCCAGAATGAACCCGCCCATCACCTGCATCCCGTAGCTCTGAATCAGCGCCACGCTGTCCAGCAGGCTGCGATGCGTATTTTGCAGCTTGTTGCAGGCGATCAGGCCCGACTCGTCCGGCGTTTCAATCCCCAGGAACACCGACCGGAATCCCGCGTCCTTCATCAGTTGCATCATCTCCGGATCGTCGGCCAGATTCAGCGAGGCTTCCGTAACGTACTCAAAATCGACTTTGTATTGCCAGCGCCACTCCGCCAGCGCCCGCAGCAACTCCTTGGCCCGCACCTTGTTGCCGATGAAGTTGTCGTCCACAATAAACACCGACTCGCGCCAGCCCGCCTCGCGCAGTTGGTCAAGTTCCCTCAGTACCTGCGCCACAGCCTTGGTCCGTGGCCGCCGTCCATAAATTTCGATAATGTCGCAAAACTCGCAGTTGAACGGGCAACCGCGCGAAAATTGCACCGTCATCGTCGAGTAGCGATTCATCTTGATCAGGCTCAAGTCGGGCAGCGGACTTGTGGTCAATTCCGGCCGTTCGGCGGCCTCATACACGGGCTTGGCCGTTCCCTGCTCCAACTCCCGCGCCAGCCCCGCAATCAGGCTTTCCGCTTCGCCAATCACCACGTGGTCCGCTTTTAACTCTGCCGCCGGAACGCTGCTGGCAATCGGCCCGCCCACCACTGTGCGCAGCCCTTTCGCGCGGCACCGCTCCACAATGTTCGCCAGCGACTCGCCCTGAATGTGCATCGCGCTCAGCATCACCACGTCGGCCCAATCCAGGTCGCGGTCCCGCAGCCGTTCCACGTTGACGTCCACCAGCCGCTTCTTCCACGCGTGCGGCAGCAGCGCGGCAATCGTCATCAGCCCCAGTGGCGGCTGTGCGGCCCGCTTGCCCACAAACTTCAGCGCGTGCGTAAAACTCCAGAAGGTTTCTGGGAATTCCGGGTAAATCAGCAGTGCATTCATCGGCCACCTCAGCAAGGAAGAGTGGCTGCTGCGCGAGCATGATCTTGAGAACTCCAGGCCGTGCCTCCCAGCGTGGAAGCATCTACGGCCCCGCTCGGTGCGGCGGACTGGTCCGCATCCATTCTCCCACCTGTAAACTGGCGCGCTGTACAAAAATGACCGCATCCAACTTTCGGCCTCAACTCGCGGCGCCCTCATAACGGCCGCCTTCATTCCGGCAACCGCGCCTTTTGTCTTAAACTTGTTGGATGGATGAGTTCAGCAGAATCAAGCGCCTCCCGCCTTACGTCTTTAACATCACCAGCGAAATGAAGATGGCCGCCCGTCACCGCGGCGACGACATCATCGACTTCAGCATGGGCAATCCCGACGGTGCCACGCCCAAGCACATCGTCGACAAGATGATTGAGGCGGCGCTCAAGCCTGCCACGCATCGCTACTCGGTTTCCAAGGGCATTCCGCGCCTGCGCAAGGCCATCTGCAACTGGTACAAGAGCCGCTACGATGTTGATCTCGACCCCAACACCGAGGCCATCGTCACCATCGGCTCCAAGGAGGGTATCGCCCACCTCTGTCTGGCCATTCTCGATTCCAACGACACGGTTCTGGTGCCCAATCCCAGCTACCCCATCCATATCTATGGTCCGGTCATCGCCGGAGCCCACGTCGTCAGCGTTCCCATTACTGACCGCGAACAGTTCCTCGCCCAGCTTGAAGACCTCATCCCCCGCATGGTTCCGCGCCCCAAGGCCCTCATCGTCAACTTCCCGTCCAATCCCACCACCGAGTGCGTCGACCTGCCTTTCCTGGCCCGCCTCGTCGAGTTGGCCCGGCAATACGGCTTCTATCTCATCCACGACCTCGCCTATGCCGACATCGCCTTCGACGGCTACGTCGCTCCCAGCGTGATGCAGGTTCCCGGAGCCAAGGACGTAGCGGTCGAGTTCTTCACCCTCTCCAAGAGTTACAACATGCCCGGCTGGCGTGTCGGCTTCATGGTCGGCAATCCGATCCTGGTCGCCGCCCTCGCCCGCCTCAAGAGTTACTTCGACTACGGCACCTTCACGCCCATCCAGGTCGCCTCCATCGCCGCTCTTGAAGGCCCGCAGGATTGCGTCCACGAAATCTGCGAAACCTACCGCAAGCGCCGCGACGTCCTCGTCGAAGGACTCAACAAGCTGGGTTGGCCAGTCACCAGCCCCAAGGCAACCATGTTTGTCTGGGCGCAAATCCCCGAGCAGTTCAAGGCCCTTGGCTCCCTGGAGTTCTCCAAGCGTCTGCTATCGGACGCCAAGGTAGCCGTCTCTCCCGGCATCGGTTTCGGCGACTACGGCGATGGCTACGTCCGCCTCTCCCTGATCGAAAACGAAGAGCGCACCCGCCAAGCCCTCCGCGGCATCAAGCAGATGTTCGCCAAGGGATAACGAAGGGCGATCTCAATGTCCCCGAGTAGTAGCAATCTCAATATTCCTTGAGTGTTGAAGTCTCAATATTCCACAAATCAATGGGTGCCCCAGGTCTCGATTTTGAGACCTGGGATAGCACAAGCCTCAACCCAGCAATATCGCGGACCAACAACGGACCAACCCAAACCGCACTAGGCCAATCCTCAATGTTCCGGAGTAGCAGTAATCTCAAAGTTCCACAGTAGTGAATCTCAATATCCCACAAATCGATGGGTGCCCTAGGTCTCGATTTTGAGACCTGGGATAGCACGAACCTCAACCCAGCTATATCGGACCAACGACGGCTCTACCTCAAGCCAGCCCCTCAGTGTCCCTTTACCAAAGCCGAAACCCCAGAATTAGTTTTCAAAATCGGAGATTCCACAAACCCCTCTCTCCGTGCGGCAGTCCAAAAGGATTCAATCTCCACGGTTCCGATCTCCCCGGTCGCGTAGTGACGGAAGCTGGACCACTGCCACTCCTCGGGCTTGGTCACGAGTCCGCGCTTGACCGGATTCCGGTGTAAGTAGTGAAGTTTCTCCACGCGTTTTCGTTCGGAATGTACGTTGAAATCGTAGTAACGCGCCTGCCAAAAGGGACGCTCACTGCGCTGGACGGACACTGAAAGCTTCAAGGCTTGAAGCGCTTTGGCCAGTGTTGTCTTTTGCGGCTCATTCACCAACAGGTGTACATGCTCAGGCATGACGACATAGCCCGCAACGACAAAACCATAACGAACCCGCATCGTTTCCAGGGACCGCTCGAATAAGTCCCGCGCCAATGGGGAAACGAGATATGGTTTCCTGTCATAACAACTGAATGTCAGGAAGTGCATATTGCCAGTCTGTTGATACCGAATCAGCCCCTTCGTCATGCGAACATCCTACATCCCAGGTCTCAAAAGCGAGACCTGGGGCACCCGGCATCCCATACGCTCGCAAATGTATCTGCCTTCGCTTTTCTCATAAGGAACCTCGCATCAGTTGCACAAATCTCTGCCTAGTCTCGTCAATCATATCCATTCCGATATATCGAAAATACCTCAAAGCCCTGAAATCAAAGTAGAATTGCTGAATACACTTCAGCGCTTACGCGCACTCTATCAAGAGTTTGCCGGAGGTTTTCCTTGTTCCACTCTTCTTGTGCCAAGTTGCCAGGGCTGCGGTTTGCAGTCGTCTCTTCACTCGCGGCTCTCCTCGTGCCTTCGGCCACCTCTCTGCTCGCGCAGACGCCGTACGAGCAGGTGCATCCGCTGGTCGGAACCGCTCACGAAGGCCAGACCTCGCCCTTTGTTGGACCGCCCTATGCCATGACCAGTTGGACGCCGGAAACCCGTCCCTCCGAAGCCAAGTGCGTCGCGCCCTACTACTTCGCTGACAAGCAGATCACCGGCTTTCGCGGCAGTCATTGGATGAGCGGCAGTTGCGGGCAGGATTACGGCACCGTCACTGTTATGCCCGTCACCGGCGAGCATTTCGAGGTGGTTCCGGCCCAGCGCGGATCGGACTTTGACCGCGCGACCGAGCACGCCGCCCCCGCTTCCTACTCGGTCACTCTGTCCCGTTACGCCACGCGTGTCGAAATGACGGCCACCGCGCGCACCGGCATCTTCCGCATCACCTATCCCGCCGGAACTCCCGCCACCCTGCTTTTCCAGTCCTACACGCACCCCAATGAAGGCTTCGTAAAGGTTCTTCCAGAGCGGCACATGGTCGTCGGCTATAACCCCGTCCGCCGCATCTATCAGGGCAACGGCCAGACAGCCGGTTTCAGCGGCTACTTTGCCGCGCGCGTCGATCGCGCCTTCACTCAGTCTGGAACCTGGTGCGGCGCCGCCGTTCATCCGGGCACGCTTGAGCAAGGCGCGGGCTGCACAGGGCTCGGCGCTTTCGTCACCCTCGGAGACACGCTTGGCCATCCGGTCGTCGTGCTGGTCGGAACCTCTTTCACCAGCATTGAAGAAGCGGAAAAGAATCTCGACGCGGAGGTTGCGAACCGCGGCTTTGACGCCATTCAGCATGCAGACGAAGCTCTGTGGCACAAGTCCCTGAATTCCCTTGAAGTGGAGGGCGGAACCGCTGAGCAGCGCACCGTTTTTTACACGGCGCTTTACCACTCGCTGCTGGGTCCGCGCCCCGTCAATGACGTGGACGGTTCGTACAACGGCTTCGCTCAGTCCGGCCTGAAGCACTTGCCCAAAGGTGAAGAGTATTACGACGACTACTCCCTGTGGGACACGTTCCGCGCGCTGCATCCTCTGCTGACGATCATCGACCCGAAGCATCAGGAACAGATAGTGCAATCGTTTGTGCTCAAGGGAGAGCAAGCCGGCTTTTTGCCCATCTTCCCGATCTGGAATAACTTCACTTCCGAGATGATCGGCGACCATGCTGTGAGTCTCTTCACGGATGCCTGGCAAAAGGGACTGCGGCACTTCGATGTGGCTGAGGCTTACCGGCTCGCCATGCAGAATGCCACCGTGACCCCGCCGCGCGACCAGTATGTGGACGGCAAGGGACGCCGCGCGCTCACTTCGTACGAGAAGTACGGCTACATCCCGCTTGAAGACCACGTGCGCGATGCGTTCCATGACAACGAGCAGGTTTCGCGCACGCTGGAGTATGCCTACGACGACGCCATGCTTGCGGACTGGGCCGGAGCTCTGGGCAAAAAAGACGATGAAGCCATGCTGCGCAAGCGCTCTGAAAACTGGCGCAACGTCTTTGACGCCTCGGTTGGCTTTGTACGCGGCCGTCATGAGGATGGTTCGTGGGTCGAGCCTTTCGAGCCCGGCAAAAACGCCTCTTACATTACAGAGGGGCTGCCGTGGCAATACACGTTCTTTGTGCCGCAGAACATTCCCGGACTGATCGAGGCCATGGGCGGTCGCGAGCGCTTCATTGCCAAGCTGGATGGACTTTTCGAGCGCAATCTCTACGACCAGGGCAATGAACCCAGCCACCACATTCCCTATCTCTATAACTATGCCGGAGCCTATGCAAAAACCGAGGCGCAGATCCGGAAATCGCTGGCCCTGTACACGGATGCGCCGGGCGGCCTGCCCGGAAACGATGACGACGGGCAGATGTCCGCGTGGTGGGTGATGAGCGCCATGGGATTTTATGAAGTGTGCCCCGGACGCCCGGTTTACTCAATCGGCAGTCCGCTCTTCGAACGTGTCACGATTCATCACGCCGATGGCACGTCGTTTGTCATTGAGGCCATCGGCAACTCGGACAGCGCGCCTTACATTCGCACCGCCATGCTGAACGGAAAGCCGCTCGCCACGCCGCAGATCGACCACACTTCGCTGATGAAAACCGGCCATCTCGTCTTTCAAATGAGCGGCTCGCCGAAGGTGAGCGCATTCGTCCGGTAGCCCGGCGGGTGGACGCCAGCCCACTTTGAATGCACGCGTCAACGCTGGGAAACCACAGACAAGCGTTCCAGGTTCTCAATGTTCCATAAAAGAATGGGTGCCCCAGGTCTGGATTCTCAGACCTGGGATAGCACGCCCCTTACCCAGCGGGCCTTTGCTGATTCGCTGATTTGCCACTTTGCAGAAAATTACTTCCCGCCAGCGCATACTGGCTTAAGTGAACGAGCAGGCAAACCCGCATTCGGCTCTGGCCACCGGAACTCCGTTTGAACGCGCGCATTTCCGGCCCCAAAAGAAATACCCCCACCCCCCTCTCATGTGAAACTGTGAACGGCAGGCACGAGCCGCGCAGCCGGCGCTTCTGCGCTTAAATCCAAAATCCTCGTTTTGACGCCAGTCAAACACGCCATATATCGTTGATGTAACCAATAATCGATAAGAAATCTGGCGGAATTCCAATGTTGGCGGACCAGGCCTTAGAGGACGAAGTGGATCAGCGTGAGGCTTCTCGCCCACGCTGTCGGGAAGCCTCTGGCCCACGCCTTCAGCCTCTTCCAGCCGCTGCCAGTCGCCTCAGCCGCCGCGCGCATCGCGCCATGGGCACGGAGTTTACCGTCTATCTCGATGCTCCTGATCAGGAGCAGGCCTGCTTCCAGGCTGTCTTTGAAGAAATCGATCGCGTCGAGCAGACCTTCAGCCGTTTCCGCGCTTCCAGCGAACTCTCCCGCATCAATCGTCTTGCCGCCGCCGGGCCCATGGTCACAGATCCCGAGGTCTTTCATCTGCTTGCCGCCGCGCAGGATGTGAGCCTGAAGACCGCTGGCGCCTTCGACATCACAGTGGGCAGCCTGACGCGCATCTGGGGCTTTTCCTCCGGCCAGCCTGAGATTCCCGACGCGCAAAACCTGTTGGAAGCGGAACAAAGCGTCGGCTGGGCCAACATGGAACTCGATCCGGACTGGCGAACGATTCAGTTTCTGCGCCCCGGTCTGGAACTAGATCTCGGAGCTATTGCAAAGGGTTACGCGGTCGATTGCGCCTTGGATGTGCTGCGCTCTGCTGGTGTGCACGGATTGATTGACGCCGGTTCCAGCAGCATTGCGGGAACCGATGAAGGCTTTTCTCGCGATTGGACAGTGAGCGTCGCGAACCCCGCGGATTTCTCCAACCCTCTCTGCGAAGCGCCGCTCGACGGGCGCGCTCTCTCCACTTCGGGCGTCAGGGAACAGCACTTCGAGCGGGATGGCCGCACCTACAGTCATCTGATCGATCCAACCGCTCATGGGCTGGAGACCGCCGCGCCGCTGCGGCAGGTGTTGCAGGTTACGGTGCTTGCGCCAACTTCCATGCTGGCGGATGCGCTGTCGACCGCGATGTTTCTTCTCGGCCACGACCGGGGCGGTATCGCTCTGGAGCAGTTTTCCGGCTGCTCCGCGCTTTGGATTTACTTCGATCCCACGGGCATCAAGTGCCAGGATCACAATTGGCCGGTACACGGCTTTTTACCTTGGAAAGAAGGCAATCATGGATAAGACAAACGAAGTCGCGGAGCAGACCGCTGCAACCGCGGATAAGGCAGCTTCCACCATGGACCGGCGCAATTTCATCGGTTTGGCCGCCGCGGGAGTGGGCGCTCTGGCGCTCGGCCTCGACGGTTGCAAATCGCCCAAAGCCGTTGCGCCCAGCGACTGGGTCAATCTCGGCGTCATCGGGGTTGGCAGCCGCGGCCAGCACATGATGCAGCAGATGCTGCGCGTTCCCGGCGTGCGCATCACCGGCCTGTGCGACATCAACTCGGCCAGAATCGACGAGGGCCGCAAGGTCACCGGCGCGCAGACCACGGCCTACTCCGACTACCGCAAGATGCTTGACGCGCACGACATTGATGCGATCATGGTTTCCACGCCGCTCGGCCTGCACGCGGCGCACGTTACCGCCGCGCTCGACAGCGGACACGCCGTCTACGGCGAAAAGAGCATGGGCCGCACGCTCGAAGATTGCAACGCCATCCGCGACATGGCGCGCCACACCGGCAAGCTCATGCAGGTGGGTTTGCAGTATGCCTATGCGCCCTGGTACCTGGAAGCGCAGAACCGCATCCGCCAGGGGAAAATCGGCAAGGTCATGCAGATCAACTCCTACTGGCATCGCAACAACAACTGGCGTCGTCCGGTGCCGCAGGGCGCCAGCGCCGACCTTGAGCATTTGCTCAACTGGCGTCTCTATCGCCAGTGGTCGGGCGGCCTGTTCGCCGAACTCGGATCGCACCAGATCAACTTTGCCAACGCCATCTTCGGTGGCATGCCGGAGTCGGTCATGGCTTCCGGCGGCATCGATTATTGGAAGGACGGCCGCGAAATCGAAGACAACGTGCATGCCATCCTTCGCTACCCCGGCGGCCAAACCTTGCAGGCCAGCTATATGACTACCAATCGTTTGGAGGGCGCGCAGGAGCGCGTCTACGGTACCGGCGGCAGCGTCGAGCTGACACACACCGAGGCCATTTATTTCGAGGAGCCCTGGTATCCCAACTCCGCCATTCCGCCCGAGATCACCATCCAGCACAAGCTCATCACCGGTCCCACTTACAGCGCCGAGCAGCCCTATCACGGCAAAGGCAAATGCCCCATCAAGGGCAATGCCACCGATGTCGATTTGAAGGCATGTGAGGAGTTCATCGACTGCATCCGTCATCACCGGCGGCCAATTTCGGATGAAAATGCGGGCTGGAGCCAGGGCGTTACGGTCGCGCTCTGCAATCATTCGCTCGAACTGGGTCGCAAGGTCACGCTCGCGGAATTCGTGGGTACAACTCCGGCCGCGGGTGCCACTCCCGCTGCATAGGATTCCAAGGAGTCCGGGGTTTATACGGAGGGAGGCGGGGGTTTCAACCCCCGCATAACACTGAATTTCTGAGTTTTTCCGCAGCCTGTTTAGCCGCCGAGGGAATGTCCGCCCTACAAGAAAAATTTATTCAGAGCAACCTTCAAATCACCCGGCGACTTATATCTCCGCCCGATAACTTACCCCTGCAACTAACTTCATGTCATAACTGCACCAAAACCAGTTCAACTATCCCGAGTTATTTTGATAACTGCACCAATAAGAGTGAAATCCACAGATTTATCGCTTTTTTCCACTTGCTTCCACAGATCGACCCGATCCAAACTCCTTAGCAACTGATGATCCTCAAGGGAATTGGAAACGCAGTTCCAGCCCGGCAGGACGATGCAAGTTTCAGTGGAGTTAGGCGGTACACATGGCGGCTTGTCCGCTGTGTGGAAGGCCAAAGCGAGATTGAAAAGTTGCATCCAGGGTCGGGCGAGGATGTGCAAGACCCGGTTGTACACGAAGATTCATCCGCGGTTAAGCCGAGGATGCAAGGTTCGAGTCAGGCGGGGAGTCATCATCGACCCAGTCGCGGATGCAGGATCCGGGGCGACCCGGAGACGCAAAAGCGGCAAAGCTGAAGGAACGAAAATCCGGGGCGACCCGGAAATTCACTCCTTTGGCATAGCCGGAAGATGCAGGAAGCGAGGCAACTCGCAACCTCATCGAAGGCGGGACGGGAGGAGCGAAACTTCGGGGCGACCCGGAGATTCACCTTCAGTACCGCTGAAGGATGCGAAATTCGAGGCGACTCGAAAATCCATCGCCGGCACAGCCCAAATTGCATAAAGCGGGGCGACCCGCAGTTTCATACTGGGCTGTATGGGACGATGCATGGTTCCAGTAACCTGCGAGATCATCACGATTGAAGACGCCAGGGACTTCGGTTCCTGGCGTCTTCGTTTGTGCGGGTTACGGCAAGTTTTGCTTGGCTCGACCCCAATACAGCATTTTTGCTTTTGCTGTAGACTTCCGTGCCCCATCCTTTCCGCTTTTTTCTGCGGAAAGGGTGGGATACCAATGAAATTTGGGTCTACACCATTTCCGAAAACGCTCAGAAGCCCCCCGACTGATCCTTCCCTGAATTACATGTTGCAACAAATATATCGCGCGCGCATCGAACATGTGCAAGGCAGAGGAGGTCTACCATGTCGCTTCGCGCAGTGAAGCAGATGTCTGAAACCCAGCCCACCATCGAAGGAGCGGGCGTAAAGTTGCAGCGCGCCTTCGGATTCGGCAGGACGGGGGAGTTCGATCCGTTCCTGTTGCTGGACGATTTTCGCAGCGATAACCCGGCGGATTACGTGGCCGGATTTCCCTGGCATCCCCACCGGGGAATTGAAACCATCACCTACGTGCTGGCCGGCGAAGTTGCGCACGGCGACAGCCTCGGCAACCAGGGCCGTATGACCGCCGGCGACGTGCAGTGGATGACGGCGGGCAGTGGCATTCTGCATCAGGAAATGCCCAAAGGCGACGCCCGTGGCCGTATGCACGGTTTTCAGCTTTGGGCCAACCTGCCTGCTGCTCTGAAGATGACGGCTCCGCGCTACCAGGACATTCCCGCCAGCGCCATCCCCGAAGTCACCGAGGACGACGGCACCCGTGCGCGCATCATCAGTGGCGAGTTCTGGGGCAAGCGTGGGCCGGTCGAGGGCGTGGCCGCCGATCCCGGCTACGTGGACATCTCTGTCCCGCCGGGCAAGCGCAAACGCATTCAGGTCGAAACCACCCGCAATGCTTTTGCCTACGTCTTTGCCGGTGCTGGCTCGTTCCGTGACGCTTCCAGTCCGCAGGCTGTGCTGACCGAGTCGGCCGTGGACCCCAACGCGCTACCGGCCTACGACGCGAAAAACCATTCGCTCGTACTGTTCGACCGCGGCGATGAAATCGAGGTGCAAGCTGGCCCCGAGGGCATCCGCTTCCTGCTGGTTTCAGGCAAGCCGTTGGAGGAACCCGTAGCGTGGTATGGCCCCATCGTAATGAACACGCAGGAGGAGCTGCGGCAGGCAACGGCGGAATTGCACAACGGCTCGTTCATCCGCCACAGATAAGCAATCGCAGAAGTGGGCAGGATTGTTCTGTGTCGATGTTTCCTCAGCATCAATCGGAGGAAGTCATAGCTGACAACTGATAGCTGTCTTTTAGAGCATTTTTGCTTTTGCTGTAGACTTCCGTGCCCCATTCTTTCCGCTTTTTTCTGCGGAAAGGGTGGGATACCAATGAATTTTGGGTCTACACCATTTCCGAAAATGCTCTAGCTGTCAGTTATTCGTCACTCTTCCACCGGCAGCTCCGCCGACAGAATATTCATCGGCGTCAACCCGCGCTGGCGCAGCGCGCGCAGGCTCAATGCATCGTGCCGTTTCGCCAGCCGTCTGCCGTTATGGTCCACCACCAGGCGGCAGTGGTACCAAGCGGGATTGGTGTATCTCAGCGCGCGGTTCAGCAAAATCTGCCGCGCGGTGGATTTCAGCAGATCGGCCCCGCGCACCACTTCCGTAATGCCCATCGCCGCGTCGTCCACCACGCAGGCAAGCTGATAGCTCGGCCCGCCGTCCCGCCGCCACACCACAAAGTCGCCAAAATCCTCGCCGGCCACAAAGCGCTGCGGCCCCAGGTTCCGGTCTACGAACTCCACCACTTCGCCGTCCTGCACGCGAAATCGCCAGTTCGTGCCGCCCGGCGTCTCCACGTCGCTCACGGTTGGTCCAGGCAGTTGCGGAGCGTGTCCCAGGAATCTGCGGCAGGTGCCGGGATAGATAGGTTCGTCGTCCAGCGGTTCGAGCTTGCCGTTGCTTTCTCCGTGCGAAGAGCTTTCGTGCGGCGCGCCCAGCGCGCTTTCCAAGTCCTTGCGCGAACAGCGGCAGGGAAACAGAAATCCGCGCAGCAGCAGCTTGCGCCACGCAGCCAGATAAAGTGCCCGCCGCTTGCTCTGTACATACGGCGCAAAGGGCCCACCCTTGTCCGGCCCTTCCAGCCAGCGAATCCCCAACCAGCGCAGGTCTTCCAGCGCTGCATCCACGTAAACGGCGCGGCTGCGTTCGGTGTCCAGATCTTCCATGCGCATCACCAGCGCGCCGCCCGCCTCGCGCGCTCTCTGCCACGCCGTCCAAAAGGTGCGCGCGTGCCCCACATGCAAAAAACCCGTAGGCGAGGGCGCAAGCCTTCCGCGATAACTCGACGTCGGCGTTGGAGCAATGCTGGCCATACTCGCTCAAGTGTAGGCACCCCCAGGCTCAAGGCATATAGCGTGCTTGATGCTGCCTAACTTGATTCCGCTCTAACCTGAGGAGCGGTACGATGTAGCTTTTTCGGCGCAGCTATTTTACGAAATCTGAAGAAAAACCTTCGTGAACCGCTGCTAGCGCATTTTTGCTTTTGCTGTAGACTTCCGTGCCCCACCCTTTCCGCTTTTTTCTGCGGAAAGGGTGGAATACCAATGAATTTTGGGTCTATACCATTTCCGAAAATGCTCTAAAACAAATCCGGAATGCTATGGAACGCAATCCGCGTAGGCGCGGCTTTCATTGCGGTCAGCATGGTCGCCGGAGCCAGCGTGCTCATGCCGTATTTATGGTTCAGCGCGTCCATCGCTTCCAGCAGCTTCGCCCGGTTCTGCTCGTCCTCGGTCCCCTCAAACAGATTCAGCGAGTGCAGCCGGTCCGGTACCAGGTCGTTCAGATGCACGCCGATGAAATACGGGTGGTCAAACTCCGGTCCCGAAGGCCGACTGGCCCACAACCGGCTCAGCGCCGCAATCAGCGTCGGATTGTCCCGGCACTCGCTCAGCCGCATCTCGCCGTGCCATCCCCGCGTCGGCATTCCAAATCTGCTCACCGGCGCGTTCTGCCCGCGCGGTACCGCAAAGCCGATCGCCAGCCCGATGCTCCCTGCCCACAATTCGTTCGACCGCAGCCGCATCGCCGCCTTGTGCAGCAGCTTGTGCGCCACGGCCCACGCCTTCTCCGGTGTCCGCATGTCGGGAGCCAGCACGTGCTGATGGCTCAGCGACTTCATGTGCTCGGTCTCCGCCATCTCGAAGTCTTCGCCCTGTAGCCAGTGCCACAGCCGCTCGCCGCATACCGATCCCCACAACTCGCCGGCCTGTTCGCAGTCCCGCGCCAGCAGCTCCTCCATCGTGTGGATGCCCTTCTCATTCAGCCGCTTCTCCATCCGCGCGCCTACTCCGGGCAAGTCGCGCAGCGTAAGCTGCCGCAGCGCATGGGGCAAAATGTCCAGCGGCAGCGCCACCAGCCCGTCTGGCTTTTCCATGTCGCTGGCTATCTTGGCCAGATAGCGGTTCGTCGCCAACCCCACCGAACTGCGCATCATCGGTCCCACGCGTTCCAGAATGCGCGCCTTCACCTTTCGGCCCAGTTCCAGCGCCGCCATCAGCGGCCGTTCGCGTCCCATCAGCCGGCATCCCATCTCATCAACTGAGAGCACCGCCGTCACCGGCACGCAGCTTTCCACCGCTTCCACAATGCGGTGGTGGTATTCCACGTAAATTTCGTGCCGCGCCTCCACCAGCACCAACTCCGGGCACATCCGTTTGGCGTCGGCCACAATTGTGCCCGTCTTCACCCCACACGCCTTGGCCTCGTAACTGGCCGCGAGGCAGACCGTCGTATCGGCCATCATCGGCACAATGCCCACTGGCCGTCCGCGCAGTTCCGGGCGCACGTCCTGTTCCACTGACGCAAAGTAGGAGTTCAGATCGACAAACAGCCAGTTCACGTACGGCCCGTTTACCGGCTCCTGCGGGGCAGACGCGGTCTTTTGCTCCAGATTCTGGAGTTCCTCCGGCCACTCTGCGGCATCCGCCGGGGCCGTTGCCGAATTGGGACCGTTGTCCATATCGGAACCATTTTCGCCTTTTATTCTCCAAAATACAAGAATGAACTGAAAATTTTTGACGATAATCAACCGTATGCGCCGGGCATACGTCAAATACGTAGCTGCGAGTTCCTGCCGTGGTCATCGCTGCACGGCAAGGCGCATAATTGCTCTCATACGTGGGCTCTGAGTTATGAGTACCCTGTTTCAATGGTTGGCGATTAACGCGAGCGTTTTAGCCGTCCTGGTGACGGTAGGCGTGGCTGTGCTCCTCGTCTGCTGCCTGGAGTGCTCGAACTGCTCCAACAGCAAAGACGACGACGACCTCTTCCACCGCCACGAAATGTAGAGCGCTTGGATTGTCGCTCTACGCATGTTTGCCGGGCAGAAGCGCAATCACCCCACATCAGATTTTTGCGTCTATAAAGACCATCGGCTGCCCCAAGTCTGGATTTTGAGATGGGATAGCACAGGCGTACATCTCCCACTCTTGTCCATCCACAAATGCTCCGTGCCCCATCCTTTCGCTTTTTTCCTGGCGAAAGGGTGGGAAGCCATCACACTATTTATGGGCTTATGGGCCGGATCAATATCACCATCACCGCGCCGGTTTCAAATACATCTCAAACTGCGCCAGAATCCGGTTGTACAGATGCGTCCGCACATCCGGCCCGGCAATCGAGTGTGTCTTGCGCGGATAAATCTGTAAGTCATACGGAATCCCGGCCTCAATCAGCCTCTGCACAAACTGGACCGTGTTCTCCATGTGCACATTGTCGTCGCCCGTTCCATGTACCAGCAGCACGTGTCCCTTCAGGTTGGCCGCCGAGTTCACCACGGAAAATTTCTCGTACCCCGCCGCAAACTCCGCGGGCAGGCTCATGTAGCGCTCGGTATAGATTGAGTCGTAATCGCGATAGTCGGTCACCGGAGCCACCGCAACCCCTGCGCGGAAGCGGTCTGAGTGCGTCATGGCATAGAGCGTAAAGCTCCCGCCCCAGCTCCATCCCCACCAGCCCAGCCGTTTCTGGTCCAGTTGCGGATACCGTGCCAGCGCCGCATCCACCACCGTCAACTGATCCTCAAGCTGCACCTGTCCAAAGTTGTGATAAGCCGCCTGCGCAAAGGCGCGTCCCCGCCCGCCCGTGCCGCGGTTGTCGGCATGGAGCACGGCGAAACCATGCTGCGCCAGCAGTTCGTCGAAAAGCAAGCCGTCGGCCCATCGGTTGGCCACCGTCGGCGCACCGGGCCCTCCGTATGGATTCACAATCAGCGG
>Ga0255352_1000921_pt1 | contig 15605 bp, 10 predicted proteins | sample HBST0metaG_FD_189939 | JGI IMG/M metagenome (GOLD analysis project Ga0255352, IMG submission 189939) | Peat soil microbial communities from Stordalen Mire, Sweden - H.B.S.T0 | ecosystem: Environmental > Terrestrial > Soil > Wetlands > Peat | place: Sweden: Norrbotten County, Stordalen Mire...
GCGTCAATGATTCCCAGGTCTCAGAAGCGAGACCTGGGCCACCCGGGGTCAAGGCTTCGGTCTCGGGATATGTTAGCGTCAATGATTCCCAGGTCTCAGAAGCGAGACCTGGGCCACCCGGGGTCAAGGCTTCGGTCTCGGGATATGTTAGCGTCAATGATTCCCAGGTCTCAGAGGCGAGACCTGGGCCACCCGGGGTTAAGGCTTCGGTCTCGGGATATGTTAGCGCGAATGATTCCCAGGTCTCAGAAGCGAGACCTGGGGCACCCGCAACTTCTCAGGAACGCAGCCCAGCCGCTCTGGCATCGACCACAAAGATGAGTGCGGCCGAGCTTCAGGCGCTGCCAGTGAGCGGGCGGCGCTGGCAGGATTTTGTACTGGACAATACGCCCACATCCTCGACTCCGGCGGCGGGCCAGGGCCAAATCTCTCTACGGGGCGCGGGTGAACCAGCCAAAGTCGCGGTGGATGGAGCCGGCCGGGGATTGGCCTTCGGTCCGACCGGCGGATCTGGGCAAGGTTCCTCAGGACGGGGACTGCTGGGGCAGAACGGAGACGGACCGGCAGGAATGGCGCAGGTGTGGGCTGGAGGCCATAGCCTTGCTGTGAGCGAGGCGGCGATCCGCACGGTAGAGACAGAGGCCGGCAACGTGGAGGCCGCGGCAGACAGGGCGTCGGGCGAGCGCATGAATGTGGAGACCCAGAGCGGCGCCAATGAGCTGCATGGGCAGGGATTTCTCTCCGATCGCCAGAGCGAATGGGGCGCGCAGAACCCCTTTACTCAATGGGTAAAGGAGACCGCGCCGGCCACCGAGACTGCGGTTCCGGTCTTCACGCCGGAGTCCTACACTCCTCCGGATCGGGAAACGGTCTGGGGCATCGGCGTGGGCGGCCGGATTCGCAGCGACAAATTGTTCTGGTTTGCGGCGCTCGACAGCTATAACCGCAACGATCCGGGGTTGGCGACGGTGAAGATTCCGTCCGTGTTTTTTGCGCAGCCCACGAACGACCAGATGCAGGTTTTGAGTGCGCGGCTGGGGTTGAGCAGCGCGAATCCTGTGGTCGAGGGGCTGGCGGCCTACTCCGGATTATTGGAAACGCTCGATGGGCTGCTCGGTCCCGCTCCGCGCACTGCGACGCAGTGGACCGGCTTCGGGCGGCTCGACTGGCAGGCGTCCGAGCGGCATCGCTTCACGGTGGAGGGCATCGGCGCACGATGGAACGCGCCGGGCGGAGGGCTGACCAGAGTTTCAGAAACTTACGGCAACCACAGCTTTGGGTCAAGCACGGCCAGCGAGCAGTGGCTGATGGGCCGCTGGGAGGCGTTTGTGACCCCCAACCTGCTGGCCGTGACCCAGGCCTCGGCGGGGCGCGCCACTCAGGAGGCTCGGCCTGAGACGCCTTCGACTTATGAGCAGACTTTTCTTGCCGGAAATGCGTGGGGGCAGTTGCCGCAGATCGTGGTGGATTCGGGCTATGGCTTCACCATCGGCAACCCGTCACGCTTCGGGAAGGGCAGCTATCCGGACGAGCACCTTTACCATGGGCAGGAATCGGCAGACTGGGTACGCGGCAAGCTGCTGGTGAAGGCAGGGTTCGAGATGAGCCACAATGCCGATACCACGAGCCTGTTGCGCAACCAGACCGGAACCTACTACTACGCCAACTTGGAAAACTTCGCCTCCGATGCGCTGGTCTTCAGCAAATTTGGGTTGACCGGCGCGCTGAACCCGTTTAACCAGCAAAATTGCGACGAGACGGGCAAGGTGTGGCGCGATACGGGGGGCAATCTGCGCGGGCTGGGCAACCTGCCGTGCTACTCGTCCTACTCGCAGACCATAGGCCCCTCCAACTGGCGTCTGACCACCAACGACTGGGCCGGGTTCGCTTCAGCGCAGTGGCAGGCGGGAAAGCTGGTGGTGGTCTCCGGCGGGTTGCGCTGGGAGCGGGAGCAGTTGCCGCCGCCGCTGGCCGCGCTCCAGAACGCGGGTCTGCCGCTGACCGAAAAGCTGCCCGGCCTGGGCAATCAATGGGGTCCGCGAGTCAGCGTGGCTGTGGGCGACGGCAAAACGCATTGGCCGGTCTTGCGGCTGGGCTATGGAATGTACTTTGGGCGCACGGAGAACCTGGCTGTCGAAACTGCGCTCACGCAGACCGGCTCCTTGAACGGAGACCTGAACTTCTTCATGCGGCCCACTGACAATCTGAATGCTGGCGGCGCTCCGCCTTTTCCTTATGTGCTGCGGCCGCCGGGTCCGGCGAGCGTGGTCAAGCCGGGAGCCGTGGAGTTTGCGCCCAACTTTCACAATCCGGAGATTCACCAGGGCGTCGCCGCAGTGGAAGAGACACTGCCCGGCCACGTAGAGGTGACCGCCAGCGCGATGGTGAGCCTGGGCCGTCGTCTGCCAATCTCCATTGACACAAATCTCGACTCGCCGACTCCAACGCAAACCATCACCTACAACGTGTGCGACCAGACTCCGACCGGTCTCAACAGTGGCTCATGCGGCAACACCGGCCAGGGGCCAATCAAAGCCGCGCAGATTACGGTTCCCTTCTACGCTTCGTGGCCTACAGAAGCCGGAGTGGCGGGGCGCATCAATCCGAACTACCAGCAGATTACCCAGATCATGAGCCGGGGCAACTCGACATACGAGGCGGCGATGCTCAAGGTGGAGCGCTATGGCAACCACGGGTTGACCCTGCACGCGCATTACACCTACGCGCACGCCATGGACTGGAACCCCAGCGAGAGCGCGCAAGCGGCAGGAAACGATGTGCTGACCCCGGCCGACTTTAGCCAGGAGTACGGGACAAGCAATTTGGATATGCGCCACTCGGCCGGCGCAATGGCGATCTATAAAGCGCCGTGGAAGCTGCGCGGACGAGCCGGAAAGTTTGCCAACGGATGGATGTTGTCGGGCGTCGGGCAGTTTCGCAGCGGTATGCCTTACACCATGCGCACCAGCGGTTCACTGCCGGAAGAGTTCGACGCAAACACAGGCGCTGCCATCGCGGGACTGGGGCCGGGAATGAACGGGTCGGGCGGAGACAATCGCGTCTACGGACTCGGCAGCGATGGTCGCTCCTACAATATCGGCCGCAATACCTACCGCTATCCGGCTACATGGAAGGCCGACCTGCGGCTTGGAAGGCGCTTCGACCTGGGCAAGATGCGCCAGTTGGAGCTGCTGGCCGAGAGCTTCAACCTTTTCAATCACCAGAACGTGACCGAGCTGGAGACGACCGGCTATACCATCGGGTCCGGCAGCCCGCCAACAACGCTTGGCACGCCGGGCACGCCTCCGACACTGAACTTTCTCACTGGCCTCAAAACAAACTCGAAGACCGGCCTCAGCTCAACAGCGTTCGGCCAGCCTCTGAATGTAAACGCGACCAACTTCTACCGCGAGCGGCAGATCCAGTTTGGGTTGAGGCTGCGGTTCTAGTTGTTCGCAGGCGGTGCTGTCGGCTCGGCAGGCGCGGCGGCGGGTTGCTTGCCGGCCATGCTGCGAATGTAGAGAACAAGGCCCTTCACCTCGTCGTCCTTTGCTCGGCCATCCGGCTCAGGGGGCATCTTGTCGTTGCCGGCGCGGATGACTTTGAACAGATCCGCATCTGACATGGCGGCCAGCGCTGTTGGATCGGTCCAATCCTTCAGCGTCATCTGCATATCCTTTGCCAGATCTGTTTTGCCATCGCCGGTGGCTCCGTGGCAGATGGTGCAGTCCACGCTGTAAATCTCCTTTGCGCGCGCCAGTGCCTTGTCAGTTTTAGCTGAGTTCTTCTGGCCGGATGCACGGGCCGGGGTGGCATCCTGAGGAGTGGGCCCAGGAGTGGATGAAGCGGTAATTCCAAATAATACAACCGCCGAAGCGAACAACAACGGCTTCAACATAACAGCCTCCTCAGTCGCGAATGCCGGTTCACGGCGTCTCGCAACCGAAACTTTTCTCGCTCGAATTATATTCCAATTGGCCTCCCATAAGTTTGGCAGATGGCGCAGAACAGATTGAAAGACTGGCAGTTCGAGGTTTTTGGGCAAGATTCATGCGCCTAAAACCAAGTTTGCTTCACGGCATTTGCCGCCAGCCGCAGGCCAGATCCGGCGTGGTAGCTTTGCCGTCGAGGCGGAAGCACGAAGCGCCGTTGATGTCGGTGGAGAAGGTGCGAACCTTGGCCGCTTCGAGCTCTTGCAGCACTTCCTTGCGGGGATGTCCGTAGCGGTTGCGCAAGCCACAGGAAATGACGGCCCACTGAGGAGCCACGCGTGCCAGAAACTCGGGCCGCGTGGATGTGATGCTGCCGTGATGGCCCACTTTGAGCAGTGTGCTGGCCAAACCGGGCTCGGCGAGCATGGCCTGCTCGACAGGAGCCTCGGCGTCGCCCTCCAGCATCACCGCTGTCGCGCCATAGGCGACGCGCATCACCATCGAGTCGTTGTTGGTAGGCTCCGGGCCCGGCTGATAGCCGCGAAAAGGCGCCAAGACTGTGACCTGGGTTGGGCCAAAGGAGAATGCATCGCCGGCGCGCAGTGAAACGACGTGCACATGGAGACTGGCAGCTTCGTCGAGCAGCGCGTTGTAAGCGTCGGAGTGGGGATTGTTGCCCACCCACAACTGGTCGGGACGGAAGTTGCGCAGAACGGCGGGCAGACCGCCCATATGGTCGGAGTGAGCGTGCGTGAGGGCCACTGCGTCGAGGTGACGAATACCGCGCGACCACAGGACTTCAGAGACGACTTCCTCGCCGATGTCGTAATCCTGCGGAGCCTGATGCGGGCCGCCGCCGAAGCCTCCGCCATCGACGAGCAGGGTTTTGCCGTCGGGCGTAATCAACAACAGGGAATCGCCCTGGCCTACGTCGATGGCCTCCATCAGTAGTGCGTCGTGGGGGTGATCGACTGGGCGGGGCAAAACGGCGACCACAGCGGCTAATAGCAGCACCACCCAGACGGCGCGTCGGGGCCAGCGAACGCCTGTGGACGCAGCCATGTTGGCCAGCGCGATGGCTGCGGCAAGCAGCGCGCAGAAGGCAAGCGATTGCCAGAGCAACGGCGCGGGAATGCGGAAATCGCCCCAGGCCAGCGAACCGAACAGATGCACCAGCCAGATGCCGATGTGCAGAAAGACGGCCACGATCATGGACGGTACCACTGCGGCAGAAGGCCACACGGCAAGCGCCAGCAGGGTGACCAGCGCGGCGGGCATCAGCACCGCCAGCAGCGGCAAGATGAAGATATTCACCGGCAGAGCGAAGACGGTGATGCGATGGAAGTAGAGAGCCATCGGCAAGGCCATGGCTAGTTCGCAAACGCAGGAGACAACCAGCAGTTCAAAGGCGCGGAGGATGAAGCGCACCGCAAAGGGGAAGAGCCGCCATGCAATGCTATCGGCGAATCGACCGCTGGCGGCTGTCTGCACCGAGGCCGCTATCATGCGGAGAATCACGCGGAACTCAGCCTGGCGCGGGGGCAACTTTACATCCAGCGCCGTGAGGCGCAGGTCGCGCGTTGCGGTCAGGTAAGGATGCACAGTGCTCTGGAGCAGCGGAGCTGCGACGCCGCCGATGGAGACCACGGCCAGCAGCGTCATCTGAAAGCTCGCGTCAAAGAGACTCCGCGGGCTGAAGGCCAGCAGGCACAACGCGGCGAATCCGATGGTGTTCATCACGTTGCGCTCGCGGTAGAGGAGCCGGCCCAGCAAATAGAGCGTGACCATCCAGAGCGAACGCTGAACCGGCGTGGCGAAGCCGGTGAAGAGCGCGTAAGCGAATGAAGCGAGAATCGTAACGAGCGTGGCAGGAACGCGAGGCAGGCGAAGACGGCGCGCAACCCAAAAGATGCACCCGGCCACAATGGCCAGGTGAAAGCCGGAGACCACCAGCATGTGGAAGGAGCCGGTGCGCTCAAAGCCCACACGCAGCGAATGGGTGAGGTATGTGCGGTCGCCGGTGACCATGGCGGCCAGCATGATGGCGTCGTCTTGCGACAGGCGCAACGGAGCGGGCAACCGGCGCATGGCTGCGGGCAGGGCTAAGAGGCGTGCGCTTGTGGCGTGCTGCAATCCGCTGATGCGGCAGGCATAGAAGCGGCCGGACGACGAACCAAGGCGTTCAATACGGTCGCTGCTTACTGTGGCCGTGGAGGTGATGCCCTGATCGACGAGGAAATCCTCGCGGCTCCAGACGCCGGGATCGCGATAGACCTCGGGCGGCAACAGGCGGACCACGGCGCGAACGCGCTCGCCGCAGTGGAAGGGCTGCTGACCCGCTATGATTTGCGGCCAGTGAACGGTCAGGCGCACGCCGCCTTCGACCGGCGTCTGCGCGTCGTCGGTGTCGGTGACAACCTCCATGCTGGAGACGCGCAGGTCGATTCTCTGCGATGGCTGCTGGGCAGGCAGTTGCGCGGGCTCTGCGGCCTCGTTGTGGTTGTCGTTCCATTCGTGATCAATCAGATTTTGCTCTGTCTCGCCGCGCACGGGCCCGGCATCGACAACCGTGCCTTCGACGGTGCGAAGCAGGCCGTCAGAGAGCGCGGCAACTGCGGGAGCGGGCGCAGGGTGCGGCTCCATCTCCGCGCACCATGCGCCCAACAGAAGCCACAGCGCGGCCAGCGGGAGCCAGACGATGCGTTGGGCGCGCAGAGCCGCCACAATGCAGAGCGCGGCCACCAGCGCCAGCGCCACAAGCACCTGGCTCGGGCGCAGCCAGAGCGCCTCGGTGACAGCGATCCCTAAGGCAAAGAGCCAGGCTGCGTGAAAGAGCGGGATCGAACCTGAGCCGGCGTCCGTTCCGGCAAGTGCGGAACCGGAGAGTGCTTGCCCGGAGTTGGGGGAGTCGGATTGCATCGTGCCTGAAAATTTGGAAAGGTGTTCTGGCCCTCAAGCCTATCAGGCGCTGCGCAACTGGACCACTGTTTCCAGGTGAAAGGTTTGCGGAAAAAGGTCGGCGAGGGTGATGGATTCGATTTTGTAGCCGGAGCCGGTGAGTGCGCGGAGGTCGCGGGCCATCGTGGCGGGGTCGCAGGAGACGTACGTCACGGCGGGCGCGGCGATCTCGGCGAGCAGCGCGCAGGTTTCCGCGCCGAGGCCGGTTCGCGGCGGGTCCAAAACGATAAGATCGGGCACGATGAAATCGGGCTTCTCGGCCATGCGGTTGCGGCGAAGGAAGGCCAGAGTTTCCGCATTGACTGCCAGGCCGGTTGTGCCCTGTAGATTTTGTTCAAGCGCCGCCGTGGCAGACGGCGCCGACTCGACAGCGACCACGCGGGCGAAGATGGTTGTAAGCTGCCGCGCGAAAAGACCGACGCCGGCAAACAAATCCCATGCCAGCTTGCCGCTATGGCCAGCGGTAACTTTTTCGACGAGCGCGTCTACCAGCCAGCGGTTCACCTGGAAAAATGCGCCGTGGTCCACACGATAGTCGAAGCCGGCCGCATGATAGGCGAGCGAGTCCGCGCCCCAGTGCGCCACCGTGCGCTGCTCCTCTTTTGAGTCAGCGCGGGCTTCAACGACCGACTCCGCGCCGATGAGCGCTGGGATTCGCTCGCGGAGAGCCTTTGCGACGTCGTCAAAGCGAATCTTCGGCGGGTTTGTGGTGAAGACGCTGGCCAGCAGCGCGGTTTCAGCGGGAGTGCAAAAAAGCGCAATCTCGGTGGGCCGCAGGGCCGGGGCAAACTCACGGGCAACTTCCGCGAAGGCCAGCGCGGCCTCAATCAGCAGCGGCGCGGCGATGGGGCACTCGCGGATTGGAACGACGTCGTGAGAACGGCGACCGCGATAGCCGGGATTTCCCGCCGCATCGAAAGCCAGGCGGATGCGATTGCGATAATGCCACGGTTCGCCAGCCAGCACGGCGATCTCCGCGGGCACGGCCACGTCGCCGCGCTCCAGAGTTTCGCGCAGAATGGCCTGCTTGAAGGTCAGTTGGGTTGCGTAATCCGCGTGCTGATAATGGCAGCCGCCGCAAGCGCCAAAGTGCGGGCAGGCGGGCGCGACGCGCTCCGGCGCTGCGCGGACAATCTCCTCGACCTCGGCGGTCGCGTAGCCGGTCTTGCTCTGCGTGATGCGCGCCCGCGCATGCTCGCCGGGCAATGTAAGCGGCACAAAAACAGCTTTGCCTTCAAGGCGGGCCAGAAACGCGCCGCCATAGATAGGCTTTTCGATTTTGACGAGATGCGCCTTGGAGGGGGGCAAGGGTTTTAACCGCTGCACAGCGCCGACGGGACCAGCGCTGGCCTTAGCTTTTGCGGGACGCTTACCGGGCTCATTGCGCAAAGCCGAATGCCTCTTCGCGGCCTGTTTGGCTCGTCGCTGCGCTGCGGTTGGTTTCTTCGGCATCTTCATTGTTGGCTCATATAAAACAAACTCAGTCTCGGCAGGTTGTAATGCACTAACAATTGCTTCTGCACAAACTGGCGCTCCACCTGGCGCAGTTGCACGGCTCCCATGCGGCTGCGATAGGGCGCAAGCTCGCGCGCCGCGTGCTCTTTCAAGCCGACAAGCAACTCTTCCGGCGCGGCTGCAGTCAGGGCGGCAAAAAGCTTTTCTTCGAGAACAGTGAGAGTGCGTTCGAGAGCTTCCAGGTCGGGCGTCGAATCGCTTTCGCTGCCGTACGAAGTACCCAGTTCGCGCAGGCGAGCGGCGGTCGCGGCGCAGGCTTCGGAAGCCACCGTGGCCGCATCAAGCGCGACGGCGGCAGCTTCAAGGTGCGCAGCCACACGCTCCTGCTCGAATCCCGATTCGCGCGCGGTGGCGGTTGTGGCGGGAGCCGTTCCGGCGGCGGCTTCGCGCATTTCCTCGGCTGCCACCATCACCGCCTGCGCGCACCAGGCCAGTCCGTTGATGCGCCGCATCCGTGCGCGCTTTTGCCGCGCTTCATATTTGTCAAAAGCCGCATCAATGCCGCGCAGCACGGCTTCCAGCGGTATGCCGGCATCGCGCCATGTTTCGATGAGTGCCCAATCCAGTGTCGAGAGCAACAAGAGCGCCCCGCGCCGCTGCTGGAAGCGATCTTCGATCTCCGTGAAGTAGTTGAAATAATTCAGCACTGCCGCGCCTACTTAGCTTTGCCGCGTGGCTTGGCGGTGCGATTGCGCTCGAAGATAATCAGCAGGCCATCGAGGGTGAGCATGTCGTCGATCTCGGCGATGTAGCGCGAGTCCTCGGAGATTTGCCGCGCCAGGCCGCCGGTGGCGATAACCCGCGCCGGTGCGCCCAACTCGGCCACCATGCGCTCCAGAATGCCGTCCACGAGGCCAATGTAGCCGTAGTAGAGGCCGCTTTGCAGGTGCGTGACGGTGTTGGTGCCGATGACCTTGGCGGGACGCTTGATGTCGATGCGACCCAGGCGCGCGGCGTGTGAGAAAAGCGCATCGGCGCTGATGCCCAGGCCGGGCGCGATGGCTCCGCCCAGGTACTCGCCCTTTGCCGAGATCACGTCGAAGGTGGTCGCCGTGCCGAAGTCCACCACGATGCACGGGCCGCCATAGCGCTCGAAGGCGGCGATGGCGTTCACCAGCCGGTCCGCGCCCAACTCCGTGGGATTGTCTACCAGCACAGGCATTCCGGTTTTGATTCCCGGCTCAACAAACAATGGCTCGACGTGGAAGTAGGTTTCGCAAACATGGCGCAGCGTTCCCTCCACCGGAGGCACCACCGAAGAGATGATGATGGCTTGCACCTGGCTAGGCTTCAAATCGTTCATCTCGAAGAGATTGACGAAGAGCACGCCGTACTCGTCGGCGGTCTGGGAGCGGTGCGTGGTGACGCGCCAGTGCGCGGCTAGTTCAGGCTTCGCTCCTTCGAGCTGATAGAGCCCCAGCACCGTATTCGTATTGCCGACATCAATTGCTAGCAGCATAGTTTTCTCAGCTTTTCTCGGCAGCGCGAATGCCGCCGGTCTGCACAGTAATCAACCGATCGCTTGTGCGCACCAACAAAAATGCGTGCTCGTCCAGTCCGGCGGTTACTCCCACACAGGCTTGCGGTCCATGCACCTCAACCTGCCGGCCACGAATCCACGACGAAGCCTGCTCGACGCGCGCGGGAATCGCAACACCCGCTGCCGGATCGGCCAACCCAAGCGCCTCGCGCTCCAGCGATTTTAGCAGGGAGAGGAGTAAATGCTGACGCGAAACTCTGCGCACTGCCTCCAAATCAAGCGATGTAGCGGGCGTGGCCAAATCGGAATCAAAGCATTCCTGGTGAACGTTGATGCCGATGCCCACGACTGCAAAATCGACCGCGCCGCCGGAAATCTTCGATTCAACCAAAATGCCGCCGGCCTTGCGCGGACCAATCAGCAAATCGTTGGGCCAACGCAGATCAACAGTCAGGCCGGCGACGGTGCGAATGGCATCGGCTGCGGCCAATCCGGCGGCCAGCGGAAGCAGCGGCAGGCGGAGGGCGGGAATCGGCGGCCTCAGCAGCAGACTCACGTAGAGTCCTTCGCCCGCAGCCGAGTGCCACGCGTGATCGCCGCGTCCACGGCCGGCTCGCTGTTCATCGGCAAAGTAGACCGAGCCATGCGGCGCGGCGCTGCGCGCAGCCTGGAGCGCGTCGGAGTTGGTGGAATCAGTGGCCGGAGAAAAATGCAGCTTGCCCGCAAAGACGGTTCCGGCAAGCTCGGCCTCCAGCGTGGCCAGATCGTATGAGTCCAGCGAGGCTCCGCGCATCCTCAAGCCGTCTCCGCGTGGATGCGCATGGAGATGTCGGCGGCCTTGGCTGAGTGGGTCAACGCGCCCACGCTGATAAAGTCCACGCCCGTCTCAGCGTATGCGCGGATGTTCTCGAGCACGATGCCGCCCGAGGCTTCGGTGGGAATCCGGCGAGCCTCTTGCGCGTCCCCGGGTTGCCCCGCGGTTACGCTCCGGATGCGCTCCACCGACCGCTCCACCTCGTCAGGCGTCATGTTGTCCAATAGAATCGCTTCCGCGCCGTATTCGAGAGCCTCTTCCAACTCCTGCGCGTTGCGCACCTCGACCTGCACGCGCTGGCCCTTCTTGCGTTTTTCCAAAGCGCGCGTCAGCACTGCGGGCACGCCGCCGCCCAGCGAGATGTGGTTGTTCTTGATGAGGATGCTGCTGGCCAGGTCCAGGCGGTGATTGGTTCCTCCGCCGCACAGCACGGCATACTTTTCCAGATCACGAAGACCCGGTACGGTTTTGCGCGTGTCGAGTATGTGCGCGTTCGTGCCGTGAATGGCATCGACAAATTTCCGCGTCAGCGTGGCGATGCCGCTCAAGTGCTGCATCAAATTCAGAATCACGCGCTCGCAACTGAGCAGCGTGCGGGCATTGTGGCGTATGACGGCCAGCACCTGGTCCTCATGGACGCGCACGCCGTCAAACATCTCCGGATGGCTGACGACCTCGAAGCGGGTTTGCGCGGGCGGGCGACGGTCGAGGCGCGCAAAGATTTCCAAAAAGCGCGGCACTGCGCCCAGACCGCAGACCACCATCTCCTGTCGCGCCACAATCGAGGCCGTGGCCAGCAGGTTGGCGTCGATTGTGAGGTTGGTGGTGGTGTCGCTGGCGGCCCTGTCTTCAATCAGTGCTCGTTCCAGCAATGCTTCGATGTGGCTATTCTTCCAATCCATAATTCCTCATTCGCGCGCCAGAGGCTGCGGTTGATTTTTCTTGCGCTGAAGAAAGTCATAAATCACTTTCTTGACGCTGTCATCCGCGTGGCCGGAAAGTGAATAAAAAAGCGTTCCATTGTTACGGTAGATCTCAAGCACGCCCTTGGACTGGCTGCTGGAGCCTCCCTCGAAGAGACTTTGCCACAAGCCGGATTTGCCTGGCTTTTGCTTATCAATCAGGTTGATCTCTCCGAGGTCCCTGAACCAGAGCAGTGAGACGATCTTGCGCGCATCGCGCACCATGATTCCAAGCTCAGTGAGGAGCAGGAACTGGGCGTAGCTGCGGGGGAGCGATCGTGCGCCGGTGAGATCAACAATAGCAACGGGCGCGCCGAGCTTTCCCAGGTGCTGAGCGATCATCTCGTCGGCTTCCGGCGTGAAATGCGGCGCTACAAGGCAGCCAGGCGCATCGCCAAACGAGATGGGCCGCGCCTCTTCTCTCGGCTGAATAACGGCGACTGGCTCAGTAACGGCGGTCGGCTCGGCGACGGCGCTTTGCCCAACGACAGCGATTGACTCAATAACAACATTTGGCTGGATGGCGGCCCATGGCTCAGTAACGACGCTTGGCTCAGTAGCAACAGTCGGCTGGATGACGGCGATTGGCTGAATAACGAAGCTTGATGGCTCAACGGCAACGCTTTCCACCGTTGATTCCGCCGCAACAGAGTTGTGTTCCTTCAGGCCCCGGTAGGCGATTTGAATCTGCTCTAAATGCTCCTCCGCGTCCGCCTGCAAGCTGGCGTAACCTTGAAACAATTCAGGATTCCATTGGTTGACTGATTCCTGATAGGCCTTCTGAATCTCGGATTCGTCGGGAATTCCGAAGGCGATGCCTAGTGTCCGATAGTGCTGCCGGCATTGACCACATTCACAGGACATAACTACTTTCCCTCGTTCAGATTTTCCAGCGCGGCGCGCGCTTTTTCCAGAAGCAACCGTGTTTCCGCTTCTTGCTTCTTCAGCCCTTCAACCACATTTGCCGGAGCCTTGGCCAGAAAGCCTTCGTTGCCTAACTGGCGCTCGGCGGCTGCAATGCCTTTTTCGTACTTGGCGATGTCTTTTGTCAAACGCTCGCGTTCGGCGGCGACGTCGATGGTGGCCTCGTAGGTGACTGCAACAGTGAAGCCAACCTCAGATCGAGTTGCTGCTCCGGCTGGTGGCTTTCCCAGTTTCACCGATAATTCCACTTTAGCCAGGGACTCGCACAGCTTCTTGAATGATTCGTTGGTTACGTATCCAAGCGTCAATGAACCATCTTCTTCAGCACAGTAGACAGCGGCGGGGACGGCCTCTTTTTCCGGCACCCCGCGCTCCTTTCTATGTGCCCGAAGAGCGGTTACAACAGATTGCAGAACACGCATCTCAAATGTCACGCCACGGTCGACGTATTGCCCTTCCGCATGCGGATAGGTGGTCAGCGCGATCGACTTTGCCGGTGGATTGCCGTCATAGAGCGCGTGCCAAACCTCTTCTGTCAGAAACGGCATGAAGGGTGAGAGCAGCCGCAGTGATGCCTCAAAGACTGAGACCAGCGTGGTGAGCGCGGCCTTTCTACCCGCCGACTTGCTGGCTTGCTGACTTGCTGACTCGCTCTCCGGCCCATCCATCGGAAAGTCGAGACGCAGCTTGACGATTTCGAGATACCAATCGCAGAAACTGCCCCAGAAGAATTGGTAGATCGTATTGGCCGCATCGTCGTAACGATAGATTTCCAGCGACTGGTTGACCTTGGCCGCGGTCGCGTGTAACTCGGCCACGATCCAACGAGCTTCGAGCGGCGCGTCTTCGCCAACCACCGGCATTGCACCCAGAGCCGCGGGATCAACCGTGATGCCGATCTCGGCGGCGCGGTCCACGTTCATGAAGAGGAAACGCGCTGCGTTCCAGATTTTATTGGCGAAGGCGCGGTAGCCCTCGGTACGGGCAATGTTGAAGGCAATGTCGGTGCCAGGCGAGGCCATCGAGGCCAGCGTGAACCGCACCGCATCCGTCCCGTATTGCTTCACGATCTCGATGGGATCGAGGACGTTGCCCTTGGTCTTGGACATCTTTTCGCGGTTGGCGTCGCGCACCAGGGCGTGAATGTAAACCTCTCGAAAAGGAACCGAGTCCGCAAGCGTTCGCTTGGAGCCGTCTGCGTTGGGAACATCCTCGGCGAACCAGCAGCCGAGCATGATCATGCGCGCTACCCAGAAGAAGAGAATGTCGAAGCCGGTGACGAGGAGGCTGGTGGGATAAAAGGCGTCGAAGTCAGCGCGATTTTCACTGGCTTCCCAGGTCCCCAAGTGCGAGGGACCTGGGCCACCCTCAGAGTGCGAGGGACCCGGGGCACCCGGCGAGGGACCTGGGGCACCCGGAGTGTTGGTTCGGCCAAAATTTGGCCAGCCGAAGACGGAAACCGGCAACAGGCCCGATGAAAACCATGTGTCGAGAACGTCGGTCTCCTGCGTAATCTTTGCCGAGCCGCAATGCGCACAGACGGTGGGACCGCCGGTGGTGTTGGGCTTAGGCACCGTAATCTTGTGGCAATCGGCGCAGTGCCATGCGGGGATGCGATGGCCCCACCAGAGTTGGCGCGAGATGCACCAGTCATGAATGTTTTCCATCCACTCGAAGTAGGTCTTCTCGTACATCTCCGGCGTGAACTTGATGTGACCTTGCCGGACTGCTTCCTTGGCTTTGTCGGCCAGCGGCTGAATCTTCACAAACCACTGCGTCGAAAGGCGCGGCTCAACGACCGTCTTGCAGCGGTCGCAATGGCCCACGTTGTTGACGTGGTCCTTGATGCCAACCAAAAGGCCCTGCTCTTCAAGGTCGGCGACCATGCGCTTGCGGGCAACATAACGGTCGAGTCCGGCATACGCGCCGCCTTCCGCATAGATGTGGCCTTGCGCGTCCATGATGTTGATCGACGGCAGATGATGGCGTTCGCCCATGGCGAAGTCGTTGGGATCGTGGGCCGGAGTCACCTTCACCGCGCCGGTACCGAAGTCGCGGCTAACCCACTCATCGAGAATGACGGGAATCTCGCGGCCAACCAGAGGCAGGCGAAGTTTCTTGCCGTGCAGGTGGAGATAGCGTTCGTCTTCAGGATGAATGGCAACGGCCACGTCGCCGAGCATGGTCTCAGGACGCGTGGTGGCTACAGAGAGAAACTCGCCTGTATCTTTTCCATCATCGCCAACGACCGGATAGCGAATCTCCCATAAGTGGCCCTTCTGTTCTTCGTGGACAACTTCCAGGTCGCTGATAGCCGTTTGGCAGCGCGGGCACCAGTTGACGATATATGCGCCGCGATAGATCAAGCCCTGCTCATGCAGGCGGACGAAGGCTTCGCGCACGGCTACGGATAGATTCTCGTCCATGGTGAAGTATTCGCGCTGCCAGTCGACGGATGCGCCGAGGCGCTTCATCTGGTCGAGGATGGCGCCGCCGGTTTGGCGCTTCCACTCCCAAACCCGCTCGACGAATCCCTCTCGGCCAAGCTGCTGGCGCGTTTTGCCTTCGGCTGTGAGTTGCCGCTCGACCATCATCTGCGTGGCGATGCCGGCGTGATCGGTGCCGGGCAGCCATAGCGCGCGGCGGCCGGTCATGCGGCGCCAGCGGACGAGAATGTCCATCTCCGTTTGGTTGAGCATGTGGCCCATGTGCAGCCGGCCGGTAACGTTGGGCGGCGGCAGCAGAATGGTAAAGGCATCGCCTTGATCGGCGGCCTTGGGCGTGGGCTGGGCGAAAAGTTTCTCGCTCACCCAGTATTCGGCCCAGTGATCTTCAATGGCGGCGGGGTCGTAGGCTTTAGGCAGGTCGTTGGGCATATTTTTTCTTGAGCGAGTCCCCGAGGGTCTGCGCAAAACCCTCATGTTGAGTGGGTTTCGAGCGAGGGGACCACCCCTCACTTTACCAGATGCGGGGTATCTGCATCCTGCCGCCGCGTGCCGCATCCAAAGCTGCATGGAATA
>Ga0255352_1000924_pt1 | contig 15558 bp, 9 predicted proteins | sample HBST0metaG_FD_189939 | JGI IMG/M metagenome (GOLD analysis project Ga0255352, IMG submission 189939) | Peat soil microbial communities from Stordalen Mire, Sweden - H.B.S.T0 | ecosystem: Environmental > Terrestrial > Soil > Wetlands > Peat | place: Sweden: Norrbotten County, Stordalen Mire...
TTCTGACCCCGGCGACTCACCCATCGGGTGACACCCCCCTGAATAGAAAAGCCGCTACCAGTCTATCGTTCTAGACTTTTAGCCCGGGAAACTGCCGGATAGAGGTTGATTGCGCATAAGTGACATATGGCTGAGTGGGGTCATCGACGTAATAGGCGACACTGCCCTTGCTCCAGATGACGCCGTAGGTGTGCCAATCGGCCGCAGTCGCCCCGGCGGGAAAGACGTATTTCGTTCCCAGGTCGCTGCCGGTAAAGCCAGTTCCGTGGATCGAGCCCTCATTCCAGTCTGGGGAGGTGGCTGCGTCTACCCGCTCCAGCACATCCATTTCTCCGCAGGCAGGCCAGTTGACGGTGGTCTCGCTGTTGCCCAACATCCAGATGGCCGGCCAGAAGCCCTGCGCCTCGGGCACCTTGGCGCGCACTTCAAAGCGGCCGTACTGGAAGCTGAACAGGCCCTGGGTCTTCATTCGCGCCGAAGTGTAGACGCCCGCCGAAGGCTGCTCGGCCACGATGTGCAGATAGCCATCGGTCCCCACATAAGCATTCGGATTGGCCACCGCGCACGGCGAGGTGGACGAGTTCCAGGCGCAGTAGTCTTCAAGTTCGCTGTTCCCGAAGCCGCTGTTGCCGGTGTCATAGGTCCAGACCAGCGGATTGGGCTCGGCGTTGGCGCCGGTGGAGTTGGCGAATTCGTCGGACCAGACCAGCGTTCCTGACGGGATGCCGGGCGCGAGAGTCTTGCTGGCAACACTGCTGGCCGTGTCGCCCGAAGCTGTCGCGATAGCATTGACCGTCAGATCGGAGGCGATCAAAAACGGCGCTTCGTAAATTTGTGAAGCGGTGGTGGGAGTCGAGCCGTCGACTGTGTAGTAGATGGTGGCCCCCGAAGTGGTCGTGGCCAGACTCGCCACCACAGCGCCATTCTGCGCGGCGGCTGTGGTGATGGTGGGCGCAGTGGCCTGCGGCTGGGTAGAAATGGGAGTCGTGCTGCCGCCTCCTCCGCCGCAGCCGGCGAGAAGAACAACGCTTATGCACACTGCGACTTGAAACTGAATCTTTCCGGAACTAATCATGGAATCGAACTCCTGCTCAGCTTTGCTCATGCAATCCAGTCCCTGATTCTCTCTTGCCGGCTTTCCCGGAGACAAGCGAGAAACAAAAAAGGCGGGCAGCCGATGCGTGGCTGCCCGTGGGAGTGCAGTTGATCAAAAGGTAAACCGCGCGCCGAACTGGCCGACGCGGCCGCCGATGCCACCGTTGGTGATGATTTGACCGAAAGTTGCATCGGCCATATTGGTATCGGGACCCGACAACTCGTCGCGGTTAAACAGGTTAAAGAACTCCAGACGGAGGCTGAGGTTGTAGCGCTGATCCTCGCCTACGGCCAGGTTCTTGTGCAGCCCAAGGTCTTCGCTGGCGAAGCCGGGATTGCGCACTTGCGCCTGATAGTTTCCGGCGGTGCCCAACTGGGCCGCAGCGGGATTCTGGAAGCACGCTTTATTCAGCCATTGCTTGAAGAGTTTCGGGCTTCCATTGGTCAACTTGCAACCGGGAACGAGGTCGACGTAGACGGCGTTGAATCCTGGATAGGAGTTGGTGGAATGCACGGAGATCGGAGATCCCGAGTTGTAGTGGAAGTCGCCGTTCAGGCTCCATCCGCCAACGATGGAATCGACCAGCAGGCTGGCATTCGACAGCAACTGTTTGCCGCGGCCGAAGGGCAGGTTATAGATCACATAGCCCTTGACGATGTGGGTCACGTCGAAGTCCGAAATCCCCTTGGCCTCATCCTTCAGGTCGTAGGTGTTTTGCAATGACCCGGTCCACCAGGGCTCCTGGAAGTCAGAATCGACGTCGCCGTGGGTGCGCGACCAGTTGTAACTGGCCTGCAAAGAGAGCCCATGGGCCGCACGCCGGGTCACGCTCAACTGAAGGCTCTTGTAGTCGGCGTTGCCCAACGGCGCTCCGACAGACAACAGCGGTCCGCCATAGTTCGTGTAGACCTGCGGGTAGGGAGTAATTCCCTGCCAGGCATTCCCCGCATAGCCGAAGTATCCGTTATAGCTCGCTGGAAACTTCCCGTTGAGCACATAATTCTGCATGTTGGCGACGGTGGGCTGATCGTGCTCGAAGAAGCCGCTCTGCAGGTGATAGCTGTGGCTCTGAATCCAGTTCACGTCCAGTTTGGTGACCCGGTCCAGCTCGCGCTGCACGCCAATGTTGTATTGCTGCGAGTTTCCCGGCGTCAGAGCACGCGGATCGATGCTGACCACGTCGGAAGTGGTGTAAACAGGGCTTTGCGCTCCTACGGTCTGCGGAGTGATGAGCGACGGATTATAGCCATCATCCCATTCAAAGCCGTGTTCCTGGGTGATGTTATGGAAGCCCACATTGCCTGCCTGCTGATAAGGGATGCCGCCCCAGGTATTCAGACTGAGAGGAGTAAAGAAGACGCCGATGTTGGCGCGCGCCACGGTCTTCTCGGTCAGCTTGTAGGCCACGCCGATATGGGGCGCGTAGTTGTAGTAGTCCTGCCGCCGCTCAAACGATTCGCTGCCGCTGTGCAGATACTCATAGGTGCCCATCAAGCCGGAGATGGTGTTGAAGTCGTCCTGCTCAAAGCTCGACCAGTGACCGTATTTTTCCTTGTAAGGATTGTTGAAGTCCCAGCGCAGGCTCAGGTTCACGGTAAGACGCGGATTGACTTTGATGTCGTCGCTGGCGTAGAGCGAGAAGGCCTTGCGCCGTCCGTATTCGTTGTCGGGATTGTTGCTTTCCGCGTTGTACACGTCGCCCAGCAGGAAGCTGCCGAAGGCGTTGCCTGTCTGCTGCCATCCAAGGCCGGAAGTAGTGCTGGGATCGAAGATGATCGGGTACCCGCCCATGAAAGTGCCCACATCCGTGTGATAGTTGAACTGCATGGCACGGAACTCGGTACCCAATTTAAGGTTGTGCCTGCCGTGGTTCCAGACCAGTTCGTCACTATAGATGAAGGTGTTGCCGGCATAGTAATCGTTGTACTGGCTGCCGAGCGGAGAGAAATTCCAACCGTTCTGGTAGTTTGCGCCGTTGGCGTACTCGCCGGTTTCAAAGTAGATCAGTGGGAAGTTTCCCGCGCCATCCAGCAGGCCGAGTTGACTGTCCCACTTGCCCGATTGTGAAACTGCGGCAGAGGGATTGCGGAAGCGGTTGAAGGTGGCATAGACGGTATTCACCAGATTGGGCGAGACGGTGATCGCATCGCTCAGGCGAGCGCCCGGCGCCGTGGTATTGTGCCAATAAGAGTTGGCCATGGGACCGCCGTCTGGGGCCGTGACCGACCACACGCCGCCCTGATCCGCATTGATGCGCGGATAGTTGTCGTAATAAAACGACCCGTTGATGTGCTGCCTCTGGCTCAGGTTGTAGTCCATCTTGATGCTTGACTGCGTGTTGTGGAACCACGGATCGGGCTGGGACGACGGGCCTGCGTTGTTGGTCGTCAAGTTGGATTCAGGCTGGTAATACTTGTGGTAAAGCTGAAGAATTTGCGCCGTCTTCTTGCTGATCATGCTGGTTGGAATCTGGTTGTTGGGAAAAACGCAACCCGTCCCCGGACTATAGATCGAGCCGAGATAGATCGTGTTTTTGCAGCTATCTGTACCAAGTACATTGCTAACTGTCAGCATCGGGCTCAGGTCGGCATACTGCACGACGTTGCCGCTCGAATCCAATCCCATCATGGCGTCGGTGGGAACCGTCCGCGTATTCGGCCCCGTGCTCCACATCTGTTGCATGTACCGCTCGAAGGAGCCGTAGTAGAACAGTTTGTTCTTCACGACCGCCCCGCCAAAGCTGCCGCCCCAGTCGGAGAGTGAGTCGCTCTTCCGCAGATAAGCGGTCGCATTCGCAGGATCGGTGATGGCCGCAAGCCTGTTGGCTGCACTCAAGGCATCCAGATCCGTCGAGTGCAGGAAGCCGAACAACGAGCCGTGAATCTGGTTGGCGCCGGATTTCAATTCATAACGAAAAACACCGCCGCCGCTGCGACCTGCATCGGCGCCGATTCCCGCCGTGTCCGCTTCAAACTCCTGCACCGCTTCCATGGGGGGCTGCGACTCGCTGATGTAGCCGCCCAACTGCGAAACCGCCGAGGTGCCATCGATGAGCACCTCCTTGGTGAGCGCCATGCTGCCATCGATGTGCGAACTGTAGTCGGAGCCTTCCGCCCCCGGCACATACGCAAAGATGAAGTTGGAGAGATTGCGGCTGCCCTGCACATTCAAGGGAAGCTCGCTCACCGCTTCGCTATTCAGATTGGTTGAAACTGCGAAATCCTCGGTCTGCAGAATCGGAGACGCGGTCGTGACTTCCACAGTCTCGGTCGTTCCGCCCACTTGAAGCGCGGCATCGATCTCCGCGACCTGACCGATCAAAAGGGTAATTCCCTTGCGATCGAGACTCTTGAATCCGCTTTTGGTAAAACTCACTGCATAGTTGCCGACAGCCAGGTTGCCGACCCGGTAAAGACCCTGGTTGTCGGTGGTTGTTATCTGTACCTCGCCGGTGCCAATGTTCGTTGCACGGACCTGCACGCCGGGCAACACCGCCGACGATATGTCCTTGACTGTACCCGTAATGGTAGCGCGGTCCGATTGCGCACACAGGGGGACCGTCATGCCGACGACAAGCAACACAAGGGTTGCCAAAATCCTCTTCAGCGTCATCAAACTTCCTCCGTAAAGCCGTACGAGACACACGAGTGCTTTCCGCATCCTGCCGCCACGGCAGTGTCGCCGGGACAGCGTGTGTCTCTGAATCTAATTAAACCGGTTTTGCAACCAGTTTTTAAGCTGGTTTATTAAACCTGTTTAATTTCGTGAACACTCTAGTATTTCCTTGCTGCACATGTCAAGCGAATTTTGGTACTATCGCTTGGTGCGCAAATCAAGAGTTCTTCCCGCCCGCTCCGCTCGACCGGTGGGCACGCCTGGAAAGCCGATTAGTCTTCGCGACCTGGCAGCCTACCTTGGACTCTCCCGCTCTACCGTCTCACTGGTGCTCAACAACTCTCCGGTGGCTCAGGGCCTTACGGAGGAGACCCGGGAGCGTGTGCGGAAAGCCGCGGCCGACCTGCATTACAAGGCCAACTACTTCGCGCGCATGCTCAACAACAAGCGCAGCCAGATGGTGGGTATCCTTTCTCCCGATCTTGCGCAGGGCTATGACTCGGAAATCTTGAACGGCATTGAACGGTTGCTTGTCGAACGCGGCTATCTTTATTTCGTCTCCAGTCACCAGTGGAGCCAGGAGCTCATCGAGCAGCGCTTGAAAGTCTTTGCCGAGCGCGGAGCCGAGGGCGTGATCTTGATCAACACGCGCGTAGCGGCAGCGCAGGAGTTGCCTTTGGTTTCCATCGGGAGTCTGGAGAATGATTTTCCGCTGACCCGCATTACCGTGAACAATGCATATGGGATTCGACTGGCGCTCGAACACCTCTATGGGCTGGGGCATCGCAAGATTGCGTTCCTGAAGGGCCATGAACAGTCGAGCGACACCAATTCGCGCTGGGCCGCTTGCGTGGCGACCGCGCATCATTTGAAGCTGCGCATTTACCAGGAACATGTGGTTCAACTGGAACGCATTGACAACGGGCTGAGTCCCATCCGCGAGGGATATATCGCGGCAGAAGCGTTGCTGAAGGCAAAGCGCCCCTTCACGGCGCTGCTGGCATTCAACGATCTGTCGGCCATCGGCGCCATCCACGCGTTTCGCGATGCGGGCAAGCAGATTCCGGAAGATGTTTCGGTGGTAGGCTTCGATGACATTCAGGCGGCGACCATCGTGCAGCCCACGTTGACGACGGTCCGTCAGCCCTTGGCGCGGATGGGCATGCTGGCCGCCTCGGAGATGCTGGCCAGCATTGAAGACGCTCACTTGCAGCCGCGATGCATCTCGATCGAGCCGGAGTTGGTGATCCGGAACTCGAGCGCGGTGTGTGCGCAATCCTGATGCCGGACCCGAGCCCTCCGCAGAGAAAGCTCTAGAAGTAGGTCTGCACCAGGTCGATCACTTGATACTGAGCATTCAACACGGGCAGGCGGCGCCATTTGTCGAAGGTCAGGCAGGGATGGCAGATATCGAAGCCGATCATGTCGCCGACACGCAGATCGTCTTCGGCTGCGATGTGCAGGTAAGCGTGCTGATCCATCATTTTCGTGACTGTCCAATGCGCCGGGGCCGCTGTCGGCGTTGCGCCTCCCGGCCTGAAATGCAATGCGGGAACCGGCAGGCCTGAGTCGAATGCGGCATCGCGGCGGCCCATGCCGATAATCGCTTTCTCCGGCTCCGGAATCGACTGCACGTACGCCCAGATGTGCAGCGCGGGCACAAGTCCAGAGTTCATGCGGTGCGCAATCGGATTCCGTTCAGAAATCTTCGTCTGCGCTTCACAATAGGCGCCAAGGTCGTGCGTGAGATAGCAGCCTGGGCGCAAAACAATTTCAACGGCATCGCCAAACCCGGCAGCAGTGAAGACTTCCGCCACCACGTCGTACCATGCGGAGCCCGCGCCGGATAGCAGAGCGGGAACTCGCTGGAATTGCTTCTCCGCAGCGAGTTTTCGCGTGAGCGCAACCGCACGATCGAGGAAGGCGAGAATGGAGGCTTGGTCATCGAGCACGCCTTCATAGATCTCGACGCCGCAGAGTGCGACCGATTCGCTCCATTCGCCCAGTGCGACCAGCACCGACTGCAACTGCTCCTCGTCGCGTATGCCGGCCCGGCCGCCTGCAACACCCACTTCGAGAAGCACTCGCAGACGATGCCCTTTCCCGGCGAAATATGCGCCTAACTGGGCAACCTGGTCCGCGGAGTCGATGAGACAGTAGAACTCGAATGCAGGGTCCCGCAGCAGGCGCGCGATGATGGCGCAATTCGCTTTGCCAACCAACTGGTTCGCCATCAGAATGCGGCGTACCCCGTGTGCGTAGGCAACCTGCGTCTGATGCGCCGTTGCGAGCGTGATTCCCCACGCGCCCGCTTGCAATTGCCGCTCAAATAGCTTGGGAGCCATGGTCGTCTTGCCGTGGGGCGCAAGCTGAACTCCATAAGCTGCGATGAATTGCTGCATCCAGCGGAGGTTGTGCTGTAGTTTGTCTTCATAGAGGACGGCGGCCGGCAGGCTGAGGTCTTCGCGCAAAAGGTTCCAGTTCAATTGCGCAACATCCGTCACACCGAGCGCCGGATCGACAAAGCCCACACCTTTGTTCAACTCGCCGAGTGAAGCAAGCGCGACAGGAACGTCCAATTGCGTGGAATCTCTATCGTTCAAAAGGTGAATCTCCAAGAGCTTCGAGATTAAAGATGCACTGGTTTGGAACACGCAACGATCATAGACTATATTTTGAACCAGACGACATGTTGAGTTGCGACACACTGATACGAAATGCGATGGTTGTAGACGGCAGCGTTGCAGCGCCCGAGCTGTCGGATGTGGCCATCCGGGACGGCTCGATTCGTGCGATCGGACCATCGCTTGAGTTGGGCGCGTCAAGGGTCGTAGACGCAGAGGGTCTGGCGCTTGCCCCCGGTTTTATCGACGTTCACACCCACGACGACACCAGCGTGATTCGCACTCCGGCAATGCTTGCGAAGCTTTCGCAGGGCGTCACTACGGTGATTGTCGGCAATTGCGGCATCAGCGCTTCGCCTGTCACTTTGCGCGGTGACCCGCCCGATCCGATGAACCTGCTCGGCCGAGCGGAGAATTTCTGCTATCCAACTTTTGCGGCGTACGTTGCAGCGGTGAATGATGCGCGGCCCGCCGTGAATGTGGGCGCGCTGGTGGGCCATACGGCGCTGCGCAGCAACCAGTTGGATCGCCTGGACCGAACCGCGACGCAGACCGAAATCGCGGCCATGCGCGCCCAGTTGCAAGAGGCTCTGGACGGCGGAGCTCTGGGATTGAGCACCGGGCTGGCGTATCAGTCGGCCCGTTCCGCTTCGACGGAAGAAGTGCTGGCGCTGGCTGAACTGTTGGCAGCGGCGGGCGGGGTATATGCCACGCACATGCGCACAGAGACCGAAGCGATTCTCGACGCGATGAACGAGGCATTCTCGATCGGCCGCATGAGCCGTGTGCCGGTGATACTTTCTCATCTGAAGTGCGCAGGCATCGACAACTGGGGACGAAGCGGCGAGGTGTTGCACGCACTGGAGACGGCGCGGCAATCACAACTTGCCAGCTGCGACTGCTACCCCTATGCGGCCGGATCGAGCACGCTCGATCTGGGGCAAGTGGACGAGCGCGTTGAGATCGGAATTACCTGGAGCACGCCGCATCCGGAACAAGCGGGAAAGTCGCTGGCCAACATCGCGCAGGGATGGAAGGTGACGCAGTTGGAAGCGGCCAGGCGGCTGCAGCCGGCTGGAGCAATTTACCACAGCATTTCAGAGGACGACATGCGGCGGATTCTCGCTCACCCAGCAACCATGATCGGCTCCGATGGCTTGCCCAACGATCCTCGGCCCCATCCTAGGCTGTGGGGAACATTTCCGCGCGTGCTGGGGCGCTTGGCACGTGAGGAAAAGCTGCTCACTCTGCCGGACGCGGTTCATAAAATGACCGGGATGCCCGCGCAGAGATTCGGGCTTGCCAAACGCGGGCTAATCCGCGAGGGCTATTGCGCCGATCTGGTTCTGTTCGATGCGCAGAAGATCATCGACACGGCTACTTTTGCCGAGCCCGAGCGTCATGCGGAAGGAATCGCCAGCGTATGGGTCAACGGTGTTCTCTCCTATACTGCTGAAGGAGCTACAGGCAATCGCGCCGGACGCTTTCTCCGTCGCGGCAAAACAACCTGGGTTCAGTAATTCGGAAAATAGAAGGAGCTTGAAGATGGGCATCAAGCGGTATGGAGTAGAAGGCGGCAAGGGTGCGGGGGGACAGCAACTTCCCTTTGCACGAGCGGTTGAAGCGGATGGATGGCTCTATGTGTCGGGCCAGACTCCGATGGTGCGCGGCGAGTTAGTCGCCGGTAACATCGGAGCACAAGCCCGTCAGGCGATTCAGAATCTTCTATCCATCCTGAACGAAGCGGGATATGGTCCCGAGCATGTGGTGCGGTGCGGCGTATGGCTTGATGATCCGCGCGATTTTTCAGCCTTCAATGCAGTCTTCAAAGAGTTCTTCGGCGAGCATCCACCGGCCCGCTCCTGCGTCGTGTCGAGCATGGTGGTCGATTGCAAGGTTGAGATCGATTGCGTAGCCTATAAAGCTCCGGGCGCTTGATCTGCGGATGTTCCTCTCGTTTTTTCTCATCCTGAATGAAGCTGTCCACGTAAGGCACCGTACCTCGTGAGCCCATGATCGATCAGCACAGCATCTTTCTGCTTGTCTCGACGTTGATTGCAGTCGTCGGTTTGATTCTGCTGATCGCTGTCGCCAAGCTCAACCCATTCATCACCTTGTTTCTCACTTCCCTGTCGCTGGCCCTGGTCGCAGGCATGTCGCTGGCGTCCGTAGTCCACTCCTTCGAAGCCGGAATGGGCGGGACCCTGGGGCACATTGCGATTGTTGTGGCGCTGGGTACGATGCTTGGCAAGATGATGGCCGAGTCCGGCGGCGCAGGCCAGATCGCGCATACGCTGATCCGGATTTTCGGTGAGAAGCGCGTCCACTGGGCCATGGTCGTCATCGGACTCGTGGTCGGCTTGCCCGCGTTTTTTGAAGTCGGCTTCGTACTGCTGATCCCGATTGCATTCACAGTGGCGCGGCGCACCAGGACTTCGCTGGTTCTGGTGGGACTACCAATGCTGGCCGGGCTTTCTGTTGTCCACGGATTGGTGCCGCCGCATCCGGCTGCACTACTGGCAGTGACGATTTTCAAAGCGGACGTGGGCCGCACAATTCTCTATGCATTGATCGTCGGACTTCCGACTGCGATCATTGCGGGACCGCTCTATGCAAAACTGATTGCGCCGCACATTCATCTCCCCGCAGAGAATCCCATGGCCGCCGAGTTTGTGGAGCACGGCGTAGAGCGCAGTCTGCCTGGGTTCGGCCTGACCTTGTTCACCATTCTCTTCCCTGTCCTGCTGATGTTGATTGGCAGTTGGGCAGATGCGATTTCGGCGCCCTTGAGCCCCATCAACCAGGCCCTGCACCTGATTGGCAACGACGATATGGCGCTGCTGATCGGCGTGCTGCTGAGCTTTTTCACTCTTGGCCGCTTGAGAGGATTTTCGCGCGACACGATTTTGCGATTCAGCAACGAGTGCCTTGCGCCGACAGCGACAATCACTCTGCTGGTGGGCGCGGGCGGGGGCTTTGGCCGCGTCTTGCAGGACAGCGGCGTCTCCCAGGCAATTGTCACGGTCGCGCTCAATAGCCACGTTCCGCTGCTCCTGCTGGCGTGGATGCTCGCGGCGCTGATGCGCCTGGCCACAGGTTCGGCAACCGTGGCCATGACCACCGCAGCCGGCATTGTCGCTCCCATCGCACTGCACAGCACGGGCGTGCAACCAGAGTTGTTGGCGATTGCCACCGGTGCAGGCTCGCTGATTTTTTCGCACGTGAATGACGGCGGATTCTGGCTGGTGAAAGAGTATTTCAACATGACCGTTGCGCAGACGCTCAAGACCTGGTCTGTCTGCGAGACAATCATTTCGGTGACCGCGCTGCTTCTCACCGTTGGTTTGTCATTTGTGGTTTGACGACGGGATTGACGCAAGCCCGAGTCAAACTTGATGGAAGGATGAATGCAATGAGCAACGAGTTCGAAACCATGGTTTCCCGCCGGTCTTTTCTGAAGAGCGCCGCCGCTGTGACAGTCGCGCATTCCGCGTTGGGCGTTGCGCAGCAGGCCGCGAACCGAGCGAAGAGCGACAAGGTTTTTGCCTATGTGGGAACCTACACCGGCGCGGTGGGCGTAGGAAGCAATGGCGAGGGAATCTACCTGGTCGAGATGGATCGAGTGACCGGCGAGTTATCGCGGATGAAGCTGGCCGCGAAGACTCCCAATCCATCGTGGATTGCGATTCATCCTTCGAAGAATTATTTGTATGCCGTCAACGAAGTTGCAGACTACAACGGCGACAGCGGCTCGGTAAGCGGCTTCGCGATTGACCCAGCTACTGGCAGTTTGACTGCGCTGAATACCGTCACTTCCGAAGGCGCTGGACCCGCGCATCTCAGCATAGACGCATCGGGCAAATATGTGTTTGTTGCGAACTACGGAGGCGGGAGCATTGCCGTGCTCCCGATCCTTGCTGGCGGACTGCTGGAATCGGCCGTGGACGTTCATCACGATAGATCAGACCTCGGAAGCACCCATGCGTCCGACACTCCTGAGGGCAGCTTTGCCATCAGCGGGCACGATGCGCCGCACGCGCACATGATTGCTCCTGACCCGCAAAACAAATTCATCCTGGCGACTGACCTTGGCCAGGATCGAATCTATGTTTACCGCTTCGATCCGAGCACCGGAAAGCTCACTTCGTCTGGCAACCAGCCCTTCGCTTCCCTGCCCTCCGGGGACGGGCCTCGCCACTTTGCATTTCATCCCAATGGGCATTGGCTGTACGCGATTCAGGAAGAGGCTTCGACGGTCGTCTTCTTCCACTACGATCCAGCCGCCGGATCGCTTACTTCGCAACAAACAATCTCCGCATTGCCCGATGGATTTGCAGGATCCAGCTTCGCGTCGGAAGCTCTGGTTTCGCCGGATGGGCGGTTTCTCTACGCAGCAAACCGGCTGCACGACACAATCGCCGCGTTCTCCATCGACGCCACCGGCAGGCTGAAGCAGATTGGCGAAACATCCACACTGGGAGATTATCCCGGCCAATTCCAGATCGATCCTACCGGCAATTTTCTCTATGCGTGCAATCGGCGCAGCGACAACATTACTTCGTTCAAAATCGATCGCGAGACGGGCCTGCTGAGCTTCACAGGGCATTACACGGCAGTGGGAAGTCCGGCGAGCATTACCTTCCTCGGGTGATTGCCAGGGTATGCCCGGGCCTGCGGCGCGAACGGAATTCGCGGGTCTAAGCCACGTCCGATGGAACTTCAAAAGTGACCAACTCGGAGCGGAAACCGCGGGTGCGAAACGCGCCGTAAGTAATGCCGGCTACCATCCATACCGCGCCCAGCACCAGCGCCTTGCTGCTGAGGTTGAACCAGATGAAGGCGCAGATGAGAAACCCCAGGGTAGGCACGATGAACCCGCTCAGACCGCTCTTGTCCTGCTGTCCACTTTTCCTGATCCGCCAAAGGTGAACGAACGCCGCGGCATTCACGCCCATGAAGGCGATGAAGGCTCCGAAGTTCAGACACTGCGCGCCGATCTCATAAGCGCCGCCACCGAGGCGATTGGCAAAGAACTCAAGCAGGCCGGCACCGAGCAGCGCAAAGATTCCAACGGCCACGATGTTGTTGCGGGGAACGCGATGTTTTGGTTCGATGGCGCCGAAAAACGATTTGGGAAGCGCGTTGCCACGCCCCATGCCGTAAAGAAGGCGTCCGGCGGCAAGTTGCGACCCCATACCGGAACCCATGTTGGCGATCAGCAGCGTGAAATTGACGATCTGGAAGAGCACCATGCCGCCGGCCTTGCCGGAGACCAGCGCAAACGCCGACTCGACGTTATCGCTGGAGAAAGGCTGCGATCCCCAGATGAGTTGCGCCGCGTAGACTTCCAAGCCGGAAAGAACGCCCGTAATGAGGCAGACGAGAACCGTGGCCAGCATGATGTTACGGCGCGGATTCCTCACTTCTTCAGAAAATGTGGAGATGGCGTCGAAGCCGATGTAGGTGAGCACGGCAACCGAGGTGCCGGCAAAGATGCTGGAGGCGTGGAAGGTGCTGGGGTCGTAGAACGGACGAGAGAAGAATCCGGGATCGTAATGCATGTGCCAAACCGTACGGATGACGCAGCCCAGGAAGAGAACGACCACCACCACCATGCCGGCGCAGAGTGCCTCGTTCAATTGCGCGGAAGTCTTGATGCCGCGCAGATTCAGCACCGTGAAGAAAAGCGCGAAAAAGAGAATCCAGACGTAAAAGGAGAGGCCGGGAAGGATATTCATAGCGGCCTTGGCGCAGAAGGCAGTGCAGATGAGCGGATTGATCAGGTAATCCATCACCATGCCCCAGCCAACCACGTAGCCGAGAGCGGAATGCATCTCCTGGCCGACGTAGGTGTAGGCCGAGCCCGCGCTGGGATACACCCGCGCCATGCGGCCATAACTGATGGCCGTGAACAGCATGGCGATCATGGCGATGAAGATCGTAGTGACGACATGGCCATGCGCCTTGTTGCTGATGACGCCGTAGATCCCCATCGGCGCCGTCGGCTGAATGATGACCATGCCGATGATGATGAGGTTCCACAGGCCGAGCGTGCGATGCAGGCTGACGGTTCCTGGCTGAATCTTTTCTCCGGAGGCTGCCATGAGAGTCCTTTGTCGGAATAACAACTGCGTCTTGAATGTGTTTCCCGGATCCCCTCCCTGGTCGCGAATGCAAGAGCGCGGCGAGGGTGGGACACCCGGAGATGTGTGTCCTTATTGATCCTGCCCTTAAAGAGTGTTGCGCCCTCCCACCCATTTCGCGATAAAACTTGCGAAATGCATGGGGCACGGAGCTTCAGCTTAGGGGCTTGATCAATTGTGGGCCGCAGCGGCAGCCGTCGGAGTGATGGTATCAGACGCGACGTTCCAACCTTCGATCTGAACAATGGGCGCGGCGGCGTTTTCCGGCAACAACGCAGTCAGCGTGCGCGACTCGCCCGGCGTCAGCTCGATCCAGTTGTCGGACCAGAGGACGGGAGCGATGAGGCCCCCGGATGGTGTGCGGACCGCAGCGTGAAGCTGAAACGCCAATGCCGCGGATGGATTGTCGAGATGGAGCCGCAGTTCGCGGCCACGCGACGTGGTCTCGATCTCGGCATGAGCAAGCACTTTGGCCGGAGGGAGCTTCGTCAGCGCGGTCAGGTCCTCGTGGCGCGCGGCGGGCGTGTGCGTGTAGTCGGTTCTTGGAAAATCGAAAGTGGTGAGCGTGCCCGGCACCCAGTAGAAGTTGCGGCTGACGACGCGGCCCGCAGCATCCGACAAGGTCAGATCGATGAAGAAGGTTCGGTCGGCATCGGAGTAGAGATTTTCCGGTATGGTGAACACGCGCTGCGTGCTGTCAACGCCCGCATCGATGGTCGCTTCCGAACTGAACATTTCCTTCCACGCCAGGTTGTGGACATGGACGCTGGCATGAAGACCGGCGACGGAATCATATGTACTGTTGACGACCATGACCGACGCATCGTCATACGAGTACTGAATGTGCAGCGGCTCACAGGCCTTCTTGGCTGCGAAGTATCCAGCTCCAGCGTCGAGGTAGTAGTCGTACAGGTGCCAGATCATCGACGGCCACGCATTGTTGAGCATCCACTGAATCACGCCCGTGGACTGATACTTGTTTCGCGCGTAGGCCTCGAACATGGCGCGCTCGGAGTCATACTCCATGGTCTGCGCCATGCGCTCGTACTCGGCCGAAGAGTGTGGCGTGGCATACACGGCCGCCATGGTCTGGTCAAAGACCTTGAGGTTGACGAATTCGCCGCCTCCGTAGTGCAGGCTCCACGCGGCTGTGGGCGGCCACGCTTCCGGATCGGGCAGGAACTTTTGCCGGCTGGCAAGCGATGGAATGGCCGGACCTGGGCTGGTTTCCGTGTTGAACCCGAATGCGCCGCCATTTTGCTTATCGACGTACCAATAACTGGGCGCGACATAATCGTACGGCCCGGTCATCTTGACGCCGCTGGCGCCAGTCACCGTGGTGGGTGTTCCTGTTGCCGAGGACAGAATCGGATTGGGCCAGTGCGTCTCGGCTTCGACTTTCAGGTACGCGCGCTCGACATCGGCGGGCGGAGGATTGTCGCTGCCATTGAGCCACACCAGCAGGCTGGCATGCGCACGCAGACGGAGCATCTGCGCGCGGAGCGAAGCGGTCGCAATTGTGAGATCTTCCGGAGTCCAATCCTTCCAGTGCTCCCAGTGATCGCAGCAGCACCAGCCGAGCATCACCAGGATGCCCTGCTGATCCGCCAGATGGAAGAACTCGTCGGTCTCGAGCTTGCCCTCCAGGCGGATAGTGTTCAGGTTCATGTCGCTCACCAGCCGGAACTGGTCGCGCAGGCGGGCTTCATCGGTGCGCAGCAGCATGTCCTGCGACCAACCGGCGCCACGAATCAAAATCGGCTTGCCGTTCACGCGGAAAAGGCGGCTCCCGTTGGCCGTGAATTCTGAAGTGATTTCGCGGAACCCGAAGTCAACGCTTTTCTCGTCCGACTGCTGGCCTTGAATGTTGAAGCGAACCGCGAGGCGCTCCAGATGCGGCTGGCCCATCTGGCGCGGCCACCAGGGCTTGGGATCCTGCACACGCAGTTGCGGAAACAGCTCGGGAGTGAAGACGATGGTCCGGTCTTCATTGGGCGCCAACTCGACGGGCTGCTCGAAGCGAACGCCGGCAGCTTCTCCAGATGCGATGCCCTTCACCGCGCGATCTGTAGCGTTGTGG
>Ga0255352_1000925_pt1 | contig 15557 bp, 11 predicted proteins | sample HBST0metaG_FD_189939 | JGI IMG/M metagenome (GOLD analysis project Ga0255352, IMG submission 189939) | Peat soil microbial communities from Stordalen Mire, Sweden - H.B.S.T0 | ecosystem: Environmental > Terrestrial > Soil > Wetlands > Peat | place: Sweden: Norrbotten County, Stordalen Mire...
TACCATACGACAAGGAGCAAGGGTTTCATGGCAGAGAGCATTTTGCACGTAGGCCTGTGTGGTATTGGACTGGACGCATACTGGCCGCAGTTCGAGGGCCTGCACTCACGGTTGGAAGGCTATGTTCGCCAGGTTGGCGAGCGTCTGAAAGAAGCCGGCGCGGTGGTCGAGAATTTGGGCCTAGTGGATACGCCGCAACGCGGACAGGAGGCTGGCCATGCCTGTCGGCGCGCCGATGTGGATCTACTGGCGATTTATGTGACCACATATGCGCTGTCGAACACGGTGCTACCCATGGTGCAACGCGCCATGGTTCCCGTGCTGGTCTTGAATCTGCAACCGACCGCGGCCATCGATTACGAAGCGTTCAATCGGCTATCCAATCGCACGGCGATGACCGGCGAGTGGCTGGCGTATTGCTCGGCCTGTCCGGTGCCGGAGATCGCCAACGTGTTGGTGCGGGCAGGCCTGCCGTTCCACCAGGTGACCGGAGTGCTGGGCGACGAGGCCACGTGGAAAGAGATAGACGAGTGGATCGGGGCCGCGCGCGTGAAGAAGACGTTGGCCGACAATCGACTGGGATTGCTGGGCCACTATTACAACGGCATGCTCGACATCGCAACCGATCTGACGCAGGTTTCCATCACCTTCGGCAGTCACATAGAACAACTGGAAGTGGACGAGTTGAGCGCGCTGCGCAGGTCGGTCAACAATGCTGCGATTGCTGCACGCGTGGCCGATTTCCGCAGTGCTTTCGATGTGCAGCCCGACTGCCCGGAGGAAGAGTTGGCGCGCGCGGCGCGAACTTCTGTGGCTCTTGATGCTCTTGTCACCGAGCACGACCTGCAGTCGATGGCTTACTACTATAGGGGTAGCGGCGTGCCGGAAAACGAAGACACGATCAGCTCCATCATTCTGGGCACATCGCTGCTGACGGCGCGCGGCGTGCCGGTGGCTGGGGAGTATGAAGTGAAGAACGTTCTGGCCATGAAGATCATGGATAGCTTTGGTGTGGGCGGATCGTTCACCGAGTATTACGCTATGGACCTGAATGCCGATCACGTCCTGATGGGGCACGATGGCCCCGGTCACCTGGCTATCGCCGAGAACAAAACAAAAGTGCGTTCGCTCGATGTGTATCACGGCAAGGTGGGCCGCGGGCTTTCCGTCGAGATGAGCGTCAAGCACGGTCCGGTGACGGTACTCTCTGTCGTCGAAGACCGCCAGCATGGATTCAAGCTGCTGGTCGCAGAGGGCGAAAGCGTTGCTGGCGAGATTCTGCGCATCGGCAACACGAACAGTCATTACCACTTTCCCCTCGGCGCGCGCGGCTTTGTCGAAGCATGGAACGCGCAAGGGCCTGCGCATCATTGCGCGGTGGGCGTTGGTCATATTGCAACAAAGCTAAGCAAACTGGCGCGGTTGTTGGAACTGCCGATGATTGAGGTCTGTTGATGGCTCGATCCATGCGCGATGAAGACATTGTCCTACTTAGCGTGAGACGTAAAGTCAAAGAAACGTTAGAGCATCTCTCCTGAAGGTATAGAGCGAGTTGATGCTGCTTCGTTGACGCAACCAGCAGGGAGCAGCAACTTGGCAGGACTCTCGCCACTTTACAGTATCAGGAGAGATGCTCTAGTTGCACCATTCGGAGCAAGCTATATGAAATCACTGATTCGCGCATGCGGCATTCTCAAGATATTTCGCGATGAATCCGAATGCTTGCGACTAATCGACGTCGTGGAGCGCACGGGGTTGCACAAAACCACCGCGTTCCGCATGCTGGTCACACTGGTAGCCTGCGATTTGCTCAAGAAGGTGGGTGGCAGCAAATACAAGTTAGGCATTCGTCCGCTGGGAAAGAAGCGTTTCCGCTTCGGCTACGGCGTGCAGAGCGTCGAGTTCGGATTCAGCGGGGCTGTGACCGAAAGCTTGCAGCGAAGCGCGGCAGCGGCGGACATCGATCTGCTGGTGTTGGACAATCACGACACTGCCAGCGTGGCGCTGCAGAACGCCAATGTGTTCGTCAAGGAGCGTGTCGATCTGATGATCGAGTCCCAGACCGACACGCGCATTGGCAGTCGCATCTCGGCCTGCTTCCGCGCTGCGTCGATTCCACTAATCGCCATTGAAATTCCGCATCCCGGCTCCATTTTCTACGGCGCAAACAACAGTCTGGCCGGGTTGATTGCTGGTCGTCACCTGGCACAATGGGCTGAGTCGCACTGGCAGGGCAATGTGGACGAACTTTTGTTATTAGAGCTGCCCAAGGCGGGCCAAGTGCCGAACGCGCGCATTCTGGGCAGTATGCTGGGCGTGGTCGAGCGATTGGTGTGGCTGGGCGACTCGCAGATTAAAATTCTGCGCACCAGCGGCCATTATGAGAACACACTTGCCCTCACGCGCACTCATCTGAGGAAGACCAAGGCCAAACGGATTCTCGTTGCCGCAATCAACGATCCATCCGCGCTCGGGGCTCTGCAGGCCTTCCGTGACGCGGGCCGAGAGGAACAGTGCGCAATTGCCTCACACAATGCGTCGCCGGAAGTATTTGAAGAACTGGCTAAGAAGGAGAGCGGCCTGATCGGCTCTGTAGGCTATTTCCCGGAGCGCTATGGTGAGGGCGTTATTCCGCTCGCGCTCGATCTTCTCGCGGGCAAGCGTGTTCCGCGCGCAACCTTCGTCCACCACGAGATGATCACGTCGGCAAATCTGAGATCCTTTTATCCTGAAGGCGTGATCCAAGCGATGCCTCCACAGGGTAAGCGCCCGCAACAAGTATGAGAGGTCAATGGAAACTCTGATTCGTTGTTCTTTTGTAAGTGATCCATGCTGATATTTCTTCGAACTTGTCTATAGGAATTGCTCGTCTGTGTCATCCGCCCTATGAGCATAGGATTTTGAGGAGCACAGAAAGCTTCGTAGCACATACGTCGTGAAGGAGATTTTATGTCTAGGAAATACCTTAGGCGCGGGCTCAACTTGTCCGCCAAATTTGCGGCCATGGCAATTCTCACGTTCGGCGTTGGACGGAGTGTGGCGCAGAGCGTGCCGCTGGTAACGGGTGACACTCGCGTCGACAAATTACTGAGCCAGATGACTCTCGAAGAGAAACTATCGCTGATTCATGGCGCGCAGGAAGATCCAGCCGTTTATCAGGGGCAGGCGGGCTATCTGCCGGGAATTCCTCGCTTGGGCATCCCCGGCTTGCGCTTGGCCGATGGGCCTCCGGGAGTTCTCACGCGCCATCCTTCGCAGGCCGAGACCGCAACCATGGGCATCGCCGCCACCTTCAGCCGCAAAACAGCAGAAGACAATGGCATGGTCATCGGTCGTGAATGCCGCGCGCTGGGCATCGATGTCTCGCTGCAACCCTTCGTGAATATCGCTCGCGATCTCGAGTTCGAACGCGCCTTCAACACCTACGGCGAAGATCCCTTTCTTTCGGGCGAGATGGCCGTGGGCGTGACCAAGGGCATTCAGTCGCAGCACGTGATGGCGCAGATCAAGCACTTTGTCGGCTACGACTCCGAGGGAACCTCGACCTGGATCGATGACCAAACGCTGCACGAGGTCTACGTGGCACCCTTCGAGGCCGCCATCCGCCGCGCCGACGTCAGTTCGATCATGTGCTCCTACAATCGGCTCAATGGGACCTTCGCCTGCGGCAACCAATCCACGCTTACCAAGATTCTGCGCGACGAGATCGGCTTCAAGGGCTTTGTCACCTCCGACTGGGGCGCGGTGCACGCGGTCAACTTCATCAACGCCGGCCTGGACATGGAGATGCCTGGCGAGCCGAGCGACGGCGCTCTGGGAATGCTGCCCAGCTTCTTCGATTTCAAGGTCGTTCCCCCGACGCCGTCTGCGGGCGCGATGGGAGACTTTATGGAGAACTTTTTTGGACACCTGCCCGAGGAGCCGAAACCGGAGATCAGCTTGAGCGGGATGAGTGACTTTGGCAAGAAGCTTGACCCGAAGAAGATGCCTGAAGCGCTGAAGGATGGCACCGTGACCGAAGCGACAATCACCCGCGCCGCCGGCCGCGTGCTCTACGAAATCGTGCACTTCGGCTACCTCGACGGGCTCTCGAAGCATGAAGTGACGGCTCAGTCGGTGGAAGAAAACGCTAAGATTATCCAGAAGACCGGCGAAGAAGCTGCGGTTCTGCTCAAGAACGACGGTGATGCGCTGCCGCTCAAGGCCGCGGACCTCGACTCGACAGTACTGATCGGCCCCACGGCGCTTCAGGTGGATTCGATCGGCATGAGCGGTGAGCGCTCCGCGGGCCTTCCCGAGCGGCAGATCGGACCGTACGAAGCGATCAGGAAGATCACCGGCAGCAGCAACATACAGATTGCCGTGGCCGACGATATGACCGGTTCGACGATTCCCGCCGCTCTCTTGACCCACGGCGGCAAGGCTGGCCTGGTGCGCGCGGATGGCACGGTGGATGCGACTGTCGATTTCACCACCAAAGGCGGTAATGCCCTGCCAGCGAACTCGAAGATTACCTGGAAGGGCACGCTGACCGTGCTCTCGGACGGCGAGTACTGGCTCTATCTGCAGGCGCTCGGCACCAATGCAGTGTTGAACCTCGACGGCAAGCGCGTGGGACGCACCGGCGCCACGCAGGGTGGCGTGCATGGCGACATTCTGCAGGCCAACCAGGACAATGTGATGCCGACCATCGACAGGCTCGACAACGTGCGTCGCGCCATCGAACTCAAGGCCGGTCCGCACGCAATCGAGGTCTTGATCGATCCAGACACCTCGAACGCCCCCGGCCAGGTACGCCTCAACTGGTACACACCCGAGCAGCGCAAGGCCGACCACGAGGCCGCAATTGCCGCGGCGAAGAAGGCCAAGACCGCTATAGTCTTCGCTTGGACGCGACTGCACCCAACCTTCGGCTTGCCGGGAGACCAGAATAAGTTGATTGAGGAAGTGGCCGCGGTGAACCCAAACACGATTGTCGTCCTCAACACCTCCCTGCCCGTAGCGCTGCCCTGGGAGAATAAGGTAAAGGCGATTCTCGAAATGTGGTGGCCGGGCGACGAAGGCGGCTGGGCCACGGCCAACCTGCTTACCGGCAAGGTGAGCCCCGCCGGCCGGCTCCCGGTGACCTGGGGCAAGGCCCTCACCGACTATCCGGCGACCAATCCCAAGTACCCAGAGCGGTCGAAGAAGGGCATCGATGGCAAGACCACTTACAGCGAGGGCATCGACGTGGGATATCGCTGGTTTGATCGCAAAAAGATTGAACCGCTCTATCCCTTTGGTTATGGGCTAAGTTATACCAGCTTTAATTACTCAGACCTCAAGGTGGTCAAATCCTCCGATGGCGGTCTCGATGTTACATTCACCATCCGTAACAAGGGTGGCGTGGCGTCGGACGAAGTGCCGCAGGTCTATCTTGATGCGCCAGGGACGATTCCGGGGGGCGTGCAGTTCCCGGTGCGTACCTTCGCTGCGTTTGACCGCATCACTTTAGCGGCCGGAGAAACGAAAACCGTGACGCTGCATGTGGCGCCTCGGCAGTTACAGTATTGGTCAACGAACGCCGACAAGTGGATCACCGCGATTGGCAAGCGGAAAGTATCGGTTGGCGCCTCTTCGCGTGATTTGCGCCTCGAGACAAATGTTGTCGAGTAGTGAGAGCGAGTCAGCGCACCCGCGTTCCGATTAAAAACAGAGAGAACGCTCGCTGCCTGCCAGAACCATCGCCGCTTCATTCCTGGTCAACTTTTCTCAAACCGCGATGAAAGGAATCGAATGTCGAAAAATCTAGAAATTGATCGTCGAACGTTTTTGGGAAGCGCCGCGTTGGTGTCAGCAGGTTTGTGGATTGGATTTGGAACCCGACAACTAACAGCAGAGGCCACTGCGCAGGAGTTGCAGGATGGCTTCGCCAATCCACCGGCATCGGCCCGCCCATGGGTCTACTGGTTCTGGATCAACGGCAATCTCACGAAAGAGGGAGTTACCGCCGATCTGGAGGCAATGCAACGAGTGGGCATCGGCGGTGTCCTCATCATGGAAGTGGATGGCTCGCCGAAGGGCAACATTGCGTTTGGAACCAAGCCTTGGCAAGAGATGTTTCTGTTCGCTTGTCAGGAGGCAGACCGCTTGGGCATCGAGATCAACATGAATAACGATGCCGGTTGGGCTGGCAGCGGGGGGCCCTGGAACACGCCTGAACTGTCCATGCAGCGCGTGCTGTGGTCGGAAGTCGCGCTCCAGGGAGGTCGCAGTTACGATGGCGAACTCCCTCTGCCGAGACCGCAACCGGACGGCCGCAACAGCTCCGGTGGGCTTGGCGGAGAGCCTGCTCTAGAAGCTGAACATTACTACCGGGACATCGCAGTGCTTGCGTTTCCTTCTCTGGAAAACAATTCATACCGGATTGCCAATATTGGATTGAAAGCCGGTTATGATGCCAGATCGACGCCGCCCGGGATTGATATGGGGATTCCCATGCTGCCAATCAGGTTTGATCCGGCACCAGTCAATTCCACGATTGAGTTGACGCGGATTCTCAACATCACTGAACACTACCAAAACGGTCGCCTGACCTGGGATGCGCCGGCGGGAAACTGGACCGTTGTCCGCTTCGGACATGGTTCGACAGGAGCGTCCAACCATCCGTGCCCGCCGGCCGGGCAAGGCCTGGAGTGTGACAAGCTGAGCAAGGTTGCGGTCGAGCAGCATTTTCAGCATTTCGTCGGGGAACTTCTTAAGGTGATTGGTCCACTAGGCGGCAAGACGCTTGTCTCCACGCACGTCGACAGCTGGGAAGTGGGCTCACAGAACTGGTCCCCGCTATTTCGGGAGGAGTTTCAAAAGCGGCGCGGCTACGACCTTCTGCCCTTTCTCCCAGTGATGACCGGGCGGGTGATAGGCGATGCCGAAGTCTCCGAGCGGTTTCTGTGGGATCTGCGGAAGACGATTTCGGACTTGATCGCCGAGAACTATTATGGGCATCTTCGCGAATTGGCAAACGCAGCCGGTTTGCGCCTGTCCTCGGAACCCTACGATGGAGACCCGATGGACGAGATGACGTCTGCGGCTTATCTAGATGAGCCGCAAACGGAGTTCTGGTACCATCGTGCGAATCAACCCGTCAACGAAGCGGGGGACTTCGGCGACGCATACCGTTCCTATTCCTGGGTGGCTGGCATGGCATCAGCCGCGCATACGAATGGCAAGAAGATTCTCGCCAGCGAAGCTTTTACCGCAATGCCTGGTGAGAATTGGCTCGGTCATCCAGCCACTCTGAAGCCTCTTGGCGATTGGGCATTCTGTAGCGGGATTAACCGCCTCATTATTCACCGCTATGCAATGCAGCCATTTCTCGACCGCAAGCCCGGCATGACAATGTCGTTCTGGGGTCAGCACTACGAGCGGACGCAAACATGGTGGGAAGAGTCAAAAGCCTGGCACGAGTACCTTACGCGCTGCCAGTACATGTTGCGCCAGGGGCTGTTTGCCGCCGATCTTCTCTACCTTCAAACAGAGGCTGCGCCCAACAGATTCATGCCGCCCAGCGTGGATATGAAGAACCCTATCCCGCCCGATCCTCCGGGATATAACTTCGACGGCTGCACGGCGGACACGATATACAAGCGCATCTCGATCAAAGACGGTCGCATTGTGCTTCCCGACGGCATGAGCTATCGCCTGCTGGTCTTGCCAAAGGAAGGTGAACAGGTGCAAGCGGGATTGATGACGCCGGAACTTCTGAAGCGAATTGAGCAGTTGGTCAATGAAGGAATGACGATCGTTGGGCCGCGTCCAGTGAAATCGCCTAGCCTGACCAACTACCCTGCTTGCGATACAGAACTGTCCGCAATTGCCGACAGGCTTTGGGGAAGTACCACGGAGCCAGCGGGCGACCGCAACGTGGGCCTGGGACGTGTTGTCTGGGGAAAGACGCCGCAGGAAGTCTTGACTGCGATGAATATTCCCGTGGACTTCGCGACTGGAGAACGGGGAGTCTTTCGGTATATCCATCGGCGCGCAGACGATGGAAGCGATATTTACTTTGTTGCGAACAAGAACAGCAAAGCCACCGAGACCGTATGTTCCTTCAGAGTTATAGGGCGACGTCCGGAGTTTTGGTGGCCCGAGGACGGAAGCATCGAAAAACCGGCTGTGTATGAGGATTCCAATGGAGTGACGAGCGTACCTGTCCGGCTCAACGAATTCTGCTCAGTGTTCGTGGTTTTTCCCGGCCAAAGCAAGGTGGAAGCGGACCGTGTTACCACGATTGCCCGTAACGGCAGTGTACTTACGGCGGGCTCGGGAGCTACCATTCAGGTCTGCCGAACGCAACGTGGTTCGTTTGAGAGCCTGGTATGGCAACCGGGGAAGTATAGTCTGCAACTGGCCAACGGCACGGTGAGTACCTTCAATGTTCCCTCCGTAAACCTACCGGTCATGATCGACGGTCCATGGAAAGTAGAATTCGCTAGCGGCTGGGGCGCACCGCAACAGGTGCGGTTCCCGGAACTGATTTCATGGACGGAGTATCCCGATCCAGGTGTCAAGTATTTCTCCGGAAAAGCGACTTACAGCAAACAAATCCAAATTCCGGTTTCTCTGGTGAGCAAAGACCGCGCCCTCTACCTGGACCTCGGAGATGTGGGAGTTATCGCCAGCGTAAAGCTAAACGGAAGAGATCTTGGCATTCTGTGGCGAGCCCCGTTCCGTGTGGAAATCACGAGCGCAGTGCATGCTGGTGCGAATTCACTGGAGGTGATGGTGGTAAATCTGTGGCCGAATCGTCTTATTGGGGACGAACAACTTCCGGATGATTGTGAGTGGACATCATTTGCTGGCTTTGGACCTCCGCCTCCTAGTGGGTCGGAAGCGACCGCAGGTCAGGTTCTCCAGCGGCCAGTTATGCAGACGCTGAAAGCATATCCGCAGTGGTTGCTGGACGGAAAACCAAGTCCGACAGGTCGCTTTACGTTCAGTATTATCAAGGTTTGGAGCAAAGATGCACCGTTGCTTCGATCCGGTTTGCTTGGCCCCGTCACGCTCGTCTCGGCTGCACGAGTCACACAGCCACGCTCCGCTCGGCCCAAGATGCAGCAGCTCTAGCGCCAGTTGATGTTCATCTAGGGCGTAAGACAGAAGCGGCGAGGTAGATGAAGGCCTGAAAGCTGGAGTCTGTTTTACAACTTCTCATGGCGATGCCTCTGAATTCCTTGAGTCTTTGAAAGAAGTTCTCGACGAGGTGTCGCCATTTGTACTTTTTCGCGTCGTATTTGGCCGAATTCAACCGCTTGGCTCTTGGTGGAATCACGGCTTCAACTCCGCGTTGCCATAGATCGCGGCGCAGCCAATCCGCATCATAAGCCTTGTCGCCCAACAAAGCGCCAAGCTGAGCCCGTCGAGTAGCGCGGCCACGCCAGTTGTTTCCCCGCGCTGCCCGGGCATAAGGCAGAAGCTGAGTTTGGCAAGTAATCTTGGGTTCTTCCGCACATTTGGTGATACTGCCTAACAGGCAGAAATTGCGGTAAACTGACACTGATTTTACAGAGGTTGCGGCGCGGCGTTCTTCTCAGCGGCCGCGCCCAGATTGAAGTGTGCGCGCTTGTGGTTGTTTTCTGTCCGTTTTCACCAAAAGTGCGGAAGAGCCCAAACCAGAATGCCAGAATCACGGTCATCTGTATCACTGGCGTTCCTCATTGTTGCCCGGACTCCACTTATGAAGTGCTTATGCTTTGCTCATACTTCGCTTAGATTCGCATCCATGAAGTATTTGGCATTGCTCCTGCATTCCTCTTGCTTCGCTTATCATCACCATACAAATAGATGTAGCCTACATCGTAGGTCACGGATGTCCGGTTAAAAGTTGAATAGATTCAACTGGTTGCCTGAGTTATATAAGTCATTTTGGATTTCATCTTACTGAAGTGCCTGTAAAATGGGAGTTTTCTCGAAAAGGGTAACACTGAAAACCTGTAGAAGTTGGTAGAGGCTGGCCTCGATTTTCAGCCGTTTGCGCACGATGGCGACCAGCACATAGGCTGAAACGGCGATCCTTCAGCGTGAAGCGGTAGAGTCGTCGAAAGTCGACGTAGCCGCGATCCATCATGTAAAAGGCACCAGCCTCAAGGTCGATTTCGTCCAGAACGTTCATGTCGTGCACCTTGCCGTCAGTATGTGGATAAAGGCAGGAATCGATCCATGCAGATCAAGCAGCGTGTGCATTGTGACAGTACCCTTATGCTTGCGGAACTTGGCCCAGGGAAAGAGCATCAGGCAGAGATCGATGGTGGTCGAATCCAGCGCGTACAGGCTCTGATCCAGATCGACGTCCATCGAGTCGCCGACATAGAGAGGCCGCGCAATGGTGATCAATACCTGAGCAAAATAACGCGCGACACATCGGCAAAATTCGCGGTCAGGTAGAAACCAGATCGGTTGCTGGAAGATGGTGTGCCCTTGGTTCATGCACCATCGTCAACCACGGATGCCTGCGATTCGACCTGGCAAAACGAAATTCAAATCGCGGCAAGAAAATATGACAGATAACCATCTGCGATGCAATCGATTGCCGGAGGTGAAAACGAGTTAAACCGGACACCCGTGACTTCTTTTTAAGCGGCGTGCAAGGTGGCTTTTTCTTGAGAAAAAAGCCACCTTGCACGCCGCTTTCGGTCTGTACCAATCCCGAAACTGCTATATTCTGGGCAGCCCCATTGATTCGGCCTTTGGAAAGTAAGCCACGTTGGATGAGCGCATTGGTTGGTGCGAGTTGGATTCCCAGGCATGACCAGAGAGTCTGCTCATTGGCGGAGTCAGATGGGCAAGCCTGAGGCGCGTGGCCCCGGTCTCGATTTTTAGGCTTAGCCACTGGCAATTTTCAGCGGCCCTATTTATTTTCGACCGTCTTCACCAGTTCCGCAAAATATATGGTGTGGTAGTCCTTCTCCGGATAGAACTCCGCATCTAACGATGGCACAAGAAAGCCTGCGCTCTCCATCTGGCCCCGGTAAATCTTGCGGGCGATCACCGTCAGATTTGCTTCTCTGAAGGTGGGAACGCCATCGACAAAGTCCGGGGTCAATCTCGACTGAGCGATTTTGTCGGTGTCGCGGCCGGATTTGCTTCCCAGGATGTTGAGTGCTTTCCTGTATTTCTCGTCGTAGAAGCTCACCGAGAAGCGCTCGAATGCGTCCATGAATTCGTGGGTATAACGCGGCGGCCGAACCAGCACGGTGACGACCGGCCGCTGCCAGATAAAACCCAGGCTGCCCCAACTGATTGTCATCGTATTGAAGTGCTCTGCATTCCCGGCAGTCAACAGAGCCCACTCATTGCCGATATTCTGGAAAGCCTTGGTAATAGCATTGTCTGCAATAGCAAATGGCATTACAAAAAACCTCCTCTTCATTTATGAATCGTTGCTACGATTATCGCTTTTTTCTCACCGGAAGGAACCGCCGGATTCGCCAGGTCTCGATTTGAGACCCTGGAAGTTCAAAAGCTTCAGCCACACCTATTACTCCCGATATGTGGCCCAGGCTTCTCGAATCTCGAAGAAGGTCTCCGGGTCTCGATACCTTTGTTTGTCCGCTATCGCTTCGTGGATTTATGCTGATCGCCGCCAGCCGGTCGGTCTTCTCGGCTCGGATATAGCGCCGCACCATCACGTTCGACTTGTGTCCGGTCTGGCGCATGATGGCCAGCTCCGACGCCCCGCTGTGATAGGCCGCGGTGGCAAAACCAGCGCGCAGCGAGTGCGCCCCGTAACGCGCGGGATCCTTCTCGCTCAGTCCGGCCCGCTGAAAAGCCTTCTTCACGATCTCGCCGATGGCGCGCGTGCTCAGCTCGCCGTGGATCGTTTGCGTGGCCGTGACGTGGCGAAAGATCGGCCCATCCTTGATGTTTGCTTGTTTTAACCACTATTTGAGCGCGCGCACCGGACAGGTCAACCGCTGAGTGGCGTCGATTCCGGCTGTGCGCCGTACGTAATCTCTACTTCGCTTCCTGATCGGTCTTCGAGGTTGGCAGTTCGAGAGTGATGCCGCGCTTGTGCGCGTGCAGATCCTCAACGCGCAGCGCGGCCAGCTCTGAGCGGCGCAGGACTCCGGCAAAGCCGACCAGCAGAAGCGCGCGGTCGCGGCTGGCGGCCAGCGACCCCTCGGCCTGCGCGATGGCCTTGCGGATCAAATCGAGCGTGGCCGACTCCTTGCCGCACTGCCGCGTGCCGATTTTTCTGCGGATGCCGCGCAGCGTCTCGTGCACCATGTGATTCGCGCAGGGCAATGCGAGGCCCTGGTGCTGATAGACCAGACCGATGGTCGTGGTATGCCGCCCGATGGTGCCGGCATGGCGGCCGAGCTTGGTCAGCATCACAGATAACAGCGCAACCGTTTCGGGCGCGACCGGGGAGGGGTGTAAGCCCAATACACTCCAGTTTCTGACCCTGATCGCGGGTAGCGAGCGAACCTGTCCTTACTGCTGTGGCGGTGGAGGCGGTGGCGGTGGCTGGTGATGATGATGATGGTGGTGATGGTGTATTGGCGGCGGTGGTGGTGGTGGTGGGCCGTCCTGAGAAACTGGCGCTGCAGAGGCCATCATTCCGACACTCAACAGCAAGCCTGCGACGAGCAAAATGATTTTTTTCATAGTCAATGAATACCATTCATTCGTTCCGGCTGATGTGCAAAAGAATACTAGTCGTGCTCAAAGTCGGGAGAGCGCCAAAAAGTTGGGGGGCAGGCGGCTTGGCGGCGGAACCTCGAATGCCGTTGCCGAAATGTTCCCTCCAGTTCATCATTGAGTATCCTGGTCCGTATTTGGAGTAAGATGTGAGCGCCACGCAGTGACCACTGCCTCTGTTGTTTCTTCACGAATTTCCTGCTGACAACCTGGTTGATTGTCGAATGAACGACCTCGTCGCAAGCGGCGAGGTATCCTGCAAAAAACCAAGTTGACATTACGCCGCAAGCGGCGGGGAATTAGACCCGAGAGAGATTCAACGAATCCAGTACTGATCCGTTCTCCCTGTTGCCATCAATGCCCACCGTGATTGGGCCGTCCGGCAGCGGCTGTGTCTCCCACGCATCCTCTGAGCTTTCGTACTGGTTCAGCTGTCGCTCTTTGCCCAGTGCCTGTTCACCGCCATCCGCATTGATGGTCACCACCTCGATACGCATCTTCATGTCCGGAACCTTCACCACTGCTGTTGCATCAAAATAGCTAGCCGGTCATTGGCTTCCTGCAGGTTGAACTGGTCCGGCTCCAGCGGCCTACTGAGGATCGCATATTACGGTGGCTGAGGCTACGATGGCCTAATCTGCACTTTACGGTACGACCGAATGTAATCCAATTATGCGAGCCTCAGTAGATTCCTTTAACCGCTATCGAGACTCACGAGGCAATCGCCCATGGCTGCGCGCAGCCAATCCCATGCGCCGGACGGTGTACTTGGACTCGCATCCGTCAACATTTGGATGCCAGCCTCCACCATCGTTGGCTCCAGCATCGCGCTGCCTTCGCGTTGCCGATTTAACATCGACCGGTAGCCGGTCGGGCCACCGCAAAACTCCGGCGGCGTCTCCCCGCGGCGGCTCAGGCAAACAGGGGTCTCGCCTCTCTGGTTTCGTCCTCTATGTCGAGCCCTGAACATCCCATTCCCATTTATGCAAGGTGTCGCAGACGTAAAGAAACCGTTGACCAACTCGCCGGACTTGAAGATCAGTTGAGGGAGCTTGCTGCGACTGGCTGCGAAAAAAACCTTCCAGGAGCAGGTTCCTTCGGTTGCCAATAGAATTCAACTTCACGCTGCCCTGGAGTTCGTCAAGGACGGGACATACTCGTGGTCACCAAGCTGGATAGACTCGCCCGCTCGGTTCGGGATATGATGGCGATTCTTCAGACCTTGGAGAGTAAGCAGGTTGGGGTGCGGATTCTGAATCTCGGCATGGACACCCACACTCCCACCGGCAAACTGATGCTGACGATGCTGGAAGCAGTTACCCAGTTCGAGCGGGAAATGATGCTGGAACGGCAGCGGGAATCGCCAAGGCGCCAAGTCGGAAGAGTGCTACAAATGGCGCAAACCCATTGCCGAAGACCTGCGGCACAACGTTCTGAAGATGGCCACCGAGGGCACCATCCGAAAAACGATTGCCTCACAGCTTGGCATCGGCGAAGCTACCGTCTATCGCATTCTCGCTATCAAGAAAACGCTCACCGCCTAATCTGTTCTGGCTTCCTCGAACTGGCCGACCCCCGACTTTTTGGCGCTCACTTATTTGGCCACAAAGAGCGCATCGCGGCGATGGTCCGTAAATACGCGCGAGCGCCCAAAAACACGCTGGTCGTCTCGCCCGATAACTGCTTTAGCTCGGAGATCAACGAGGCAATTCACGCCGAGTTGCAGGCGAAGGGCCTTGTTCGCAGGGAAGTGCATCGGGTCGAGGTGCTTGTGCCTGCCGGCAGGACCTGGGCGGGGGATGCTCGAATGCATACGACTATTTAGCAAGTGGTCTGCTGGGATCGTGAAAACGTTCTCTTTGCTTTTTGCCTTTGTGCGCTGACTTTTGCAAAGCGAAGAAAACGCAGATATTACGCTATGCCATAGAACACTTTATAGAATGCGTGCAATATTCTTCTTGACAATGACTAGGCCAGAGTTTCAATATTCTCCGCTGTTTGGAAAGCGTTTACTCAATTGATTGGGAGACAAAACGTGAAAAACTTTAAATGGAGTGCCCAGAGCCTTATTGTTGTGGCTTTTCTGGCTCTTATGGCCTTGGTCGTTTGTCATACGGCCAGTGCACAAACGGTAACGCGCATTACGGGACGGATCACCGATCAAACCGGGGCGGTGATTCCCAAGGCCAAAGTCACGGCGCATAACGAACTGACCAACCAGGACGTAGGAACGGTTACAACCTCAACAGGTGACTTTACATTTACCAATATTCGGCCGGGGCTTTACGATGTTGCAGCAACTGCTCCCGGATTTGATACTGCGAGCGAGACTGCTATCCATGTGGTATTGGATGCAACTGTTACGGTGAAATTAAAACTACAACCAGGAGCTGCGAGCGAAAGCGTAACCGTACACGCCGATGAAATTCAGCTTGACCAAAGCCGACCTGATCGCGGGGAAGTTTTCAACGCAGAAGAAATAGAAAACGCGCCACTAAACGGCAACAATCCCATAAGCATTGCGGCCACGCAACCGGGTGTGGTTTACGGTGGTGCGCAGAAGTGGCAACGTCCCTTTGACAACTACAACATGAACCTCTTCTCGGCTAACGGCCAGGCGGCCGATGGCAACGATTTCCAGATTGACGGCACGCCCGACAATGCTGTTGCCTGGGGAACCAGAAGCATTGCGGCTGCTCCGCCTGCGGCTTCCATTTCCGAAATGAGAATCATCACCAACCCCTATGATGCGCAGTACGGCCACACCGGCGGCGCGGTTTTTGACATGGTGACCAAGTACGGCACGAACGATTTTCATGGTCAAATCTACGAGAACATGCGCCGCACGTGGCTGCGCGCCAATACGCACTTATCGGATG
>Ga0255352_1000929_pt1 | contig 15533 bp, 16 predicted proteins | sample HBST0metaG_FD_189939 | JGI IMG/M metagenome (GOLD analysis project Ga0255352, IMG submission 189939) | Peat soil microbial communities from Stordalen Mire, Sweden - H.B.S.T0 | ecosystem: Environmental > Terrestrial > Soil > Wetlands > Peat | place: Sweden: Norrbotten County, Stordalen Mire...
GGCTGGAAAACTCGCGTCCGAGAAGAGGAGATAACGCGATGGCAAAGACCACATGGGGCCGCAAGGAGACCATTGTCTGGCCCTACCACATTCCCATCTACGCCTACAGCGCAGCATTCGCCGCAGCCGCACTTACCTTCGTATTCGTGTGCGCCTGGATTCGCTTTGCCACAACGCCTTTGCAGCGGTACTACCTGCCGCTCTATGAGCGGACTTCGGCGATCGGAGCGTTCAGCAAAACCCACCGGAGCAACTACCGTGTGCTCTTTGTCGCCGGCCATGGGCTTTCGCCACGCCCGGCTCAAAACGCCGATGTGATGCTGGGCAGAACTCCCGAACCGGATGGCAAAACCATTCCGCTCCAACTCTCAGCAGATGCTCCGCTGCATGGATACACGCTCCTTTTTCGTGGTCCTCTGCGCAGCTTCTCCGATGCCCGGTTGCGCGACTACATGAAGGATGTTGTCTATGGTGGAACCAGCCTGCCCGCATTCTTCCGGCCACCGTTGATCGGCGGCGCCTTGGTCTTTCTGATCCTGCTGCCGTTTGCGGTCCTGAAAGATGTGCAGCGGCAGAAACAGCTTCGCTATGGGCGTCGGTTGAAAGGCCCGGAGATGCTCACTCCACGCCAGTTCAACCGTGTCGTCAAGGGGGACGGCATCGGCTTCAAGATCGATGGGATGCGCAAAATGCTGCGTATCCCGGCCCGCGCCGAGGCTCAGCACATGCAGATCATCGGCGACACGGGAGCCGGTAAATCCGCGCTCATGTTTCAGATGCTCCGGCAGGTATGCAGCCGGGGTGATTCGGCCATCGTTTATGACCCGGCGCGAGAGTATGTGAAACGCTTTTACGATCCTACCCGCGGTGACATTATCTTGAATCCGCTCGACCGGCGCTGCCCCTATTGGGGACCGGCGGAGGAGTTGCGCAGCCGGTCGGAAGCCAAGGCCCTGGCCGTCTCACTGTTCCAGCCGCCGCAGGACAAGAAAGGCGAGTTTTTCATCGAGTCGCCGCAGAAAATCTTTGCCTTTCTGATGGCCTATGGGCCAACGCCGGATCAACTTGTCCAGTGGATGTCGAACCCGGAAGAGATCGACCGCAGAGTCCAGGGAACCGAGCACGCCCACCTGATCGATCCACACGCGCACCAGCAGCGCGCCGGTGTTCTGGCCTCGCTGGGCCTGGTCGCTGACAGCCTCCGGCTGCTCCCGAAAAGGAGCGAAGCCAATGGAGCGTGGACAGCAACCGAGTGGGCCGAAAAGCGCCAGGGTTGGATCTTCCTGACCTCACTTCCGGCAGAGCGGGAAGCGCTTCGGCCCTTGCAGAGTCTATGGATAGATTGGCTGGTTTTGCGCCTCTTGAACGAACCAACAGCTGCGCAGAAGCGCGTCTGGTTTGTCATCGACGAACTGGCGAGTTTACAAAAACTTCCTCAGCTTCACACCGCCATCACAGAAGCTCGCAAAAGCAATAACCCTGTGGTGCTCGGCTTCCAGGGCAAGGCCCAGCTTGAGTATCTGTACGGACATCTGGCCGAGGTTATGCTCTCGCAGCCGGCGACCAGCGTTTGGCTCACCACCAAGGAACCGAACGCCGGGGAGTGGGTCTCGAAGTTCATTGGCAAGGTTGAGATCGAGCGTTTGCGCGAGACACATTTCGACGGCACCCGCGCAGGCCGGAACTTTGCGCTTGACCGGCAGGTCGAACAGTTGGTTCTGGAATCAGAAATTGCCGGCCTCGCTGACTTGCACGCTTACATGAAATACCAGAACTACGTGACGCGGTTTTCCTTCCCGTACTTCAATATGCCGGAAGTTGCCGAGGGCTTTGAGCGGCGCGACCGGCCCGACGACAAGCTGCCTTATGACCCGGCGCGCGTGCATGGCAGTGAGCCAAATACGGAGTTGAAACAGGTTCCAGAAGATACTCCCTCATCACAGCCCAACGCGCTTCCCGTGGTGCAGCAGATTGAACCCGAGCCAACCGTTGCTCCCGACGCTGACGATCAACAAAATCTCATTCTGAGAGGTTGAGGTAAAACTATGCTGACCATCTCCAAACCACTTTCCGCCAGTCAAGCCCAGACCTATCACGAAAAGGAATTCACCGCAGCCGAACAGAACTATTGGAAGCAAGCCGACACGATTCAAGGGGAATGGCACGGCAAGTTGGCCGGTAAATTCGGCCTTGCCGGTGCGGTGGGAGCCGAGGAGTTCGCACGGCTCTCCGAAGGCCAGCACCCGGCGACCGGCGAACAGTTGGTTCGCCATCGCAAGGTCCATGAATACAAAACGGAGGACGGCAAGACCGTCGCTCCGGTCGAGCACCGCGCCGGGTGGGATGCGACCTTCAGCGCACCCAAGTCGGTATCGCTGACCGCCCTTGTCGGCGGCGACGACCGCGTTCGAGAAGCGCACCGCGAGGCCGTGAATATCGCCTTAAATGAGCTGGAGCGTTACACGCAAGCCCGCATCGGAGACAATCGCCCCGCCGAGACGACCGGACAGTTTATCGTTGCAAAGTTCGAGCACGACACCGCCCGCCCGGTAGACGGCTACGCCGCGCCGCAACTCCACACCCACTCCGTCATCTTCAATATGACTGATCGCGAAAACGGCCAGATGCGCGCGCTTCAGGAGCGTAGCTTCTTCGCTTCGCAAAGCTACGCGACCGCCGTTTATCAATCGGAGTTGATGTATCGGCTCCGCAATCTTGGCTACGAAATCGAGCCAGGTAAGAGCGGCGCACCGGAGATCAAGGGCTACACGCAGGAGTACCTTGACGCCTCCAGTCCACGTCGTCAGCAGATCGAAGAAGCCCTTGCGCACAGCGGGTTCAGCGGCCCGGAAGCCGCGCAAATTGCGGCTCACAACACTCGTGACAAAAAGGCGATTCTGTCGCCCGATGAAGTGCTGGCGGCCCACCGGCAGATCGCCGCCGAGTTCGGCAACCAGGCTGACCGTGTGGTTGCCGAGGCGCGGGAACGCAGTATCGGCCAGATGCAGAAACCTGTAGCCGAAGAGCGCCAAAAGCAGGCGCATTCGGCTTTGACCTTCGCACGGGACCGTGGTTTTGAGCGTGAGGCAGTTCAGGATGAGCGCGCACTGCTTGTCGATGCGATGCGGCGCGGCATGGGAGAAACGACCTACCCGGAGGTCCGCGCCAGCTTCGAGACCCGCATCGCTTCCGGCGAATTTCAGCTCGTTCCCGGCAAAAAGCACGATTCGGCGCGCAGGTTTACGACTGCCCATATGGTCCAGGCCGAAAAAAAGATCGTCCAGACGGTGTTGGATGGACAGGGCCGCGCTCCCCAGCTTATGTCCATCCAGCAGGCTATTCCGCTCTCGGAGGCGAATCCCCAACTCAACCGGGCGCAGCGGAACGCCATCGAAAAAGTGCTCACTTCCAACGATCGGATACAGGGACTGCAAGGAGTCGCCGGGGCCGGAAAAACGACAACACTTGCCAGCATCCGTCGGGGAGCAGAGCAGAACGGCTACACGGTCGAGGGTTTCGCCCCTACCTCCCGCGCTGCCCGCCAGCTCCGCGATGCGGGCATTGAAGCTGATACGCTGCAAGGTTTCCTTGCGCGTGGCAATCGGCAGAGCGATGACGCGGCGCGAAAGCATCTCTACATGGTCGATGAGTCCTCGCTCGCATCGACACAGCAGATGCGAGATTTCCTCGGCAAGATTGGTGCCCAGGACAAGGTTCTGCTCATTGGCGACATCCGGCAGCATCAGGGCGTGGATGCTGGAAAGCCCTTCGAGCAGTTGCAACAGGCGGGAATGCAGACCGCTCAACTCGATCAGATCGTGCGCCAGAAAGATCCCGAACTACTGAAAGCTGTCGAGCATCTGTCGAAAAATGAAACCGCAATGGGTGTGCAGATGCTTCAGCAGCAAGGCCGCGTGACGGAGATCGTAGACCCGCAGCAGCGCATCGAGGCGATAGCAAAGAATTATGCGACACGTCCTGAAAACACGATTATCGTCTCACCCGACAACGCCTCGCGCCGTGCGATCAATCAGGCTGTTCGGCAGCAGTTGCAAGAGCTTGGTGCCTTGGATAAGGAAGATCATTCCATGCGTGTGCTGACGCCACGCTCCGATATGACCGGCGCGGATCGAGCATGGGCCGCCCGCTATCAGCCAGGCGATGTATTACATTACATCCGCGGAAGCAAAGAGCTTGGCATCGAGGGCGGAAGCTATGCCCAGGTTGTCACCACGGACCCGAAAGAGAATCTTGTTACCGTCCAGAAACCCAACGGGGAACAGGTGTCCTACGACCCATCACGGCTGCGCGGCATCAGCGCCTACCGCGAGATCGAGCGGGAATTTGCCAAAGGCGACCGCGTCCAGTTCACCGCGCCGAATCGGGAGTTGGGCGTTGCCAACCGCGACCTCGGAACCATTCAGCAGATCGGTGAGGCCGGCAAAACTACTGTCCGCATGGACGGAGATAAAGAAATGACGGTCACGTTTGACCCAGCGGAAATGCGGCACTTCGACCACGGCTATGCCGTGACCTCGCACAGTTCCCAGGGACTCACCGCCGAGCGTGTCCTGGTCAACATGGATACCAATGTTCACCCGGAACTCATCAACAGCCGCTTTGCTTATGTCTCTGTCTCCCGCGCTTCGCATGACGCGCAGATTTATACCAACGACGCTGCCTCGCTTGCCGAAAGCCTCAGCCGTGATGTCTCCAAGGCTTCGGCGATTGACTTCGGCAAGGCTCGAAGTCCGGTTGCGAACGTGGGATTGGAGCAGGCGGCAGCGGCGTTAACGAAGATACCCGCCGCTGGGCTTGGGTTAGGACTTTGAGGTTTACGGGATCGTCTCAATACGTCATTCATCGTGAACAAGGAATGACGTATTGAGATTCATCTATGTCGTCTGATCGAACCGGCGCGCTCGGACATAAACAGCGTCAGCCCGTTGTCAACGATCAAATTTAGAAAGACATTTCCAGTTCGACCCCCGTGTAATTGACGTGAGGTACAAGCTGACGATTCGGGCCTTGCTCAAAATGCACCAGGCCATATCGCTCCATCGTCCGCAATGTCCGGGACAGGTTGGATGTCGCTCTTCCCGATCTCTCCGCCAGTTCGTTGAGGGATTGAGGGCTGGTCTCCAGGATGAGTTTGAGCAAATCCCGGTCCTGGTCGGAAAGCACTTGAGACAGCGTGCCAAGCGATTCGAACCAAATCTTAGGCTCGCCTCTTGCCGGGACATATTCCCCCTTTGCGATTGCCAGCGTCCTCTTTTTGTAGGCTTCCCGCGAAGTAATTCCAACTTTCAGAGTCTTCATGGCGCTGTGCTCCTTTCCTTCAAGACCGACTCAACTTCTTTCCAAAAATCCGCCAGCAACGACATTGCATCCTTATAAACGTAAAAGCGGACTCGCTTGCCGTTATGCTTGTGGTCGTATTCGATGCGGGTTCGGGCTCAGGGTCCCGTGCCTTCTCGGATGGGATGAGCGTTGTCAAAGCCCAAAAGGCGCTCGCCGTCACCACCGTGCAGCGTCAGCGAGTAATCCAAACCATGCGGTTTCTCCGGTATGACCGGAACCCTTTTCACCTCGAACTTCACCCGGGAATCGCCCTCCACCACGAATGTCCCGCCATCCAGCCGCAGAAGCGTATCGAGACTGGGATCATGGTCCATTCGCCCGCAGGTTATCATCCGATGATAATATAGGCAAGCTTGGTCTTCTGAAATGAGTGCCTTCATGTCAATGTAGCAACGAATTGTTGCAATATCGAGCGTGTTTGACGCAGAGGATTCTGATGCGCTTAAGAGTGCATTCATCTCACTCTTGGCAACCCAGGCTCCCATCCTACTTTCATCGAGGCTCGTTTGTCAGGAAGGCAGTAATATATGTTTTATGATATTATCTGTATCTGGTATATCGCATGACATATATTCAGGAGCAAATCCGGCAGGCCCGTGAGGTCAAAGGTCTCACCCAAGCCGACTTGGGCAGGCGCATCGGGCAGCCACAGAGTGCCGTCTCCCGAATCGAGCGCGGCGGTGACCTCCGGCTCTCCACGCTACTGGAGATGGCGCGCGTACTGGAGCTTGAACCGACGCTTGTTCCCAAGCGCCTCGTGCCGGCCGTTCAGGCCCTCATTGGGCACGCCGCCGGTCAGAAAAGTTCCACAGCCCCAGATGCAAACAGCATACCCCTTGTGGGCGGAGTGCCGGAAGATGCCGAAAATGACAACGAGTAACTCGAACCGGCCCACCGTACTGGAAGTGCGTCTTGCGGACACAGTGGTGGGCACCCTCACCAACCTTCCCAACGATCAGAACCTTTTTGTCTTCGATCAGGCTTACATGGATGACCCGGCCAGGCCGGTGCTGAGCCTGAGCTTCTACGACGCCTACCGCGCGCTCACCACGAACGTCCGGCCGGTGACGCGCAGACTGCCGCCGTTTTTTTCCAATCTTCTGCCCGAAGGCGCGCTGCGGCAGTACATCGCAGAGCGGGGAGAAATCAACGCGCAGCGTGAGTTTTTCCTGCTCTGGCTTTTGGGCAACGATCTTCCTGGGGCTGTCGCCGTGCGCGATGTGGAAGGCCGCTCATTGCCGCCTACAGAAGACAACCCCACCGTGTTGCGCACGCGAGCCGGCCGGGATGTTCTGCGCTTTTCCCTGGCCGGGGTTCAGTTGAAACTTTCGGCGATCGGCAATCCCCACCGCCAACTCTCCGTTCCCGCGTCCAGCGTCGGTGGACACTGGATCGTCAAGCTCCCGTCTCCGGCTTATCCCGGCCTGCCCGAAAATGAGTTTTCCATGATGGAGTTTGCGCGGGCCGTGGGAATTCAGGTTCCCGAGGTCGGCCTTGTGCCCCTCGATCAGATCCCCGGTGTTCCCGCACAATGGAAGCAGTTGAAAGGGAAGGCTTATTACATCAGGCGATTCGATCGCGGACCAAAAGGCAAACGAATCCATATCGAGGATTTCAATCAACTCTATGGACAGTTCCCAGAGGCCAAGTACAAGAATTACAGTTACACAAATATGGCCGCCGACCTCTGGCGTCTGACAGATGAAACCCAGTTCGCTGAATTCATCCGGCGGCTGATCTTCAGCGTGGCCATCGGAAACAATGACATGCACCTGAAAAACTGGTCGCTCATCTACCCCGATGGCCGGACGCCGCAACTGGCTCCGGCCTACGATTTCGTGTCCACTGTGCGCTATATCTCTGACGACCGGCTGGCTCTCTCCATTGCCAAAGAAAAAGCTGCCAGTCAATTGAACTTGGCATTGATGGAACGCTTCGCCCGAAAAGCACAGGTGCCCACGAAGCTGGTGCTCGACATCGCGCGCGAGACTGCGGAAAAGGTTATGACCCTTTGGCCTTCGCTCCAGAAGGAACTCCCGCTGGATCGGGAGACGCGCCGCCAGATGACGGCACACATGAAGACGGTTCCCTTGCTGGCAGAGTAGGGATCTCGTGGCGATTTGGCTCTGAAAGTGATTCCTACCCTCAGTCTCTGTTCCCTAAAACATACTCATAGAAGGCCGATGAATTCAGGGACAAGCGCATCGCGAAGACGGTCGGTAAGATGGCGACGAAACATATTTATAGAACCAGCCACTATGCGGATGATAATCAACCACCATCTGGACGATCATCCTCCCACGTAGCCAGTCCAGGCCCAATTGGCTCCACGATCCGTCCCAAGCGAGTTGGCTCGATGCAGGCTTTCCGGCAATGTCATGATTTCCTTTCCTCCAGCTTGTTCCGCCGGTAATTCCGTTCTCACAGTTCAGGCTCAATACAATTCTTGGCACAAATCCGCTCATTGGGAGGAAGGTTACCGGTTTGGCGTGGAACAATTCAAGCCGTCTCATACAGACATCTTTGAATGGCTCCAGAAAGACAAATGGCTCACTGATAACAGTGTAGTCGGCATCGCAAATGGAAACGACGGTATCAGTGGGTTGCCGCTTGATAGTTTTGCAGCAGTCCGAGATGAGCTGTTGTGTCGTGCAGACTTCATACTGAGTGGCAACCCCTCGGATCGACTGCATTATCTCGGGCAAAAGGCAGACATTTCAGTTGCAACTATTAAGAGCCAGTACAAGACTCTCAAGCCGTGCTTTCACGGTTCCGATGCACACGATATTCCAAGACTCTTTGAGCCGGACCAAAAGCGCTATTGCTGGGTGAAGGCCGATCCGAGTTTTCTTGGCCTGTTACAGGCAATAAAGGAACCAGAATCCCGTTCATTCATTGGCGAGGTTCCCCCAAAGCTCCTTGAGGTGGCCGGACAAAAGAGATATTTTATTGACAAAGTAAATATCGCAAAGATAACTGGCAGTACCTTAGCAGAGAAGTGGTTGGATGGATGCTCCGTTCCATTGAACACAGATCTTGTCGCCATCATCGGGAACAAGGGAAGCGGGAAGAGCGCACTTGCTGATGTCATTGCTCTCCTCGGTCATTCTCGTCAGAACAATCATTTCACATTCCTCAAGAGAGACCGCTTTAGGGGAAAGTCTGGAATACCTGCAAAGCATTATATTGGAACACTGGTTTGGCATGACTCCAGCAGTGAGGACCAGAACCTGAATGACGACTCGCCCTCGGACAAAGTTGAACTTGTTCGCTATATTCCCCAGGGGCACTTTGAGGAACTGTGCAACGAACATGTTTCCGGAAAATCAAATGCGTTTGAGCGCGAACTGAGAGCCGTAATATTCTCACATGCCGGAGAATCTATTAGACTCGGCGCATTGGATTTCGATCAACTCATCGAGCAGCAGGAGAGCAGCTTCCGAGACCAACTTGCTGATTACAGGAAGGACCTTACCCTTCTTGACTGACAGTGATTGCGAGTACAAGAACATCCGGTACGTGAGGATGACCTGTTCGCTGATGTCTGCCGCAACGATTTCTATATTGAATGATTCCATGCCGGGGCTAAACCAACCCCGACCTTGGTGATCCAAAAACTTCTTTGTAAAGTCAAACTCGAAAGCTATTGACTCACCAGGCGGCAACACGTGCCTCTGATACAGCATGTACTCTTCATGGAAGACCCTTGAGTCCCTCCGACATTCAAGTCTGATGTCAATTAGGACTACAGGCTTTTCGCCCAGGTTTTTCGCCTGCCATCTCCCCTTTGGGTACGCTTCATCCTTGTTCTGATAAAGCATAATGCCGAGGACCGGTTGCACCATCGCTCTAGTCTGAAGACTCATGGATCGTGTCATACGACTTGTCAGCCACGCGTACCAAGCTGTGACGCACACGAGGAGTGCCGTCGCGACTCGCGAGACATCCTCTTTGGACAACCACGCCCAGATCCATATCACATCATCATGCCATTGGTGCATAAGCCATTTTACGGCGGGTGATGGTTCCCGAATAGAGCACTCACCAAGGAGTTTTGCCACGACCTTTTAGTCGGTCGGCAGGCGCAGGTTCCGGCGACCGCTCCTGCAGCCGGATGAGTGTACCCGAGGCCTCGTTTCTGGCACCTGGAAAACCTCAGAAGCTCAAGCCAGCACTCATTATTCCTGACAAAGCCGTCAAGCACCCACGCTGCACCTTCGTAGGTCGTCGCAGCCACCCGCGAAGGGCTTCAAGATCCCGCAACGCCCCGTGCTCTTTCTAGAGCAGCAAGCGCGAGCTGGTCATCTTTAGCGAGTCCCGCAAACGCTACGGTGCAAAGGATCGCCATGCTTCAGCCCAATTCAGAGCTACTCGGATTTGGTCATCGTCGAAATACGACCCAATGCCGTCCTTGCTCAGACGCGGCCCGATCTGCTGATAGCCGGTGTGAGTAAGGCTGTTCAACGGCTTCCATGCATCACCTTTGATCGTTGACAGCAATGCGCTGTCGAGTAGTCCCGGCTTTTCAAGGGATGCAATCATGCTGTTCATTGCCGGGGACTCGTCATGGCCCGCCTTATCAAGCTGACCGTCATTGGCGCATTGAACTAGCCACAGACCGCGCACATAGGCCTCGAATTGCAGTCGGATGAGTGCCAGCGCAGGACCGAAAAGGTCTTCATCCACAAGGACAAGGATAGCGAATCCGTGCTCGATGGAAGCGTGGAGACAAGCACCCGCGAGATGCGAGCGTTTACACGGCTCCGCCAGCGTAAGCCTCTCAAGGTGCTGTTGAACCCAGAGCATTGACTCTTTATATCGGGAGAGTTTGTAGCCTTAATCCCGCTCACGGTCGAGCCCTCAGCTGCGAAATGCCTAGTAAAAGTAAGGCCGCATTTTTATGTGCCTCCGAACTAGATTAGTCCCTGCAAGTTCGCCAAGGCATCAGCCAACATAGTTGAATTACATGAATCCAGAATTAGCTGAACAGAGTTCCTTGATCCGGGTCTTGTTGCGCGAGAAGTTCCGGGGCGTTGTTGCGCACATTGCCGACTTGGTCGCTCACCGTCCATGCTTCCATCTCTTCGGCGGGATAGGGCTGAAGTAGATCAGGCGATAGAGTGGACTTGCTGTCTGTGTCCAGCCAGCGTTCGTAATTTTGCGGAGCGACAATCACCGGCATGCGGTCGTGAATCGAGGCCAGCCGTTCGTCAGCAGTGGTGGTGAGGATGGTAAAGGTCTCCAGCGTATTGTCGCTGGTGTCGTGCCAACTCTCCCATAGACCGGCAAAAGCTATGGGTTCGCCGCTAATGAGCGCAATGGCATACGGCTGCTTTTTCTTTGCTCCCAGTTGCGCCCATTCGTAGTACGCATCCGCAGGAATAAGGCAGCGACGCTTCTTGAGCGCTTCACGGAAAGCAGGCTTGGCGGCTGCATCCTCCGCGCGGGCGTTGATGGTGCTCAGGCCAATCCGCTCATCCTTGGCCCAGGAAGGAACCAAGCCCCAACGCATCAATGAGATGCGTCGCTGATTGGATTCTGGGTCCAGCCACACCACGGGCTGGAAGCTCTGCGGAGCGGCGTTGTAGCTGGCCGTGAACCAGGGCATCAGGTTCAGGTCCAGATCGAACCATTCGGCAAGAAGCTCTTGCGCGGATTTTCGGGCGTATCGGCCACACATATCGCTCTCAGAATAGCGCTTCACTTGCGTGGAAACCGAAGAACTGTTGACAAGCGGCTCGATTCGCGCGAACCTTGAAGGGCGAATATAAGGCGAAATATGGCCACTGCTGCTGCCCTGCGACTCCAGATCGAAGAATCCCTCGCGACCCGCTTCCCGGCGGCGCTCTCGCCCATGCCCCGCACCTTCCGCGAGAAAGCGGCGACCGGCATTGCCGCTGTCGATACGCTGCTCGATGGCGGACTGCCCGTGGGAGCCATCAGCGAAGTAGTCGGCCCGGAGTGCTCTGGGCGAACGACGCTGTCGCTGGCTTTTCTGGCCAGTTGTACAGCGCGTGGGCAGGTTTGCGCCTGGGTGGATGCCTGCGATGCGCTCGATCCAGAATCAGCTGCGGCAAGCGGAGTGCATCTACCCCTGCTGCTGTGGATTCGCTGCACGAAAAACAGTGCGGCATTGCCCATGACAAAAAACAGGCGCGCAAAGAAAAGTTGGTCGCATCTCGATCAAGCATTGCGGGCCACTGACCTGCTGTTGCAGGTGGGGGCCCTGCCTGTTCTCAGGATTGATGACACTCGATTGCGACAGCATCCTGTGCTCGACCTGGCGGCCGAAGTCCACGTCTTCGGCACGCGGCGAGATTGACGCGCAGGAAAAGTTCATCTCGTTTTTCAAAGTTGGCGTTCTGACACGCGTCATGAGCGGACACGATACGGCGTCACTTGAAACCGGCGCTGGTGCCAGAGCCGCGAACAGCCAGGTCGATGATCTTGGCGAAGTCATCCGCTCGCTCGACAAAAAAGCGCAGGGGGAATATTCGCTGCGCTTCCTTGTGGCCGCGCGCAGTTTGGATGAACTGCGCGGCATCGCGCCCGCCGTGCATCGCGTCTTCGTCGATGCGCGGGCGCAGGTGATGGAGGAAACGCTTGGCAATCTCTCCGCTTTCTACGCCATGTTTCCCGGTAACCACAAGTTCAACGTCTTCCCCATGTGGCTGGCGGAAGATCATCATGCCCGTCTGTCCTCCATCTTCGTGCCGCATCTCGGCCATCCGTACTCAGAGGACTTGGACAACGAGTACCTGAACATCTTCGAGACGCGCACACGGACGCCCTTCTTTCAGGACGTATATGTGGACGGAGTGCGGGTGATGCTCATCCTCGGACCAACCGGATCGGGCAAAAGTGTGGTCGGCAATGCCACCGTCGCGCTGGAGCAAAAATACGGTGGCTTCACGTACATCTTCGACATCGGCGGCAGCTATGAAAGCGTCGTTGAACTCTACGGAGGTCGCGTAGACCGCATCGGCAAGGACGGCCCGCGCGTCAATCCCTTCGCTCTAGAACCGACCGAGAGCAACATCACGTTTCTGTATTCGTTCGTCAAGCTGCTCTTGATGAATGGCGGCGCGGTACTGGAACCGGAAGACGACGACGTGATTCATAAAGCCGTGCGGGATATGTACCTGCTCGATGCCGAAAACCGCCGATTGTCCAATCTCTTCCTCCCCAAGAAATTAGACCGGTATCTGTCGAAGTGGGTTGGCAACGGCGTCTATCCCCCGACGGGAACGCCTTCTTCGCCGTTACGTCCCGCGGCATCCTCGCCACGGATCAACTCCAGTCGGAGCTATGGCTATTCAGCACTAAACGCGTTTCTGAATACGTCCATGGAGATGTACCGCGCCCTCCATCACCTCGGCTGCTCGTCCAACATGCCGTGGTTCCGAAAGCGCTTCAATACAACTCCTATGGTGCCGTGATCACCAAGGCGCAATGGTCTAGCGACTCGCGCTCGATCCTGTTTCTCGCCGAAGAAAGCGGCGGGCGACAGCGCCTGTTTCGCGTCGGCATCGTGAATCACGCGTTGACCGCTCTGACTCCAGATGAAATCAACGTCGAAGACTTTAGCGAATCGGGGGGTACGGTTGTCTTTTCAGCAAAGAGCGCGCCAACGACACAACGCAAGTCCCTGCCCGGCGTTCACATCAACAGCGACGCAGTTGTCGTTACCGGTTTGGCGTTGCCGGATATTCTCTTTCCAGACCGCCACGAGGATTCCGGCTCGCCGGAACTTCCGAGAGATCTCTGGGTGAAGCGCGGAACGCGTCTCACGCGCATCAATCCGGTTTCGGGTGACGGCGGCTGGCATTTCCCGGAATCCGCTGCCGTTCAATTCCGCCCTGCGATTTCGCCGGACGGCAGCGCCTTCATTGCGGCAAAGCCCGCCGCGCAGATTCCTACGGCCTGGACCGGATTCCAATTCGCCTCCGACAAATACCGGTTCGAAAAGCTCGACATCAAACGCGATCCATCGGGCCTCATCTGGAGTTGGCCGTGGCAATACGTCTATGTCAATCCGAGCCGGCACGAGGTGTTTCCGTTGGTGGACGCGCCAAGCGCCGTCCAGGCAGGATACTACGACCCATTCTTTGCTTCATGGTCGCACGATGGTAAACGTGTCCTCGTAACGAGCACGTATCTTCCGACCGAAAGCGCGGTGAAAGGCGTGTCTCCCCCTTGTGCGGTCGCCGTATTCACGGTAGCGGATCGGACGACTTCTTGCGTAGCGTAACCTCCATGGCGGCTCGCTGGCGCCTGCTCCGTCGCAGGAGAGGCTAGTGTTGATCGGCACGGCCGCGGCGGCTCCGCAGGCAACCCTGAACCCTGCCAGTCTTTCCTTCGGCAGCGTCAACGTGGGCAGCACCAGCGCCGCGCAGACGCTTACCTTGTCGAACCCCGGCAACGCTGTGCTGAACATCAGCGGCATCAACGTCACGGGCGCCGATGCCGGCCAGTTCCACCAGACAAACACCTGCAGCGCATCCCTGGCGGCTGGGGCGAACTGCACGATCTCGGTGACCTTTGGGCCGACCGCGGCTGGCAGCTTGAGCGCATCCGTCGCAGTGGCGGACGATGCCGCCGGCTCACCCCAGACGGCCTCGTTGAGCGGCACCGGAGCGAACTCGACCGCTCCACAAGCCGCGCTTACACCGTCGACCGCGTCCTTCGGCAGCGTCACGGTCGGTTCTACCAGTGCCGCGCAGAGCTTTACGCTGACCAACGCCGGAACCGCATCCCTTCCGATTACCTCGATCGCAATCGGCGGAGCCAATGCCTCCGCCTTCACGATTGCAACCAACACCTGCGGCAGCAGCCTGAGCGCGGGCGGCACTTGCAGCATCGGCGTGACCTTCACTCCGGCGGCGGCGGGTAGCGCGACGGCTACTCTGGCTGTTGTTGACTCGGCCGGTACACAGAGCACAACGCTGACCGGAACCGGCACAGCTGCCTCCGCACCTCAGGCCGCACTTACACCGTCAAGCGTGTCCTTCGGCAGTGTCACGGTCGGCTCTACCAGCGCCTCTCAAAGCTTCTCGCTGACCAACGCGGGAACCGCATCTCTTCCGATCATCTCGGTTGCAATCGGCGGAACCAATGCCTCCGCCTTCACGATTGCTGCCAACACCTGCGGCAGCAGCCTGAGTGCGAGCGGCTCCTGCAGCATCGGCGTAACCTTCACTCCGGCGGCGGCAGGCAGCGCGTTGGCAACCCTCGCGGTGGTCAACAGCGTCGGCACGCAGAGCGCAGTGTTAACCGGCACCGGAGCATCTTCGTCCTCCGCCGACTTCACCGTAGCGGCCACTCCGAGCACACAGACCGCTCATCGCGGAGGCGCAGCCAGCTACACCATCCAACTCACCTCGGCCGCAGCCGATAACCCGTTCACCAAGGCCGTTTCGCTTTCGGCCAGCGGCCTGCCTGCGGGAGCTTCTGTCAGCTTCTCCGCCGGCAGCGTGGTACCTGGAGCCTTCAGCCCAGCCACCAGCACCATGACCGTCACGGTTCCCGCGCTGAGATCTGATTCCAGTACCGTGCCAAACCGGCAATCTGGAGGACTTCCCGGTCTTGCCTCACTCGCCACTTTGCTGTGGCTTCTCCGGCGTCGACGACTTCCGTGGCCACTTGCCATGGTGTTGCTGACCGTGGTGATCGCGGGCGCAGCCGCGTTCACAGGGTGCGGAAGCGGTACCGGTTTTGCAGTCCCCGGTTCAACATCCACCATCACCGTGACCGGAACAAGTGGAAGCATCACACACTCTGCCACCGTCACGCTGAAGATCGACTAAGGAGATCGCAATGACCTCGAGGACCAGGTTGAAGGCTCTGCTTGTCCTGACCGCAGCGCTCGTACTGTCCGCGGCGCGGTTCTCTCCCGCCCAACAGCAACACTCACTTTCCGTAGGTGTTAACTACACCTATGTGCGCACAAATCTAGTACCAGACTGCGACTGCTTCGCGTTGAATGGAGGCGGCGCGGAGTTGCAGTATCGCTTTCGCGCACACCTGGCATTATTGGCCGATCTAACGTATGCGTCTGACCAACGCACCTGTGCGCGGTATCCAATCTGTGATGGACTCTTTCCATGGCAGAAGAGTCTGGAGTTCGGGTTCGTCGTCGTAGCAGCCAGGAGATGGCGCGGCTGGCTGCTTTG
>Ga0255352_1000930_pt1 | contig 15529 bp, 9 predicted proteins | sample HBST0metaG_FD_189939 | JGI IMG/M metagenome (GOLD analysis project Ga0255352, IMG submission 189939) | Peat soil microbial communities from Stordalen Mire, Sweden - H.B.S.T0 | ecosystem: Environmental > Terrestrial > Soil > Wetlands > Peat | place: Sweden: Norrbotten County, Stordalen Mire...
GATGGTTGCTCCCCGCGAAACTGCCGAACTGGCCAAGCGGCTGATCGCCGCAACCTGCCAGAAACAAGGCATCGCCGCTGGCTCGCTGACCATACACGCGGATCGCGGAACCTCGATGACCTCTAAGAGCCTGTTCATGATCTATCAAATCAGCGATAGTAGAAGGATGAGCAGGCAAAAGTATCCGAGTGGGGATCCGTCAGATTCGACCAAATCATCGATTCCTTTAAATTCACCGGTAGCCCATGGAACCTTACTTGAAAAAACCTTTGAAGCTTCTGGAATTGCACTAACCAGACAGGGGATAGTTCCTGAACACACTAAGAACGAGGTACTCCTGATTGTTGGCCACAAACCGTGAGATGAGGGACTTAATTTCCACAAAAGTAAAATCTGCAAATTATTTGGTGTCGAAATTTGCACGCTATTTGGCGTGTGCTTTTCCACCTACACCGTCCAGGCCGCCTACGAAAGCCTTGTGATTGGTCAAGCCTGATCGCGCAAAGGCCATTGCGCAAACGAACGGTTTTGCAATAACTACTGACGAGAAACGGTTCCGTACAAATCAAAACGTCGGTATACGAATAGGTCGGCTCGCCCAAAAGATATTAGGCAAAAGAATGCTTATCCGTGCGCTACGGCGAGCCTCGGCCGACCACCCTTGAGTCCATTCTCGCGCGCCGCCTTGCGCTTGGCCGGACTTTTTGCTGCGCCGCCTCGTCGGCCGATCTGGGCCATCCAGCGTCGGCTGCCGTAGATGTTTTTGAGCAAGGCCGGCACATAGAGGTCGAGATCAAGATCGGGCCAGCGCAGCCCCTGGCCATTGCCGGCCAGTTCTACGTTGGCGATCTGCGCGCGGGTTGCCTTCTGCAGGCCTTCGATGTCCTCGCGTGGAATCAACCGCCGGCTGCCGTCGCTCAGTTTGAGAATCAGCAGGTCCAGTTCTCGGCCAGGCTTGTACTCGACAGAGACGGCGCGCAGTTCCTCATCGAGTTGCTTGGCCTGTTCCAGCGCCTGATCGATTTCCGCGTCCGTGGTGATGACTTTATGCATTGCCATGAATCTTCTCCCATAGGTTCGCCAGAGCCTCAAAGTGCTGCGCGGCAGCGTTCAGGATCTTTCGCACATTCGCCCTCTTGGCATTGGCTGGACGAATCGCGTCCTTTCTGGTCGCCAGGGCAACATTGCCGTCCGTTCTCAGATCCACGATCACCTCGGTTCCGTCGAGGAAGCCGTGCACATGGCGTGGCATGTGGTCGTTGGAATAGAGAACGAATTGAATGCCGCCAAAACGAAGTGAACCCACTCAACAAGTATAACCCAAGCGCGGTTTGGTTTATCAGAAAAATTTTTGATCGGGTTCAGCCCATATGCCGTTTAGTAAACTGCGGCTTGATACTATCGTAGAAAAGGACAGAGCACCGGCTTAGAAGGCCGGTGCTCCGCTGTGTATGGAAAATACATTTGGTTGCGCGCTGATTTGGGTTCAATTTCATACTGATTTTTTAATTGGAGTGGTGTGAATAAATCGGTCCAGGGCAAAACCGCACGCTGCGTTTGACGTGGCAGGAGCTGGAAACGTGACCATGGTTGCCGGACTGCGGTCCATAAATCACCACCGGAGCCTACCGTGCGCGCCTGCTCCCGACCCTGCCCGTGAGAGGGATGAAATTCCTCTCACCTATTCGGCAACCCTTGATTGACCATTGAAAAAAACGAGGGCAAAAGTGGAAATTCAGCTCCATACGTGAAATCTTTGCAGTCGTCACCTATCTGTCATGAGGCGAATAAACAGCAATTGCCTCTTCCAGATTTGCGATACGGTTGCTCTCTTTCACTTTCTCCCGATTATCGATAGATGTTTTCAAGTTGCCATCTCGAATAGCTTTGAGGTTTTCAAGATTACGTTGCCAACGGGCAATGACCGCCGCAGGCACAGGCGAGATGCCTGCAGGCGTGTAGAGCTTGGGAGCGAGATGCGAGATTAGGCCCCGATCCCGCATCTCGCGGCCAAGCTGAGGTAAGTGAGCGCCACCATAGACAAATAAGATCTTGCGTGCGCCATCGGAAGCCGCCAAGCAGTTTTCTACGATGCGGCGATTCCGCTCATGCCATGCACCAAAGGAAATATCTGCCGCATTGTCTTCTCCTATAACGTTCATGAACTGTTCGTCTGCTATACGCTGCATCTCGCCATGCACAAACTCGAAGACTTCGGGCGTATCCGTTGCAGCTTTGAAGCGCTCGGCAATTTTCTGCTGTGAATCCTTGATGCGTTTGGCCTGCTCGGGAGGAATCTGTTGGTCGGCTCGGTCCTGCCAGGCTGTGGCTATGCGCCAGTCTGTTGGCACAACGCGGGTATGCATCTGCGGAACGAGTGCGGCCAGATAGGCCGCCTCGGGAGGGAAATAGCCTTCCATTGGAGCATTGAAGGCTTCTGGCTCGATCTCAACGCAGACCAGATCGGGATGAATAGCCTCAACCTCATGCCGCAAGTCGATGAGAGAATACCTAATGTCTGCTTTCATATGCATGTCGTGCATAGAGCCGAGCAAATAGATTTCAGGCTGGCTATTACTTTGCGCTTGCGCGATTCTTGATATAAGCAACAGTAACCAAAGCAATTTTTTCATGCTGACACCTTTGCATGATGTTTTGAACGCTTGGAAATCACAAAATTCCAGACAAGACTTGTCTAGGTTGGCTTGAACAGCATGTGCTGTTCAAGCCAATTGCAGGAATATCCACTGTGCTATCTGGAGAATCTTCAGACCAAGATAGCAGACAGGCCAGCCTCACAGGTTTCCAGCAATTGCGCAGGAGAAACTACTCTTCCTGCCGCCATTCTTGCCGCCTCACGGATGGCATCGTTGACCGTGCCAAACAACACCTTCGGCAGACGGAAAGTTTATGGATCAAAAGAAGATAGCCCGCCTTTTTAGTGCTCATCCAGGTCGACTTTGTAGAGATTGACGGTGGAGGTGCGGGCGCTGACTATAGGCAAGTCGCCGGGGCCTAGTCCGATGAGGCGGTAGTCGGCGGCGGCGATGGGGTTGAGCTTGCTGATGGAGGTAACGAGTTCGGGCTTTCCCGCGGGGATGGTGATACGGTAGATCGGCTTGCCGGGTTCGATGAAGTCCTGGAAATAAAGATAGCGGCTGTCATGAGACCAGGTGGGATCGCCCACATTGTGCATGGTGAGCGTGGTCCAGCGCCCGGTGAGCCGCTCAAACAAGAGCAGCTTCCGCTGGTCGAGGGTCATGGCGGCGACGTAGCGGCCGTTGGGAGAGAAGCGGGGACTGAAGAGATCGGCTGAACCGGGGATTTCGCTCAACTTATGGGTTTGCAGGTTGAGCAGGTAGATGGCCTTGGGGCGGATGTTGTCCATGCGGTCGGGCAGGCGTCCGAAGACGATGGTCTGACCGTCGACGGACCAGTCGGGATCGGCTTCGTTGCGATCCTCATTGAGAACGGGGACAAGCTTGCCGCCGTCGGCGTCGATGACGTAGATCTTCCACGGCTTGCCAGGCGCCTCGGCCATGAGGGCGAGGTGTTTGTCGTCCGGGGACCAGCGCATGCTGAAGATGCGCAGGGGAGGCTTAGTGAGTTCGATCCGCTCACTGCCGTCGATGCGACTGCGCCAGAGGGAACCGTCGGAGGCGTTGAGCCATGCCACCCAACGGCCATCGTGGGAGTAACCGGCGAAGGCGGCTGAACTGAGGTTCTCGTCGAGCGGAATGAAGGCGGAGAAGTTGGACAGGGCGCGCAGCAGCTCGATGCGAACATTCGCGCCGATAAAGTAGATTTGGTGGCTTCTGGGAAAGGCGATGGGGGCTTCGTAGCTGAGCGGACCGCCGATGATCTCATGCGGCTGGCTGTCCCGAAGGTACAGGGGGTGCTCGCGGCGGGCCCAGATTTCGCTGTGGCCACTGTGCCAGGCCTGGAAGACGAAGTACTCGCCATCGGAGGTCCAGCTTCCGCAGCACTCAGAGGCAGGGTGGCTCCAATCAGGCAATAGAGGCTGCACGTGGAAGCCATCGACGGTGGCCTCCCACAGGGCTGAGGTTTGCCGCTTGGAGTCGCGCAGGGTGAAGCGCAGGCGCTTGCCGTCGGGCGACCAACGCATCCAGAAGGCGCGGCCTGGAACCGTGAGAAGGGGATGAGCGTCGCTGCCGTCGGAGTTCATGACAGTGAGGGTGTTTCCGCTGGCGACCAACAGGCGTTCGCCGTCGGGCATCCAGGTGGCGTCGTGCGCGAGGACGTTCGGGACACGGCGAGCATCGCCACCGAGCGTAGGGACGATCCAGAGAGACTGCTCCGGCTGGGCCTCGGCATGGCTGCGCAGCACAAGATTGGAGCCATCGGGCGAAAGGGCTCCGATGAGCGGCGCGCCAATCTCCTCAGAAGGAAGATGAAAATCTCGAATCTCGCCGTTGGTGGCCAGAGCCTCGGCCAAGGCGGGCGTGCCGTTCTTGAGCATGGAGAAGTAGATTCGCGTGCCGTCGCTGGCGGAGCTGGAGAAGCTTTCTAAATCGACGTCGTTGGTCATAACCATTCCCGAATGAGTGATTTCAGAGACATGATATGGACGGTGGGTCGGGGTGCGCACCAGCAAGGTAGTAGTCAGCGCAGCGCAGATGCAGGCGAGGACAGCGGTAATCACGTGCGGTGTGTATGGCGGGCACCACTGCCGGGACCAGCGACGCAGGTTGGCGGAGTCGGGATCGACGAATGCGGCCGGGAACGTGACAGGGGCGATGAACCGGTAGCCTCGCTTGGCGAGGGTCTCAATAAAGCGGGGATTGTCAGCGGAGTCGCCCAGGGCTTCGCGGAGTTTATTGACAGCAATGCCGAGGCTGTGGTCGAAGTCGACGTTAGTGCCAGCACCCCAGAGCTGACGCTGGAGGTCTTCGCGGGAGACGATTGTGCCGGGCTGCTCCAACAGGGTGGCGAGGACCTTGAATGGCTGGCGCTGCAGGCAGACGCGGATGCCGGACCGCCGTAGCTCCCAGGATTTCAGGTCAACCTCGAAGAGGCCGAAGCGTACGCGCCGAGAGTCCTTGTTTTTCAGCTCATCCATAATCAGACGTACCGTAGCAAAGGAGCCCGGCTTCCGGTAAGTAGTGTACCCCAGAAGCTGGAGCGGGCTAGCCACGCGCCATTGAGAGACCTCCAATCGAAGGAGATGTAATCGTCCATACTGTTGATTAAATTAGTTTTATTAGGAGATTGTCAATTGAGACCAAAGAGACGGACAGTAGGTTGACGGTCGTTGCCTAGGGGGAGTTTCTTTGTCGGTGGTTACGTGGAGAAGCGCTGGACCTGCCGAATCCGCGAGCCATGTTGTAACGAGGTTTTGGAGGACAGCTCAATGTTGAAGAAACTCAGGTTGTTGAACAAGTGCAGGCTGTATTGGACAGCACTTGTCTTTTTGTTCGCAGGCTCTTTCTCTATACCGCTCTTGGCCCAATCGGACCTTGGCAGTATTCGAGGTACCGTTCAAGATGAGACCGGAGCCGTGATTCCCGGAGCTGCGGTGCAACTGGTGAATGTGGATACCAGTTTCGCACAGAACGCCGTTTCGGACGCGACCGGCCGCTTTCACTTTGAGGCCCTGGTGCGCGGCTCCTATAAGGTGACGGCCGGAGCGAGCGGATTTGGCGCGACAGCGCAGTCGCTTACGCTCCAACTTTCGCAGATTCAGGAGCTTGTATTTCACCTGAAGCCGGGAACAGCAAGTGAGGTGGTTACCGTAACGGACGCCATGCCGATCGTCGACACCACCACTTCTTCGACAGGAACTGTGGTCGAGGGCAAACAGGTGACCGAATTGCCTCTCAATGGGCGCAACTTTACCCAGTTGGCACTTCTGGTACCCGGCATTACGCGCGGTGCGTATGGAAGCGATGCTGAAGGCTTGAATGGCAACTCGGAAACCTGGCGGTACAGCGAGACCGGGGGCTCCTCCTTATCGGCCAACGGACTTCGTCAGCAGGCCAACAACTTTGAACTCGACGGCCTGGACAACAACGACGCCCTGGTCAACACGATCATCTTCATGACCCCGGTAGATGACACGGAAGAGTTCCGCGTCACCAACTCAGTCGCTCCCGCTGAGTTCGGCAAGGCTGGTGGTGCCATTATCCAGAACTCGATCAAGTCGGGCACCAATCAGTTTCACGGATCGGCGTTCCTATTTGAACGCGACAAGATCTTCGATGCGAGCCCTAACTACTTCAGCCCCACCACTGCGGCTCCGTCTTTTCATCGCGTGCAGTACGGCGGTTCGCTCGGTGGGCCGATCCTGCATGATCGGCTGTTCATGTTCGGCGGCTACCAGGGCCTGCGCCTCAAGCAGCCCGAGGGGCTTTCGTATAACGCGGTCCCCACGTCCCTGGAGCGCACAGGCAACTTCTCGGAACTGCTGTCCGACACCTCAAGCGGCCTGACCACGACCGTGCCGAGCAGCACGGTGACGGGCTGCGCCACAACTGCCAGCACCAATGGCACCATTTATGACCCGCTGACCTGCGCGCCTTTCGCAGGCAACAAAATCTCCTCGTCGCGCATGAACCAAGCGGCGCTGAATTACCTGCAGGCCTTCCCGCTGCCGAACAACGGCCCCGACCAAGGCAACTATTCGCTCACCAACAACTACGTTTCCGATCCATCGGAGATTCAGCACTACGACGACTTCGATGTGCGCCTGGACTGGAAGGCGACGACGAAGGATTCCTTCTTCGGCCGCTACAGCTACGGGCAGGACATTCAGATCAAGCAAAGCGTCTTTCCGAATCTGCCGGCCGGCTACGGCTCGGGCTACAACCCCGTGCACCCGCGCGCCGAGGCGGTTGGCTTCACTCACATCTTTACACCCAATCTCGTGAATGAATTCCGCTATGGCCACATTTACGACTTCTACGGCTACGTTCCTCCCATGAGCAGCGAGGCGGTTTCGGCTAATCTTGGCATTCTGAACGCCAACCGAAACTCTTTGCTGGGCGGCGGCGCGGCCATCAACGGCGGCTCCGACTTGGCCTACACCGGTGACGGTGGCCCGTACGTGGTTCCACAATCGAGCAACCAGTTTGTGGACTCCGTCTCCTGGACCAAGGAACCGCACACGCTGAAGTTCGGCGCCAGCATCGAGAAACGCAATGTCTCCTACTGCTGCGCCACCGATGCCAAGGGCTACTTCGGCTTCAGCCAGGATTTCACCGGCTTTACCCAGTCGGATATGCTGGCCGGTTTCGTGAACGACTACAGCATCGGCGTGGCCGACACGTACTTCCATACCAAGAACTGGGAAACCGGCTACTTTGTGCAGGATGACTGGAAGTTCAATCGCCGTCTCACACTGAACCTCGGTTTCCGCTATGACCTCTATACCTATCCGTATGAGGTCAACAACTATCAATCCACCTTCGACCTCACGAGCCAGACACTGGAGGTGGCAGGCACCGATGGCCTTTCCAGAAGCATCGTGAAAACCAACAAGAACAACTTCGCTCCCCGCGTCGGCTTTGCCTATGACGTGTTCGGCGACGGGAAAACCTCCCTGCGCGGCGGCTACGGCATTTACTACTTCCTGGATCGTGGCGGCATCAACAACCAACTCAGCGACAACCCGGATTTCAATGGCGCGGCCAGCTATTCCGACGCAACGTCGCAAGGCAGTTACCGCAATACTTTCACCGGTCAGGCACCTACCGGCACCAACGACAACACCGATATCACTACGACTCTCCCGCTGCCGACCTTTGGCAGCACGGTCAATCGCTCCGACCCGGTGAACGCGACCCTGATTTCCATCGACACGCACATGCCGACCTCGCTGATCCAGCAGTGGAACCTACAACTTCAGCGGCAGTTGACGTCGAACACCTCGATCAGCATCGCCTATGTAGGAACGAACTCGCAACATCTGCACAGCTACTTCAACCTGAACAACCAGGTGCTGGGCGAAGCGCCGGATACTTACCTCTACCAGAACTTCAGCACCATCAACCGCATCATCGCGAACGGCAGGTCCAACTACAACGGCCTCCAGGTATTCTTGAACAGCGCCATACGGCACGGCATCCAGTACACGGCCGCTTACACCTGGTCGCATGCACTCGACGACTCCAACGGAGCCTTCAGCACCGGTACCAGCGGCGCCGGCATTATCATCCGGCCCACCGGTCCCGACTTCAAGGCCAATTATGGAAACTCCGACCAGGACCAGCGTCAGGTGTTTACCTTCAGCGCCCTTGCGGACCTTCCCTTCGGCCGTGGACAGCACTTCGGAGCCAACATCCCGATGTCCCTCAACGAGATTGTCGGCGGATGGCATCTCAACGTAATCACCACCCTTGAATCCGGCACGCCTATCACCGTGACGACCAGCGACTACTTCTATACCGCATCGGATGGAACCACCTCGCTGGTGAGCGGCAGCCTTACCAACCGCGCGAACATCACCAAGCCCGTGCACTACACCAAGAGCCTGCACGAATGGTTTGACACCACCGGCTTCACTCACCCTGACGTGATTGACGCCAGCGGCCAAACCAGCACCTTCTCCAGCATCGGCACGCTCGGCCGCAACCAGCTGGTTGGGCCGGCTTATCGCGACCTGGATGCCTCTCTGTTCAAGGACTTTGTCTTTACGGAGAAGGTGAAAGGACAGTTCCGCGCCGAAGCCTTTAATCTGACCAATACACCGGCTTTCGCCAATCCGAATGCGAGTCTCGATGGCTGCTCATTTACCAGCAATGTCGTAACCTCGACCTGCTCGCCCAACCTGAGTTCCGATTCGGGTAGCTTTGGGCAGATCAACAGCGTGCGCACGCGCTCGGAACGCCAGCTTCAGCTTGCCTTCCGCATCACTTTCTGAACATGGGGCAATTGATCGACAACGACGCAATGCCACGGCTATGTATCTGCCGTGGCATTGCGTTCTCTTCCGTGCCGCACGAAAAGAAAAGACCTCGCCAAAAAACCGGGAACATCTTCTGAACAAATGAAAGGTTTGCAATGAAACTCTCACACCAACTCTTCGTGATAGCTGTGCTGATCGTCTGCGGTCCTAGTGTCATCCGGGGTCAGACAGAGCCAGCCAGCGGGGCAATACTGGATTCTACCAAGCCCTACATCGACAAGATCGATCCGCCGGGATGGTGGGCCACGCTGCCCGATCCTATGCTGCTGGTGCATGGAGAGAATCTGAATAGCGCAACGTTCCAGGTGACCGGCACAAGTGTGAAGCTCACTCGCACTCAGGTTTCAGACAATGGTCATTGGGCTTTTCTGTGGCTCGCGACCAAAGACGCGAATCCGCAAACCATCCAGGTAAATGCGCGCAACAAAGATGGCGAGGTACATTATGCTTTTACACTGGCCCGGCGCATGCAAGGTCAAGATGCGCCACGCGGATTTTCTTCTGCGGATGTGCTGTACCTCATCATGACAGATCGCTTTGCGCACGCGCCACAGGCCAATGCGATGCAGGACCTCGACCGCAGCGACCCACGCGGCTGGCATGGCGGCAACCTGACAGGCATTGAGCAGCACCTTGACTATCTGCACGAGCTTGGCGTTACCACGCTGTGGACAACGCCGGTCGCATCCAACGCCGGAATGAGGCAGTCCTACCACGGCTATGCCGCCACCGACCTTTACGCCATCGATCCACACTTCGGCAGTCTGCAGGATTATCAGCATCTTTCCGATGCCGTCCATGCACGCGGCATGAAACTGGTGATTGACCTAGTGCCCAATCATCTTGGGGTTCAGCATCCATGGGTTCTCGATCCACCTGCGCCCGACTGGCTTCATGGCACATTGCAAACGCATCGTAGCGCGCAGGGCGACTTTTTGGCGATTGTCGATCCACATGCTCCCGAACAGGCGCGTCGCGACGTTACTCGCGGATGGTTCACCGATGGTATGCCCGATATGAACCAGAGCAACCCTCTGGTCTCTCGCTACCTGATTCAGAACGCGATGTGGTGGATTGAAACCGCGCATCTCGACGGCATCCGCCTGGATACATTTCCCTATGTGGATCGCGCCTTCTGGCATGATTTTCACACGGATCTGCACAGCGTCTATCCACATCTGACAACCGTGGGAGAAATCTTTCATCGCGATCCGGAAGTAACCTCGTTTTTTGCAGGTGGAGTTGTGCATGACGGTATCGATACGGGTCTGGATACGCCTTTTGACTTTCCGATCTTCTTTACGCTACGCGATGTGCTGATCCATGAAAAACCGATGACGGAACTGGCCACAGTGCTGCGCCAAGATTCGCTCTATCCACATCCCGAGCGTCTGGTTTCCTTCATTGGTAATCACGACACCACCCGCTTTATCACCGAAGACAATGGCTCTGTGCCAAAACTTAAGCTGGCGCTGGGTCTGATCGCGATGCTGCGCGGAATGCCGCAGATTTATTCCGGAGACGAAATTGCAATGCCTGGCGACAAAGATCCGGATAATCGGCATGATTTCCCTGGCGGCTTTGCGACAGATAGTCGAAGCGCATTCACCAAAGCAGGCCGCATAGCTACAGAAGAAGAAGTGTTTGCCTGGACATCGGGTCTGCTGGCGTTGCGCGCCAAATACCCGGCAGCGCAAACCGGAGCAGAACAAAATATTCTGGCCAGCGGCGATATTTTTGCATTCGCCCGCACGCCGGAAAATACAGGATGCTCCAGTGATCATACTGCTGACCTTGCAAAAGCGCGTCTGCTCATGGTTGTCAACAAATCGCAGCACAACCGTACATTTGAACTCCCGGTGGAAGAAACAATACTGGACGGATGCGCGCAGTTCCTTCCTCTGGAGCCTGCGACAGGCACTGCGCCAGTGCTCAGCAATGGCAAACTGCACTTTCAGGTGACCGCCGAATCGATGACTGTCTATGAGGTTCAGTAATTCATGAAATTACGCATGCGGCAGAAAATGACTTTGCGAAACAGACGCATTGCACCTGAGCTAAAAACAGAAACGAGGATCTTTTGAAGACTGCTGAATTTTTCGCTCACACCGTACAGAATACCGGCTTAAAAATGCTCAGGTACGACATAAAAAACTATGTCGCCAGTGGCATGCACTCGCATCTGAGTCCGTTCCCTCCGCGGGTTTTCACAAAGCTCTCTCTTGCATCCGGGTTGCTGCTTGCCACGATACTCATCGCGCCAGTCGCTTCCCAGGTTCGCGTTAATTCATACGGACTAACCGCATCTTCTGCGGGAACCACTCTGGAGATTACTGCACTGCGAGAAGATGTTCTGCGGGTTCGGGAGTCGCACACAGCTGTTCTGCCGGAAGATGCATCCTGGGCGGTGCTTGAATCGCCGCGTCATATGCGCACTGCGGTGACACCGGAAGCAGATGGCTTCCGCACAAAAAATCTGCGGGTAAAGATCTCTTCCGATCTGCGCATCACTGTGACTGACCTGCAGGGGAACGTGGTCCAGCAGGACGCAGAACCGACGCAATGGAACGGCAATCGTTTTCGCATCTACAAGCACATGGATGCGGATGCTCACTTCTTTGGCCTCGGCGATAAGCCCGGTCCACTGGACCGTGCCGGTCAGAGCTATGTGCTGTGGAATACGGACAGCTTTGGATGGCAGGAATCAACCGATCCAATTTACAAGAGCATCCCTTTCTTCATGCAGTTTAGTGCAGGCAAAGCGTTGGGCGTCCTCTTCGACAACACCGGCCGCAGCTTTTTCGACTTTGGCCATGAACTACACGATATGTACTCGTTCGGCGCTCCGGATGGTCCCGTTGACTACTATCTGCTTTATGGACCCGACCCCAAACAGGTTGTCGAAAGCTATGCGTGGCTTACCGGGCCTACACCTCTGCCGCCGCTGTGGTCACTTGGATTTCAGCAATCACGTTACAGTTATGAAACTGAGGATCGTCTGATGCAGGTTGCGGATCGTTTGCGCGCAGATCATATTCCCGCTGACGCGCTCTATCTCGATATCGACTATCAGATAAAGAATCGGCCATTCACCATCAATGAGCAGAACTTTCCCAACTTTCCAGCAATGGTGAAAAAACTCGTGGAGAATCATTTTCATCTGGTGTTGATTACCGATCTGCATATTGCCGATCTGCCCAACCAGGGCTATGTGCCTTATGATTCCGGCATGGTAGGGGACCACTTTGTGAAGAATCCGGATGGGTCGCCCTATATCGGTCCGGTGTGGCCTGGACCTTCGGTATTTCCGGATTTTACACAGCAGCAGACGCGTGCCTGGTGGGGCAGTCTCTATCGGCAGTTTGTTGCGGACGGCGTTAGCGGTTTCTGGAACGACATGAACGAGCCCGCGGTTTTTCGCTATTCGAGCAAAACCATGCCCGATGATGTGCAACATCGCATCGATGAGCCGGGCTTTGCAAAACGCACAACAAACCATCCTGAGATCCACAATGTTTACGGAATGGAAAACTCGCGCGCTACGTATGACGGTCTTCTGACGCTGCAACCCAACGAGCGTCCCTTTGTATTGACACGCGCCAGCTATGCGGGTGGGCAGCGCTATGCGGCAACATGGACAGGAGACAATTCCTCCACCTGGAATCATCTGCGGCAAGCCACGCCGCAACTTCTAAACCTCGGCCTCAGTGGTTTTGCCCTCTCCGGCGCGGATGTCGGCGGCTTTGCCGGTTCGCCTTCGCCGGAACTGCTGACAAAGTGGCTGGAACTTGCGGCCTTTCAGCCAATTGATCGCGACCACGCCGCAAAAGGTACACGCGATCACGAGCCATGGGTCGATGGTCCGGAGCAGGAGGCTATTCGTCGCAAATTTATTGAGGAAAGATATCGTCTGATGCCCTATCTCTATACCACTGCCGAAGAGACTTCGCGAAACGGTCTGCCCATCGTGCGCCCACTCTTTCTCGAGTTTCCGCATGCCACAGAGGATGGACATCCGATGGACCTGGATGCGGCAGGCGAGTTTTTGTTTGGTCCCGATCTGCTAGTTGTGCCTTCTCCCTCCCCCGACGAAGTTGCTCCTTGGGAAGTTCACCTGCCTCCAGGAATCTGGTATGACTACTGGACCGGCGAGCGAATCGACCGCCAGCCTGCAGTGAAAGGTCGCGACCTCGAGCAGCGCGCAGTGTTGCAGACAAGGCCGTTACTGATCACTCCAAAACCGGAGGCGCTGCCGGTGTATGTTCGCTCCGGCAGCGTCATTCCTCTGGCTCCATTGACAGAAAGCACGGACATTGTGCCAAACGGAGCGCTGACGCTGCGCGTCTATCCCGATGCTGCCTCTACTCTCCGGTCGCAGGAAGGCTCCCGCGAAGTTTGTCATGGAGAACTTTATCTGGATGATGGTCACACCTTTGACTATCGCAATGGCAGCTACCTACGCGAGCGTTTTACCTGCCGCGCGAATACCGACGGCTCATTGACGCTGATTGTCGCCAGACACGAGGGGAATTACAAGCCATGGTGGAACAGCCTGCACTTTGAAATTTATGGCTGGAAGCCGACAAAGAACTCCGCAGAAGAGGCACACAATTCGATTCAGATCCACCCGTCCGGAGCCGCCTGGATCACGGAAGTGCACGATGATCCCAATGGCGTTGAGCTGACTTTGAGATAGCTATTTTTTAGCAGGCGTTCGCCTCATTCAAAGTTTCATTCCGGATGAAAATCTGATTGCTCCACGACAACAGTGAGCGCCGCAACGCCGGAACATCATTGCGTATCAAGGGCTCCATGCCAATATTGCACGCTTCGGCTATCAGCACGGCACAGAGGCTGGTTCCGAGGTCGTCGGCTCGCGAATTGCGCTCGGTGACATAGGTGAACTTCGAAGTGAATCCGGTCCGGGCGGCAATCTCAAGCAGAATCTCGGGCAGGTCCACCCGCGGCAGTCTGGAGTTCACTGCCTCGCGCAAGCGAGTCAGGCTCGGAGGATCTTCCAGTTTGTCGAGGCCGGTCAGGACCAAGTCTTCCTTGCCGTCTGACATTTCAACTCGTGCCGATGGATTTGCCGGCAAGTTGGCTGCGACCGCACGGTATGTCTGGTCGAGTTGGTGATTCAGTTTGGTTATGGTCTCATCTTCCGAAAGCGAATGCCCGAGGGAACGGCAGATGGTCGACCGCGAGTTCTCCCAGGCGACGCCGCTGAGCAATCCGATACGGGCGTCCGTGTGCCGGATGATCGTAGCCACGAACAGATCCCGGCGCCGCAAGGCAGAGCGAAGGCGATCCAGACAGCAGAACACGTACGCTTTCTTATCGACCACCCCATCCTTATCGAATACATACCCGCGCCATCCTCGGGTGACGAGACTGCCTCCAATTCCGAAAGCCTTCCCTGGCCGGCGAGAGGTTCAAGAGCATCGGCGACCGCTTGGCCAGCGGGTGTGGATCCGAAATAAACAGTCTTCAGAAAAGGTGGGAGGATGCGCCGAATCTGTCCCCAGATTTTTTGTAGCTCTTGATAGTACATGTCATCAGGCGGACGAACGAGCGTATCGACCTAGCCGAGAGCTGATTCGAGTTCCTCTCTTTGCAAGGTCTTGAATATTGCTGCTCGCAACTCGGCATCGGGCACATCTGGATCAAGGATGAGATGGCAGACAAACTGCCCATATCGCTGACGCTGTTCATCCGTGAGAAATCCAACAGGCACAGGTATCCTCCCACGTGCTCTGGGGAGTCGCAAAACTTGTAAGTTTCGCGAAAAGCACAGACGCGCTCAAAATCAGCCAAATTCGCTTCGCGAAAGTATCTCGCAGAACATGTTTCCATTGCTATATATTTTGCGAAGGAATTGGTGATCAGAAAATGAAAATTGGTTACGCTCGCATTTCAACCAAAGATCAGAAGCTGACGCTTCAACTCGAAGCACTCAAAAAGGCCGGCTGTAACCGTATCTTTCGCGAGAAGGTCTCTGGCGCGTTTCGGAACCGCCCAGAACTCAATCGCATGCTCGACCAGCTCCGCGAAGGCGACGTGGTCACCGCCTGGAAACTCGACCGCCTCGCGCGATCGACTCGCAATCTGCTGGAAATCGTTGAAACCATCGCAAACGCCGGTGCCCGCTTCCAGTCCATCTCCGAGCCCTGGGCCGATACCACTACCCACGCCAGAAAGATGATCATGACCATTTTCGCTGGGATAGCTGAGTTTGAACGGACCTCATCCGGGAGCGCACAGGGGCCGGTCGCGCCGACGCTCAGGAACGTGGTGTTCGCTTCGGGCGCCCCAAGAAAATGAATGAGCAGCAGCGAGACCTCGCTGCTGCTCATTAAGGAAGGAAAGTCAGTCAGCGAGGTCGCTCGCACCTTCAGTGTCCATCCCGCTACCCTCTACCGCATCCTTGAACCTACGTCCTGATAGCCGATGCATGCGGGAATGTTGCTCAACTGATAACCGAAGATAGCCAGTACACACCTTTCATACGCGATGGCAACCAGGGAAGTTGCTTCAACCCTTGGCATGAACAGATTCCTTTGTGGAAGGGCCGGTGCGATTCCATTCCGTATCTTCGGCGCGTATCTC
>Ga0255352_1000934_pt1 | contig 15505 bp, 11 predicted proteins | sample HBST0metaG_FD_189939 | JGI IMG/M metagenome (GOLD analysis project Ga0255352, IMG submission 189939) | Peat soil microbial communities from Stordalen Mire, Sweden - H.B.S.T0 | ecosystem: Environmental > Terrestrial > Soil > Wetlands > Peat | place: Sweden: Norrbotten County, Stordalen Mire...
CACAAAGATACCTGCCCTTGGGAAGCGCGCACAAGGCGCTAGGATCATTTTCCCACGTGATAGGGCTGGCACCGGACGATGGGCAGGAAAGGACGGAAAAGTAACCTGCTGAAAGCTGCTTCGATGGGACAAAACTAATTGCTGGTCCGGGCAAAAGCAGTTGTTGACGCCGCCAGGGTCCTGGGATACATTGATTGCGTACGGGGAAGGAGGGCGACCCAAACGATGCAGGGAGATACTTCCAGTAGTACCTCACACGAGGTGATTGATACCTAGGGCATCGCGCCCAGACCCCCAGGTAGCCCCGGCGGAAAAGATTCAACCGCATGGGACGCTACCGCATCCTTTCACGTAGTGATGCATCCCTCGACCCGTGGCGCGGGGTGGCGATTTTTCCAATGGAGCGACGATGCTGTCGCCCAAGGAGCCCGGTTGACTGGGTGATGCCAGCGAGCGGACACGGTTGGGATGCATGAGTGAAAATGCTCGGGCACTCGCGATGGTGCGATGGCCTTAGTGTAATTTTTACAGTTCAACGCGGCGGCTCAGGCTGGGTGCCTGGGCCGTCGTTGTTTTTGGTGACAATATTCTGCACCGTCTTCAGTCCTGGCACGCGATGCGATAAAACGTATTCTGATAGTGGTGATTCCTGTTGACAACTTTTGACATTCGTAACGGACAAGATGCGCCGGGCGGAGCTTCGAGCCGGAACTGGCCGCGGGTGATGTGGAATCTTCTTCGTCCGCATACGCTGACGGCTTCCTTCATCCCTGTCCTGATCGGGAGCGCATTGGCGTGGAGAACAACCGGGCATCTGCGCGTCCTGCTTCTTCTGGCCATGCTGACAGCGTCGATTCTGATTCAAGCCGCTACGAATATGTTCAACGAGTATTTCGACTACGTCCGGGGTCTAGACACGGCGGAGTCGGTGGGGATTGCCGGAGCGATTACGCAGGATGGCGTTCCGCCGAAGACAATTTTGCGGGCGGCGGTGGCGGCACTGGTTTTGGCCACGCTGCTCGGCGTTTACATCTGCACGCAGAGCAGTTGGTGGCTGGCGGCAATCGGCGCGCTCTCCATGCTGGTCGGCTATCTCTATACAGGAGGATCCTGCCCGATTGCAGGCACGCCTTTTGGGGAGGTTTTTGCCGGCGGGTTCATGGGCAGCGGAATCGTTCTTTTGTCTTGCTTTATCCAGCAGAAGTTTGTGAATGGGTACGACGTGCTGGTTTCAATCCCATCGGCGATTCTGATTGGCGCGATTCTGACTTCAAACAATATTCGCGATCGGGAAGGCGACAGAAAGAATGGCAGGCACACGCTGGCCATTCTGCTCGGGCATGAGAGTGCCGTGCTGTTTCTGGCCGGTTGCCTGGTCGCGGCGAACCTTTGGATTGTTGCGCTGGTGGCAGCGCGAACGCTGCCGCCGTGGACGCTGCTGGTTCTGGGAAGCCTCTGGCCGTCCATGGCCGCGATCCGAGTTTTCCGCGAGGGCGGAAGTCCGGTGCAGATGATGCTGGGAATGAAGCGCGTCGCGCAGACCAATACGCTGTTCGGAATCCTGCTTTTGACTGGCTTGCTGGTGAGCTAGAACTTTGAACGTGTGATCTCGTGCATGGTGATCGAAGATCATGCTTTCCCAGGTCTCAGAATCGAAACCTGGGAAAGCATGATCTGTTGATACAAAGACAAGTGGCCAAAGCGTTAGCGCTTGTAGCCGATTTTGCGCAGAAGGTCATGACGCCACGCGATGTCATCCTGCTCTTCGACGCCCTTGGGCGATGCGCCGTCAACCACGCCCAGCACTCCCCGCCCCTGCTCGGTGCAGGCCACGATGATTTCAACGGGATTCGCGGTGGCGCAGAAAATCGAACAGACTTCTGGCACGTTGCGAAGGGCATTGAGAATGTTGATGGGGTAAGCCTCGGTGAGAACGAGCACGAAAGTATGTCCGCTGGCCAGCGCCTGGGCATTCTTTACGGCAATCTCCTTGAGCGCCTCGTCGTTTCCGTCGAACCGCGTGAGGCAAGCGCCGGAACTCTCATTGAAGGCGAGGCCGAACTTGGCCTGCGGAGCCGTTGTGGCAACCGCTTCATACAAATCTTCCACGGTCTTGATGAAATGCGATTGGCCAACGACGATGTTGGCATCGGCCGGAAATTCCATGCGAACCGACTTGATTTCGATCATAGAGGGGCCTCCGCCCGTGCCAACAGGATAACGCCAAGCTCCGGCATGGCGCAGAGATGGGTGCGGAGCGGGGGTGTCACTCGGAGCTCGCCATCAACATGAAACTCATGCCGTTTCGTGCTGCCCCATCCCAGCCAGAAAGACGTGGCGGGGCTGGGATGCACGTACGGGTGGATTCGGGAATATCCGTTATTTACTTTTTGGTACCTCCCCCACCCGTATTCCTGGAATAAAATATCTACTTTCAATGGTTTACGGGGTGGGTGTCGCTGCAAAATATTCATTTCAAAGGAGTTCGCCGCAGAATCTAGGCAGCAAAGGACTTACGGGAGTTTTTTGGCTTATTTCTTCTTTTTCGTACCGCATTATGGGATTGAGCAACAACGGACCTCTGCATTTTTCCTCGATTTTCTCCTCGAAAAGTAATGGGTAGCGCCTGCCGCGTTGCGCATTTTTCACGCTTGCTCCTCTACTACGATTGTGCGCCGGGGGAGGGAAATGATCCGCAAAAAGCTGAGATTGAAGGAGAAGTTCGCCCCGACCCTACGGGACGGGGGCGCGAGGATGGGGATGCGGACCCAGGGTTTCGCTGCGCTTCACCCTGGGCTATTTTCGTCTTTTCCCTCCGGGAAAAGGAAGGGCCCGGTGGGTGGGGTTTGTAGTTTCCCAACTTTTCGCCAGTTTTATTCTCGAAGAGCAAGTCGCAAGGATGGGGCACGGCGGTTTTGTGTTTACGAAGGTTACGGAAGAGCGCCCCAAACATTGCCAGTATTGATGTGCCGAAGCTATTGGAGCGCCGAATTATCGTTTGAAGGTGCCCATCCATTCCGTCTCAGACAGGACGTGCCGCTTCAGGGCGGGCTCCAACTCGCTTCTGCCTGCGCCTGCCTTTACATCGAGCACCGCGTCGAGGGCGTACAGCTTGAAAAAGTAGCGATGGGGCTTGCCTGGAGGCGGACATGGACCTTCGTAGCCGATGCGTCTGGAGCTGTTCATTCCCTGACGCGCGCCATTGCCGAGTACTTCGTCTGGCGGCACGCCTTCCGGCAAGTTCGTTGCCTGGGCAGGGATGTTCCAGATAAGCCAATGTGTCCACGTGCCCGCGGGCGCATCCGGGTCGTCAGCAATCAGCGCCAGCGAATGCGTTCCGGCTGGGACGCCATTCCAGCTCAATGCGGGCGAGAGATTCGCGCCACTGCATGTGTATCGCGCGGGGATTTCACTGCTATTTGCAAAGGCTGTTGATTTCAAAGCAAAGGACATTACACGACCTCCTTGCACTTTGTGCTGCGCTGATTTTGACGGGATACGCGCCGGATTTTGGCCGAAAGTATTCAGCTGCGTGCAACTGAATGAAATCAGTAGCACTATTCCTGTGAGAATTATCGCTGTTCTCGAATAGCCATGCACTGAAGCTACCACCACGACAGGGAATGAATGTTTGTGAGATCAGGAATACGCATTCCCAAAACAAGTTCATGTTATCCCCGGACGGGCGGGGATGGGCGGAAAAAGAATGGGACCCATCCGAGGATGGATCCCATGGTTAGAGCTGAATCGGCCTGCAAACCGGGCCGACCAGACCCTTACTTGGCTTTGGCTGCTGTACCCAATCCGGCCTGTGTCCTGAGGGTGGCAGCCTTGTCGGTGGCTTCCCAGGTGAAATCAGGATCGTTGCGCCCGAAGTGGCCGTAAGCTGCTGTCTTCTGGTAGATGGGCCGACGCAGATTCAGTGTTTCGATGATCTTTTTGGGCGTGAGCGCAAAGTTTTTCCGAACCAACTCGGTCAACTTGGCTTGGCTGATTTTTCCGGTACCAAAGGTGTCGACCAGTACACTAACCGGATCAGCGACGCCGATGGCGTAGGCGAGCTGGACTTCTGCACGATCGGCCAGACCGGCAGCCACAATGTTCTTGGCAATGTAGCGGGCCATGTACGCAGCCGAACGGTCGACCTTCGTCGGATCCTTGCCGCTGAAGGCGCCGCCACCGTGACGGCCCATGCCACCGTAGGTATCCACGATGATTTTGCGACCGGTAAGGCCGGTGTCGCCCATGGGGCCGCCGATGACGAAGCGGCCGGTGGGGTTGATATGGTACTTGGTGTTCTCATCGAGCCACTCGGGTGGCAGCACGGCCTTGATCACGTATTTGAGAATATCGGCGTGCAGTTGCTCGTTGGAGACGCTGTCAGCGTGCTGGCTGGAGATGACGACGGCATCAATGCGCGCCGGCTTGCCCTTTTCGTCGTATTCGACTGTAACCTGGCTCTTTCCATCGGGGCGCAGGTAGGGCAGCTTGCCGCTCTTGCGAACTGCGGTCAACTGGCGGCAGAGCTTGTGGGCCAGCGAGATGGGAGCGGGCATCAGCTCGGGGGTCTCATTGGAGGCGTAACCGAACATCATGCCCTGGTCGCCGGCACCGCCGGTGTCCACACCCTGTGCGATGTCTCCGGACTGCTTGTTGATGGACGAGATGACGGAACAGGTGTTGGAGTCGAAGCCATAGAGCGCGTTGTCGTAGCCGATGGAGGCGATGACGCCGCGCACCAGACTCTGGAAATCGACATAGGCCTTGGTGGTGATTTCACCGGCGATGACCACCAGTCCGGTGGCCGTAAGGGTTTCTGCGGCTACACGGCTGTAGGGGTCCTGCTCCAGGCAGGCGTCCACGATGGCATCGGAGACCTGATCGGCAATTTTATCCGGATGGCCTTCGGTGACTGACTCAGAGGTAAACAAGTAACGATCGCTCAACTTCAGACTCCTGCCCATTAAAGGGATTCAATTTGGTGGTCAGCCTCAGTGGCTGATTTGCCCTGGGAAAGCAACAACGGGGAGTCGAAGATTACGTTCCTCGATCAACCGCTCGCTTGCCTTGGTGGTGCACACCCGCACCTGCAGACCAAAGCCTGACGGTGCATTACTCATGGTAAACGCGGCAGGGGGGCGGGGGCAAAGACTCTCAGCGAATGGGGAACAGGGCGCGCTCAAGGGTGCTCAGGGCGGTTTGAGCCGCAAGAGCCCAAACGACAGTTCCGGCTCTTGAGCTGGCTTGGGCAAAAACCTTGCTTGAAAAGACGCTTTACTGGATCTGGCTGTTGAACCAGGAAAGGATGCGGCCAAAGAAGTCGTGAACCGAGGACCATGCTGCGTGAAAAGCCGCGGAGACTTCATTGACAGGGATCAGAGTGGTCCACCAGCCAGCACGGAGGCCGTAGTAGCGCACAGAGAGGAAGGCGGCGGCGGCAACAACGAGCAACAGGAGAATGGCCCCGATCCAGCGGAGGCGAACTTCTACGGCGTCATGGCGCAGGATACGGGCCTTGCCCACGTTTTGCGCAAAAGCAGTCCAACTGCGGTCGTCCTCGGTCACCTGTCCGGAGGCGTTATAGGCCTTGAGGTAGCGCTCGGTCCAGTCGTGCTGATCCAGCCCCAGAGCTCCAGCGTAACTGCGTACAATGCCCTTGTTCAGGATGCCGCCGGGAAGCAGGCGGAACTTCTCCTGCTCCAGCGCAAGCAAGTATCGCTGGCTGATTTTGGTGACCGCGCTAATGTCTTCCAGCGCAATGCCGCGGGATAACCGCTCCATGCGCAGGTCTTCTCCAAAGTTCCCCATTGACGACCAGAAAGGGGTAAGAACCCTAAGGGATTTACCCCTTCACGATAAACCGGGTTAGGGCTGTAGTCAAAACGATTTATTGGCCTTTCTTTGATTTCAATAGTCTGAGGCAACAGAGTTCAACCGGCCACTCCGGATTCTGGCTTGGCTTGGCAAGGCTGTTACCCTTAGGAAGAGGACGACTTGCGATCTTTTCGTCCCTACCGGAGCCAGGCTCAAGAATGAACAAGCTCATCTTTGCAAATCTGTTCCATCGCCCGCTGCGGTCCATTATCAGCGTGCTGGCGGTGGCCATTGAAGTGGTCATGATTTTGTCGATTGTTGGCATCTTCATGGGCATGTTGAACGACCAGAAGGCGCGCACCAACGGCATCGGCGCGGACCTGGTGGTGAGCCCGTCGAACGCTTCCTTCATGAATGGCGTGAGCGGGGCGCCCATGTCGGCCAAGATTGCCGAGGTCTTTCGGCGGATGCCGCATGTGGTCGCGGCTTCCCCAGTCATTTCCGACTTCTCGATGGCCGGCTCCGTAGAGATCCTCTATGGCATCGATTACCAAAGTTACAACTCGCTGAAGCCCTTTCAATTTATCTCGGGTGGCCCATTTCAGGGACCCACAGACGTGATTGTCGACGATGTGTTCGCGCGCTCCGGCAAGGACCATCGCGTGGGCGATACGATCAACATTCTCAATCACCCGTTTCGCATCTGTGGCATTGTGGAGAGCGGCAAAGGGGGGCGGAAGCTGGTGCCCCTCGATACGCTGGCCAGCCTGATGGGCTCGGACGGCAAGGCTTCGGTGGTTTATCTGAAGAGCGACGATCCGGCCAACAATGGCTTGATTCAGAACGAGATTCATGCAACCAAGGGCCTGGAGGGCTACCAGGTGCGGACGATGGCGGATCTGATCTCGCTCTACACCCCAGCGCGTTTTCCCGGATTCGATCTTTCGCTGAATATCGTGATCGGGATTGCCGTTATTGTGGGATTCCTGGTGATTTTTCAGACGATGTATACGGCCGTACTGGAGCGAACCCGGGAGATTGGCATTCTCAAGTCGATGGGTGCCTCAAAGCCGGCCATTGTCTCCATGGTGCTGCGCGAGACCGCCGCTCTGGCAGCTGTTGGCGTGCTGGTGGGCATTGCGTTTACATACGGCGTCAGGGTACTGCTGGGCGCGAAGTTTCCCACCTTCAGCTTTGAACTGACCACGCTGTGGATCTGCAGGGGGGTGCTGATCGCTTTTGCGGGAGCGTTATGCGGCGCGCTGTACCCGGCCTGGATGGCGTCGCGGAAGGATCCAATCGACGCGCTGGCGTACGAGTAGACCTTCCAGAGCTGTTTTCCAACAATAGGTATGTACTTGCAAAAGGGGCCTTTCTTTAAGGGAAAAGCACCTTTTGTGGTAGCGGTTTCAGCGTAAGGATTGAGAATGGCTGGAGTCTGTTGCCGGAAGGTTTCGGACTGCTTTTCCACATCGAGGATTGAGAAGGGAATGCATCCAACGGCCAGCGTATGGCTTAATATTCCTGTAACACTGCCGTGTTGGAATCATGCATGGAATATCGCGAATTGTTCAAATGAAGAGTAAACTGGACGCATTCAATGCAATTCAATAGACACGATTCAGCGAGTGAATTCGCGTTGCTCATGGAGGATGCCGAGGATATAGCCGAGCCTTGGTCCATGTTGAAACGTGGTACCGTAAGGCCCTTTTACACCAACAGTAACCATTCCAGGAGAGCCATGAATATGTTTAGGAAACTCTGTTCCCAGCGGGGTCTTGCCGTGCTGGCCCTGGCGGCGTTCCTTGTAACATTCGCAGGCGTTTCCGCCATAGCGCAAACGTCAGGCGCAGGCGCAATCACCGGAACGGTAACCGACGCAGCCCAAGCAGTTATACCTGGCGCTTCGGTGACCGTTACCAATGTCGACACAGGCATAGCCCATGCTTATACGACCAATTCCGCCGGTGTTTACTCGGCGCCGTTTCTGCAGCCGGGGCGCTACAAGGTAAACGCCTCCGCCGCGAATTTCGGCTCAGTGGTAGCTCGGAATCTGAACCTGCTGGTCGGCCAGACGCTCAGCATCAATCTGACCTTGACGGTCGAGTCCACGACGACGACGGTGGAAGTATCGGGCACCAACACCCTGCTGGATACAGAACAGACCGAAGTTTCTCAAGTGGTGGATGCGCCAATTATTCAGAACCTGCCTGTGAACGGGCGTAACTGGAGCGATTTTGTCCTGCTGACTCCGAACGTGGTGGCGGATGGCAGCAGCGGCCTGGTGAGTTTCCATGGCATCAGCGGCCTTTACAACCAGAATTATGTGGATGGCGCGAACAACAACCAGATGCTATTCAGCGAAGCTCGCGGACGTTCCTCGGGTGCGCCGTTTGTCTATAGTTTGGATTCGATCAAGGAGTTCCAGACCGAAGCGTCGAACTACTCGGCGGAGTTCGGTCAGGCTGCCGGCGGTCAGGTGAATGCGATTACCAGGAGCGGCACCAACAGCTACCACGGCGACCTGTTCTACTACCTGCGCTATCCGGGCATGAATGCACTGGATCCGTTCAGCAAGTGGTCTGTACTGTATAACAACGGCAATGCCTTCCTGCTGACGCAGCCGGTTCACCAGCAGCATCAGTTCGGCGGCAGCGTGGGCGGTCCGATCATCAAGGACAAGCTGTTCTTCTTCCTGACATCTGACGGCTTCCGGCGCGCGGGGCGCGCTCTCTACTACGAGACCTACAACGTTTCTCAGACGCCGAAGGGCGTGTACGCTGATTCGACGAATGTAACGCCGACGCAATGCCCGACAACGCTCACAGGCACACAATGCACTGCGGCGATCAACTTCTTGTTGAGTCTCCAGGGCGCGCCCAAGCGCTTCGCGAAAGAAACGCTTGTGTTCCCACGCTTGGACTACCAGTTGAACAGCAAGAATCTGGTGTACGCCAACTTCAACTATGCGAACTTTGACCAGACCTACGGTTACTCTCCGAATCCGACCTATTCAAACAGCTCACCCAGCACCAACGCACCGACCAGCTATCATGAGCGGTTCCTGGTGGCTCACTGGACCTCGACCCTTTCCAACAGCGCGGTGAACGATCTGCGCTTCCAGTGGGGACGCGACCTGGAGACAGCGGGCGCAAACGCCGCAGCACCGAGTGTGAGCATGGGCGCCGAGACCTATGGCATGCCTAACGCCTTGCCGCGCGTCGCCGAGCCGGATGAGCATCGCTACCAGTTCACCGACGTTTTCTCGAAGGTATGGAACAGGCACACGCTGAAGTTTGGCGGAGACATCAACCTGATTCACGAGGTAATGATCAACCTGTTCCAGGGCGGCGGCGTTTACTCCTATTCCGGCACAAGTGTAACGCAGAACTTCCAGAGCTGGGCGTCGGATGCCTTTGCTGGGGAGTCCGGCAATACGGATACATATGCGGGTTCGCATTTCACCACGTTCGTACAGACCATCGACACGGTAAACACCGTGGCCAGCGGCCGGTCTGGTGCGGACGATTTCTGGATGAAAATGTATGACGGCTTCGCCGAAGATACCTGGAAGGTGAGCCGGAACGTGACCCTGAATCTGGGGGCGCGCTATGACTTCCAACTGACGCCTGCGCCCGAATCACCCAACACATCATCAACGCTGGCGGCTAAATATAACACCACCATCAAGAACGTCGCTGATCGTGTACAGCCTCGTATTGGCTTCTCTTGGAGCCCCTATGTCGGAACGGTCGTTCGCGGCGGTTACGGCATCTTCTCTGGACTCAACCAGGGCAGCACGTACTATGCCATGCGCGTAGAGAATGGCGTCTATCAGGTCAATGAGAACTTCAGCGGTTGCGGCTCTTCATGTACTGCCGCGGCGGCACTCACGTTCCCCAATGTTCCGTACGGGGTTCCCGGTCCGAACTTGAGCACGGCTATTCACCCTACAGGTGGCGCCACACCTACGGTTTCAAATGTCGCTGCTACGTCGGCATCCATCAGCTTCCACGGGTTGTCTCCCGATTTCGTGCCGCCCTTGGTCCACGAGTTCGATTTCGCTGTGGAGCAGGCGTTGCCCGGGAAGATGTCTCTCTCGCTCGGCTATGTGGGATCGCGCGGACTTCATCTTCCGGTGTACATGGATGCGAACCTTGTGGGACAGAAAGCAAGCGGACAGCGTTCCTTCAACATCACGAATCCAGATGGAACGGTCAGCATCAAGACGGTTCCTTATTACTTGGCAACAGACCGTGTCAACCCGGCACTTACCTCGATCAACGCCGGGTTCAGCGTAGCCAATTCCTGGTACCACGGCATGGCCGTTACTCTGCGCAGGCCGTTCGATCACGGTTTTGAGTTGCTGGCCAACTACACTTGGTCGAAGGCCTTGGACGACGACATGGTGTCTGGCGCTTATGGCACCTTTTTCGGCGGCAATCCGGTGCTGGATCCCAACAACCTCAAGGGCGAATACGGACGCTCGGATGTCGACATGCGCAATCGCTTTGTCGGTACGGTGGTCTGGAAGCCGCAGATTATGCCGGGCAACGTGTGGATGAAGCATGGGCTCAATGCCTTTACGTTCTCGGGTACCGCGACTGAATCCACCGGATTCCCAATTGTTGCCAGCATGAGCGGCACGATTAAGCCTCTGTGGATGACAACGGGGCTGCCGACCTCGGCAACAGGTGCCGACGGCAATATCTATGGAGGATCGATGAGTTCTTCCTCGGGTGCAGCTACCACGGGCCGTCCGCCGCAGATCCAACGTAATAGCCTGCCGGGACCGGGCGTTCGCAATATTGACTTCCGGCTTACGCGCGAGGTTCCCATCCACAACGGCCTTCACATGGAGTTCATTGGGGAAGCATTCAACCTGATGAACCACACGATTATCTCGAGCGTGAACTCAACCTATTCGACCTATACTGCTCCGACCGCATCGACGGGCTCTTGCCCTGTAGTCACGGTGCCGTCCGGGTCGTATTTCGGGGGCTGCATTACGCCGTATTCTGCATCGTCTGCATCCAGCGCATTTGGTACAACGTCAGGTACCAACAGCACGTTGTACGGACCCCGGCAAATTCAGGTCTCGGCCAAGCTGGTTTTCTAAGGCAAGGCAACGAGGTCATTCACAGAGCGGCGGCTTCGGCTGCCGCGCTTTTGTTTTGGTCTGCAGTGAGATGGCATGAGGTTTCGACTCGTGCGCGATACTGAATAGAGCGAAACCAGAGTAACTATATCCTGTTGAGTATTGTGCAAGGTCGCCGCTCCCTGAGGGTCGCGTCGACTTGAACGCTGTGGCTCCGGGATACATCAACTCTGGTTTCGCTGTAGACGGCTGGCCGCGGCCATGAGGCGCAACAGAACGGCGGCGAGGTGCAACGTGAAAGCTGAAGTAGAAAGGCTGGTTACGGTCGACGCGATTCGGGCCGCAGCGGCGCGGATTGCGGCTGTGATCATGAAGACACCGCTGGTGCGCGCGCCGTTTCCCGGCGTGGCAGGCTACGGACTTCCCAGAGAGATATGGCTCAAGGCGGAAAGCCTTCAGCCCATCGGGGCCTTCAAGTTGCGGGGAGCGGCCAACAAAATATTCCAGCTCACGGCGGAGCAGATTGCGCATGGAGTGATTACCTATTCGAGTGGCAATCATGCGCAGGGTGTGGCCTATGCGGCGCGGGAAGTGGGCGCCAAGGTCGTGATCGTGATGCCACGGAACGCGCCGTCCATCAAACGCGCGGCAACCCTGGCGCTGGGGGCCGAGATTGTGGACGTGGGCGAAGCCTCCAGCGAGCGGCTGGCCATGGCAGAGCAACTGGTGCGCGAACACGGCTACGTGCTGGTTCCGCCCTATGACGATGAGCAGATCATTGCTGGGCAGGGAACCTGCGGCCTGGAGATTGTGGAAGATCTGCCGGATGTGGACCTGGTGTTGACGCCGGTGGGTGGTGGCGGGTTGCTGGGAGGAGTGGCGGCGGTGAAGCAGTTGCGGCCACAGACCAAGGTGTTTGGCGTGGAGCCGGAATTGGCCGGAGATGCGGCGGAGAGCTTCCGCACTGGCAGCATCGTGAACTGGGGAGCGGAGCGGACCGGTCGGACCATCGCGGATGGATTGCGGACGCAGAGCGTGGGCAAGAGAAATTTTGCCCACATCCGGGCCTTTGTGGACGGTGTCGTTACGGTGACGGAGAAGGAGATTCGCGCCGCGATGCGGGCCATTGTGGCCACGGCGCGACTGGTTCCCGAGCCGAGCGGAGCCGTGGCCGTGGCCGCACTGCTGTTTCATGCGGGCGAGTTGCCGCAGTACCGGAAGGCCGTGGCTGTGGTGAGCGGGGGCAACGTGGATCCGGCTCTGCTGGCCGAGGTGCTCACGGAAAGCGCAGAGTAGCGTCGTTCAACTATGATTTTGAGTGTGATGAAACCCCGAAATGCCGCTGTGTTTGTCCTCATCCTTGTTCTGTCGCTGGTGTGGGTTGCCACTCCTGCCTCTGGAGAAAAAAAGAAGGACCAGTTGGTCAAGCCCATGGCCGGTCCGCGCGCTGCCGCATTGCGCATTACATGGCTTTACGTTGCGCCCGACACCAGCTCGCAAAAGGTGGACCGGGTGCAGATTGGCCGCGAGATGGTGGTGGCGGAAAAGAGCGGCCCCTGGATTCGCGTTTATGCCAACACCGACATCCAGGAGGTGACGAGCCAGAAGGACGCTCCAATCCTGGGAAGCGACGAAACGCCGCCGCCGGTTTCCGGATGGATGCAGGCCAAAGGCGTCGTGGTGGAGACCAACCCGGCGGGCGATCAGGTGCTGATGGGAGAGGCGGCCAATCAGGAGTCGCTGGCCTCAGACCCGCGCGGCCCGGCCAATGCGGCGCAGAGCGCACGGCTGCTCTACCGGCGGGTGGCGGAGATGTATCCCAACTCGCCATTGGCGCCTGAAGCCGAATGGCGGGCGGCAGACATACAGTGGCAGTTGGAGAAGGCCGATGCATCCACAAGGCCTTCCGCCAGGGAGAAAAGCTCCTATCTGCGCGAGCAGATGGACGAAGACGAGTTGAAGAAGGTGATCAAGCACTATCCCCATAGCCGGTGGGCCGATCTGGCCGCCTTCGTCCTGATTGACAACAAGCTTTGCGGGGAGTGGCAGGGGTCGCCCCAGTGTCCGGATAAAGAGTCGGATATTTACGAGAAATATGCGAACGAGCACCCCGACGGACCGCGGACGGCGCAGGCTCTCTATCAGGCTGTTTACCGGCAGGCTGTGTTGAAGGACATGTACGCCGCCGATGGAAACGACAATAAGAGCAACAACGCCAAAAAACATGCTCATGAGCTGGCTGCGAAGCTGAAAGAGCACTATGCCGCATCCGATTTGGCATGGAGGGCTGGGGCATTGGTGTACAAATTGGATGAAGACATTCCTGTATATGGCATTGACCGGGAGTGAGCGGAAAACGACTGCTCACTCTCTTTTGCTGATCGATGCAAATTCCATTCTGGAGGCTTCTTGAGCCCGTATATTCAATCCATCCTGCTGGGCATTGTGGAAGGCTTGACCGAGTTTCTGCCGGTCAGCTCGACGGCGCATCTGCGCATAACCGAAGCGTTGATGAAGATCCCGCTGGATGATCCGTACTGGAAGATGTATACGATCGTCATCCAGTTGGGCGCGATTCTGGCGCTTTGCCTGCTGTTCCTGGGGCGGATTGTTGACTTTTTGCGCACATTCCCCAAGGGCGAGGACGGCGAAGGCAACTGGTGGAATCATCCCATTTCGCTGACGTTTTTCGCCTTTGTCTTTACTTCGGCGCCGGCTTTGCTGCTGCATAAGTGGAGCGACAAGAATCTGAGCAGCCTGTATGCGATGGCGCTGGCGCTGGTGATCGGCGGCATCGTGATGTGGGTCATCGATGCTCGGTCGAATCGCTACGAGCCAAGCACGGATGAGGTGGAAGATATGACTCTGCCGCAGGCGATCTGGATTGGACTTTGCCAGACACTTTCGGCGGTTTTCCCCGGCACTTCGCGCTCGATGTCGACCATTGCCGGCGGTCAGCTTGTCGGCATGAGCCGTCCCGCTGCTCTCGAATTCAGCTTCCTGCTTTCGATTCCCACCATGATTGCCGCCACCGGCTGGGACTTCGTCAAGGAGATTCATGCCAGCAAGGTTGCCGATGCCGCCGGAGTTGCCGCAGCGCATGTGAGCATGACCCAGGAGCGCTGGATCGTGCTGCTGATCGGCATGGTGGTTTCGTTCGTTGTGGCGCTGGGCGTGGTGGAGTGGTTCCTCGCCTGGGTGCGCAATCACGGATTCGCGATGTTTGCAATCTACCGCATCCTGCTGGGCGGTGCGCTGCTGCTGTGGGGAATAAAATACATCGGCTGATTTCATATTCGTAAAGGATTCCGGACATTGGCGGGGGGTGGACAGCATGGTTCCCCCCGCTTGGTTTTGCCCGACTCCTGGTCCGTGGGCGAAGATAATAAAAATAGCTCTGGGAGTGTTCGTCCGCTCCATCGGTTCGCCCGGGAAAGATGGGCGGCGGCCAACTGAGCGGAAGTATTCCCGTCATGAAGCCCATTCGTATTGTTCTGTCGCCTACGCGGAGCCGCCCCTTAAATATATTTTTAGGGCTTGTGCTGTTGCTGGTTTCGCTTCTCCTCCTGTTTGCACTGGCTACATGGCACGCGGCTGACCCGTCGTTGAACACGGCTGCGGATTTGTCTGTTCCTCATGCCGTGCACAACTGGATTGGAATCTTCGGCGCTTGCTTGAGCGATATCTTGCTTCAATCTGTGGGCCTGACGGCCTTTCTGCTGCCGCTGTGGCTGGGCGGGATCGGCTGGACTTGGATGCATTCGCGTCCGAGTGGTTCGGCGGTGCTCAGATGGGTGGGAATGCTGCTGGCAATCGTCTTTCTGCCGGCCGTGTTTGGACTGTTGCCATGGCACTGGTACTGGTTGCACCTGATGCCGGTGGAAGGCGTGGTGGGACGGCTCATGGCCGGCCTGCTGGTGAGCTATCTCAACATTCAAGGGGCTTGGATTGTGGCTGGCGTACTGGCTGCCGCCGGACTCTACTTTGCTTCCGCCATCAGCTTCTGGGCTATCCGGGAAGGCATCGAGGATCGCTGGCTTCATGTGGTTTCCTGGCATGACCGATGGCGGAACTGGCGCGAAAAGCGTGCGGAACTGCGTACGGACCGCGATGATCGCTGGGCCGAAGAGAGACATGCGGCGTCCGCCCAGCGCTTTACTACAGAAACTAACCCGGACTCAGATGCGGAACTGTACAGGCGGCAGCCGAGCCACTTTGGAGGGCTTTTCAGCCGTCGTGGACGCGATTCTGAGGGTGCCTTGCTGAACGACGCGATTCCAGCGTTTCAACGAACGGGTTTTGAGCAAGCAGAAACGGAAGAAGAGATCCCCATCGCGGCGGCTCCAGCGCGAAGAACGAGCATCTGGGAGCGTGCTGAGACAACACCAGCGGCAGTGCCGGTTCCGGCAGCACAGAATGTTGCGCCGGTGCAGGCCCAACCCGCCCAGGTACAACTCGCACAGACTCAGCCAGCCGGAGAACGCCCCGCGGAACAGCCGCCGGCGGTTCCACGGTTTGAATCGGCCACTGTTGCCGATCACCGTCCTGCCGCAGACGAGATTGCCATTCACGGTCGCGCCGATGCGGATGTGC
>Ga0255352_1000941_pt1 | contig 15387 bp, 13 predicted proteins | sample HBST0metaG_FD_189939 | JGI IMG/M metagenome (GOLD analysis project Ga0255352, IMG submission 189939) | Peat soil microbial communities from Stordalen Mire, Sweden - H.B.S.T0 | ecosystem: Environmental > Terrestrial > Soil > Wetlands > Peat | place: Sweden: Norrbotten County, Stordalen Mire...
GCCAGTATGCGTCCAGTCCAATACCACACAGGCCTACGTGCAAAATGCTCTCTGCCATGAAACCCTTGCTCCTTGTCGTATGGTAGTTCCGCTTTTCAATGAAATAGACGTCCGCTCACAAACCCTTCCGCTTCTTCTGCGCTCGGATCTTCGCAGATACCTCCGGGACGTTACTCATGTCATCATGGGATACCTCTCGCCAGAACGCAAACCCTCCTGCGACGCGAAAAGGGGCGCCATCTTCTGCTGCCAACGTATTTCTGAACACTCTCATCCATTGCCTCCAATCCAAATTGAAATATCTTCCGGTTACCGCTTAGCCGACTGCAAACTCATCAGTCTTGCTCCGCGCGCAATGGCCATCCTGCACGATCGCCAATCTTCGGACAAACGGCGACGGCACTTCACTTCCTTGTTTTAGCCCTGAGGGCCAACCCCAGAAATCGTTCACGAGTACCCGGGAAAATCGGATCAAAATGTACCGAATCACAGGAACTAAAGACAATAGCAATCGACTCTATGGGAAAAAAGTTCCTTCATTTGGAACAAACTAGGAGTTGTTGACGTTCAATCGAGATAACGCGGTGGGTTTGATAGATGTATTTGAGTCGACTTGTTTTGACGGACGTACAGTGGAAGGCAATGGCCCTCATTGCCTTGGAAAATTTGGCGATCCTGGTCAGACGAGTGGGAAGGCTCACCTTTTTCTGGAAGCAGTTTTATGGATTGCTCGAACCGGCTCACCTTGGCGCGACTTGCCCGCAGATTTCGGCCACTGGAACTCTGTTTTCAAACGGTTTCAGCGCTGGGTCAAGCGCGGAGCGTTTGAGCGCATTTTCGCGACTCTGTCGGTGGATCCCGATTTTGAATATGTGATGGTGGATGGAATGATCGTTCGCGTTCATCGCCACAGGCAGGGTGCAAAAGGAAGACCAAAAGTCAGTCGATCGACGAGAGCCGAGGCGGATTGACGACCAAGATTCTGGCGTTGGTCGATGCGTTGGATAACCTCGTTTGCTTTCGTCTTATGCCCGGACAACGCGGCGGAACTACGGGCGTGGCGGCGTTGATCGAAGGAATCAACTTTGGCGCTTTGCTGGGAGACAAGGCCTACGACGCCGATTGGCTTCGCAGCTGCTTGCGACAGCGCGACATCGAAGCAGTGATCCCGCCAAGAGCCAAGCAGTTAACTCCGGCCGCTTATGACGCCCAAAAATACAAGTAGCGACACCTCATCGAGAATTTCTTTCAAAAACTTAAGAAATTCAAACGCATCGCCATGAGAGCATGCAAGACGGATATCCGGCGCGTAACTCGGACCCGCCTCTCGGGAACGAAACGGTCTGGAGAGGATTAACTCGCCTCGTTGATATTCAACTCGGCGTCTGCATCGGTGCTCAAATTGTGGGTAATTGAAAGGGCTCTGGCGGGGTGGCAGTAGCAGTTTGATATTTCCGGTAGTCCATTCAAGAAACTCCAGACGTGAGCCGACCAAAGCACACGTGAAGGAGAAACTGGATGGACCAATTGGAGAGTCTAAGAACTTATCCGTAAACAAATGATATGCTTTTGCTGTGAAATGCTGGACAGTATCGGATGAGTTTTGGGCGAAAATCGAACCTCTTGTTCCAGTCGTGGAGCGGCCAGCGGGTCGCATCTATCATGCGTCGCACAGGTGGTGGCAGCAAACCCATGCCATCGCGACAGATCTTCAGCGCTATTGTTTACGTATTGCGCACGGGGTGCCAGTGGAAGGCATTGCCGCGTGATCTCGGCAGCTCCAGCTCAGTCCATGCGCATTTTCAGAGTTGGCAGCGAACGGGATTTTCCTTCGTCTGTGGCGGGCAGGGCTGGTCGAATACGACGAAATGGAAGGCATCGCGTGGCGATGGCAGAGCATCGTTTTGCGGAACTTTGATGAAGTGACGGGCAATGTGACAGCTTTTCGGCTTCCTTCAGCTCGTTGTTGAGGTGTCACATAAACGACCGTGCATGTGACGCGTCGTTGTACGCAAAGATTAGGCAGTTTTCTGGAGCCATATCCATTCCGACGGTTTGGACTTGGGACCCCTATCAGAAGCGTGAGGTTCGCGTTCCTGATGCATTACTGGCAACTCTAGAGGAATACAGAAATACGCTTCTGCTCAGGCGGGCAGCCACCGTTGCACTCGTCGTGAGCTGACTCATGCAAGAGATCGATCTGGTTTAGCAGGTCAAAACCATTCAATAGTTCCACGCGTTCCGGGTTCATCAGATATTGCATCGCAATGCCAAAGGTCGTTGCCAGTATGGTGTTAGTGAGGGTGGCAATATGAGGATTTGTTTGCGATGAAGTTGCCGAGGTTGCCGTTTCCATATGGATCTCTAGCACACGTGAAACACCGTCCAGAAACTCATTGAGCTCTTTCTGGAAGGATGGCGACCACAACGCCAGCCCGAAAAAGTCAAGAAAAGCCCGATAAATCGCCTGATTGGCAGCCAGTAGATCGCGATTGTATGTAATCAGCGCATGAGCTTTCTGTTGCAGCGTGGTGTGTGAGGTCATCTGCGCTTCAACGCCTGTCAGATACTCCTGCTTCATCATGCGCAGTACAGCCGCAAACAGTTGTTCGCGGTTGACAAAGTAATAATTCAACTGGCTGAGGACAACGCCGGCCTCTTCCGCAATATCACGCAGACTAACCTTAGCCGATCCCTTTTCGGCGATGCACTTGAATGCAGCGGCAAGAATTCTCTGCGCGGTCGCGTTGTTTCGCCTTGCTTTTTTTTGACCTTCGGCCGCCATGCTTTCCTCTATGAATTCATTCTGACCCTATTGTACGAGGGATACCGTTTTTCGATGTTGCTGCCGACTTGCATTCACCTCAGCAAATGCGTGATCCAGCCGACTTTGCCTCGATACAATCAGCTCGCCAGCTTTGCGTTGCAGGCGAGCCATGTCTGGGCATGCATCCTCGCGAGCAAGCCCCCTTCGCTGTTGTCGAAGGGAGCTTGTTGAACGCGCATCCCGATGCTTTCGGGAGACTGCTGGCGATTCATGTCTGCGTCCTAGAGCGAAGAATTGCGATGGTCTATTGCCTGCGCCATGCCGAGTGCCACGGGAATCTTGCTCTTTTTGATGCTCTGGGCCATGTAATAGCCAATGATAGCCGTGAACAGCGCATACGTGGCGAAAGCCACATGGAAAGACCAGTAACCGTTGAGGGCAAAGATGCCGCTTTTGAAGTAAGGCAGGAAGGTCAGCGGCAGAAACGACAGACCCGAGAAGAGAGCCAGCACGCCAGCCCACTTCGGCACGAGCACCGGCTTCACCTTGTCGGTAAAAGCGAAGATGCAAATGGCGATGGTCTCAATCGTCGTGATCATGTAGGTCATATCGTAGGTGCACCAGCCGAGGAAGTGGCACATTTTGATCAGCGTCGGATCGACGGTACCGGCATACTCGGCGCACCACAGCCAGAAGACCGGACAGAAGGCCAGGACCCAGGCCGTCAGCAGACCGCCCGTCAACTGCAGCAGCGAGAGAATGTGATTCTTTTCGCGGTCCCACATCAAGGCCGTTAACGCGCAGGTCCAGGGCAAATACAACATGCCCAGGCAGGTGGAAAGCGACTGCCCAAGCAGAATGTCGCCGCGATACTTCAGATAAAAGTTGTTGACCAGATCCGTGGCGCTCATGGCGGGGTCCGGCGGCGGGTAGTTGTGCCCCAGGATGCACCAGCTGATGCCATACAGCAGGACAAAGGCAGGACCGCACCATGCGCTGACCAGAAGGGTTTTGCGAAGGATATTCTCGTTCATCTCGTCTCCGTGAATATGCAGGGATACTCTTTCTCTGCCGAATTAGGACATACGTCCGATCTATTTTTATCGTAACGGGATGGCTCTCGCGCATCAAGCGCCGGCGGCCTGAACGAGGAGATGAATGTTTTCTCCGAAGTTGGAGAGCGTCACACCGCAAAAGAGAGCAGAGCCACGACAAAACACCGCGATCCGGGTTCGCATGAACAGGAAGCTCGTGCGCACGTCTGAGGTTTGTTCATGAAAAGGATGCTGACGGTACCTGCTCTCGCTGTCGTACTTCTCTCAGCTTCGATTCTCCCGGCCCAGTCCAGTCCGCATCGCCCTGGTGGAATGTCCCAGACTCCTGGATCGCAGCAGGGACGGGCGCTTATCAAAACAGGCAGTCGTCTCGTACCGCTCACGACACAGGAACAGGCACAACAGATGTTGAATCGATTCACCTTCGGCGCACGTCCCGGTGACCTCAAACAGGTCATGGCGATGGGGCCGGAGAGGTGGTTCGAGCAGCAACTGAATCCCCAATCGATCACGGACACAGCTCTCGATCAGCGTTTGAGGGATTATCCGGTACTTGCCATGCCGTTGGACCAGACCGTACAACTGTTCCCGCCGCAATTTGTCATCCAGCAGGTCGCGCAAGGCAAGATCCCGTATCCGAAGGCTGCTGATCTGGCGGCGGCTTATCAGGTCGTCGTCTATCGCTACAACAAGAATCTCGAAGAGAAGCGTGTCGATGCCGACGGCAAAGACCACACTCCTTCCGAGGCTGATGCTGCGGAAAACAAGAGAAAGGGGCAGGCTGCTGCGGCTCGCGTCGCAGGAGAGCTCTTCGCCCTCGATCGTGGTAAACGCATGGCGGCGTTACTTGCGATGCCGGTCGAGGACCGGGCCGCATTTACCAGCTATCTTGCGGGAGATCAGAAGAAAGTTTTGCTTGCCGGGTTTACTCCGCGAGAGCATGAGCTTTTCTACAACATGGCAGGCAGCAGCCCCTTGAGTCCGTCATCGAGCCTTCGCGTGCCGCAGGAGCTAAGTGAAGCAAAGGTTCTGCGTATGATTCTTTCTCAGAGGCAGCTTCAGGAAGTGATGACAGACTTCTGGTTGAATCACTTCAATGTCTTTGCTCCGAAGGATTCCGATCAGTGGTACATCGCGTCCTACGAGCGTGATGCCATTCGCCCTCATGCTTTGGGCAAGTTCAGCGATCTGTTGCTGGCCACGGCGCAGAGCCCGGCTATGATGGTTTATCTTGACAACTTCGACAGCATCGGACCAAACTCCGAGGCGAATGGCGGAAAGCGGAAAGATGGCAAGCGCAATGGCCACGGGCTCAATGAAAACTACGCCCGCGAAGTGATGGAATTGCACACCGTAGGCGTCGGCGGAGGCTACTCGCAGACCGATGTAACTCATCTCGCCGCCGTCTTGACCGGCTGGAGCGTCGATAACCCGAACCTCGGAGGAAAGTTCATCTTCGATCCGAAAAAGCATGAACCGGGACCGAAGCAGTGGTTCGGAGAGACGCTGCCCGACGATGGCACTCCCGCTGGCGATTTTCAGCAGGGCGTCAGCGCGCTGAAACATCTGGCGTCGCTTCCGCAGACGGCGCACTTCATCAGTTGGGAGCTTGCGCAGCGCTTTGTTGCCGACGATCCCCCTCCCGCGCTGGTCAACGCGATGGCGAAGACCTATATGGAAACGGGTGGAGATATCAGGGCAATTCTGCGGACCATGGTTCGCTCCCGCGAGTTCAACTCGACGCAATACTTTCGCAATAAGGTAAAGACGCCGGAAGAATTTCTTGCGTCCGTTTTTCGTGCGACGGTAACCGACCCTGTCGACCCGGCCGCGCTGGTGCAGGTGGAACGGCAGATGGGAATGCCCTTTTACGGAAAGCTGGAACCGACCGGATATTACATCACCGCGGAGCAATGGATGAACACCACCGCGCTGCTCGATCGGCTGAACTTCTCGCTGCAACTGGTAAAGGATGGCGCGCAAACGCAACGATTTGATGTGACGCGATTGCTGGCCTACGGTCTGCTTACGTCGCCTGTCGTTCCTATCTCGGCGGCGTCGCCAAAGACCGGCTCGGCACACGCTTTTCGCTTCGAGCCGGCGTCGAACACGTTGAATAATCCGGTGCCAGAGAGTCCGGCAAGTATCAACCTGACGCTGAACATTCTTGAGGACACCTTGATTGGAGGGCCGGTCTCGGCGAAAACGAATCTCCTGATCCTGCATCATCTCCAGAAACAGGGAGACACCTCTCCCAGCACAACCCTGAATACGTTGACGGCGCTTGTGCTTGGATCGCCGGAGTTTCAACTACACTGAGCTCGTTGTATCAGGTCTACAGCCATCAACAAGGAGGAATGCCGATGCAAACAACCAGACGTGGATTTGTGAAAAACGGAGCCTTGGCTCTTGTCGGAACGTCGGCTATTCCGAGCTTTCTGGCTCGCGCCGTTATGGCGGAGAGTTCTGCGGCGGCGGCTAACCATCGCAAGTTGGTCGTCATCTTTCAGCGCGGAGCTGCCGACGGCCTGAACATCATCGTACCTTACAAGGAGCCGAACTACTACGCCATGCGGCCAACGCTGGCCATCCAGCCGAATCAGGTGCTTGATCTCGACGGGTTCTTCGGACTGCATCCATCCATGGCGGCATTGCAGCCGCTCTACCGGAAAGGTCATCTAGCCATTGTTCATGCCACGGGGCTGCCGGATTCAACACGCTCGCACTTTGATGCGCAGGACTTCATGGAAAGCGGCACTCCCGGTCTGAAGGCCACTGCCGACGGATGGCTCAACCGGGTGTTGCAGGCGGAGGAGAACGTGAGCCGCTCCCCGTTTCGTGCCATTGCCCTTGGCGGTCAGGTGCCACGGACACTTGAGGGGCGCGTTCCAGCAATCGCGGTCGGCAATCTCCAGGATTTTACGATAGGTGGACGCGGATCGTCCTCCTCGCCGATTGGCGATACGTTGGAACAGATGTATGCCGCGAGCCCTAACTCCGTGCTTCACGGCACGGGAGAAGAGACCTTTGAAGCCGTCAAAATGCTAAAGGCCACAAATCCTCAAAAGTATAAGCCGGAGCACGGTGCTCAATATCCAGCCGCATTCGGGAACAATATGAAGCAGATTGCGCAACTCCTCAAGGCTGATCTCGGCGTCGAAGCGGCCTTCGCGGATATCGGCGACTGGGACACTCACCAAAATCAGGGCAATATCAATGGCCATCTGGCGAATCGCCTGAAGGAGTTCTCGGAATCAATCGCGGCCTTCTGGCAGGACATGGGAGACGATGCCGAACAGATCACACTCATCACGATGTCTGAGTTCGGCAGAACAGCGCGCCAGAATGGCTCAGGCGGCACCGATCACGGGCACGGCAATGTCATGTTCGTTCTTGGCGGCCACGTGAAAGGAGGCCGGGTGTACGGCAAGTGGCCGGGCTTGGCAAACGAGCAGTTGAATGAAGGCCGCGACCTCGTTATCACTACCGATTACCGGCGCGTTGTTGGCGAAGTTGCCTACAAGACGCTGGGGGCAAGAAATCTCCATCGCGTCTTTCCCGGTGCGCAGGTCGATCCGGGTGATTTTCTTAACATCGTCTGAGGAACATGCCATGTACTAGAAATCGACCCGCGCAATCGCCGTCCACAAGCATCCCGGAATAGAGGCGTCTTCGCTTGTCGATAAAATTGGCCACAGTGTTCAGAAAGGGTGCAGACCGTCTGCCCTGCCTAGCGGACAATACCAGCGGTCGCGATTGGGGGAATTCTAACGGGAGCAACAACAGCGAATGTTTATTTGGGATAATCTTTTATCTCGTCTAGCGGCGCACGACAACTCTTTGGCGAGGCGGTCGTTGCTGCACTCGCCAAGCTCTATAGCTTGTTTGATTAACTCGCATGTTTCCATGACTTCTTGCAATCCATCGCCACTGACGAAAATCTATTGTTGAAACTCCTGCGTCCATTCCAGAATAAGCCGCACTGGGCCCAGGCGACCATTTTACCCCATAACCTTCCATAACAACCGCTGCTCGGGACTTTCGCCGGTGGGCGAAGATGAGCGTGATCGCAGATTTTGTTCTTTCGGCATCCGACAGAGGAGCCTGAGAGCTTTATACACGGGATCGGAAGCACGTCAGGATTTGATTGGAAAATGCCTATGTTTCTCGCCGAATCGCCGACTGAATCAAACAAGCCCCACGAGCCTGGACGCAGTTATGCCAGGCCCGGCGAACTTGCCCGCAGGAGTGGAATGGTCGAGGTGCGCGGGGCACGCGAGCACAATCTTCGCAACATCAATGTGGATATTCCGCGGGACGCACTGGTTGTGTTTACCGGCGTGTCGGGCTCGGGTAAATCGTCTCTCGCGTTTGGCACGCTCTACGCCGAGGCGCAGCGGCGCTACCTCGAATCGGTTTCGCCTTACGCACGGCGGCTGTTTCACCAACTCACGGTGCCGGAGGTGGACTCGATCAATGGCCTGCCGCCCGCTGTTGCCCTGCAACAGCAGCGTGGCTCGCCCACCATGCGCTCTTCGGTGGGCAGCGTTACGACGCTCTCCAATCTGGTGCGCATGCTCTACTCACGCGTCGGTGTCTATCTGCATGGGCGGCCCATGCTGCACGCGGAGAATTTCTCGCCCAATCGCGTGGAGGGCGCATGTCCCCTCTGCCATGGACTGGGCCGAATCTACGACGTGACAGAAGAGTCGATGGTGCCCGACGATTCGCTCACCATTCGCGAAAGAGCGGTTGCGGCGTGGCCGACTGCGTGGCAGGGGCAGAATCTGCGCGACATTCTCGTCACGCTGGGGTACGACGTCGACAAACCCTGGCGCGAGCTTTCAAAGAAAGATCGCGACTGGATCCTCTTCACCGACGATCAGCCCACAGTGCCGGTGTACGCGGGGTTCACGCCCGCCGAGACACGGCAGGCGCTCAAGCGCAAGATGGAACCGAGCTATCAGGGCACGTTCACAAGCGCCAAGCGCTATGTGATGGAGACTTTCGGAAAATCGGAGAGCGCGATGATGAAGAGGCGCGTTTCCCAGTTCATGCTGAGTGTGGAGTGTTCGGCGTGCCATGGGAGGCGGCTGCGAGCCGATGCGCTCGACGTGAAGTTTGCGAGCCTTGATATTGCCGAGATGTTCGGCTTGTCGCTGAAGCGCCTGGACGCACTGCTTGAACCGCTCGCCGCGGGGAAGGGCAAGCGACGAGCAACCAACAACGATCATCCTGAAAAAGAGATTGTGGCACAGCGGATCACGGCAGACATCGTGGCGCGGCTACAGGTATTGCTCGACCTGGGCCTTGGCTACCTGTCGCTGGAACGGAACACGCCGTCGCTGTCGCCGGGCGAGTTGCAGCGGTTGAGGCTGGCTACACAGTTGTATTCGAACCTGTTCGGCGTGGTTTATGTGCTGGACGAACCGTCAGCCGGACTGCACCCATCAGACACCCAGGCGCTGCTTCGCGCACTCGATGCTTTGAAGGCTGCCGGCAATTCGCTTTTTGTGGTCGAACATGAGTTGGACGTTGTGCGCCACGCGGATTGGATCGTCGATGTGGGGCCGGGAGCGGGCAGCAAAGGCGGCGAGATTCTCTATAGCGGCCCACTTGCCGGCTTGTGCAGCGCGGCGCGGTCGGAGACGCAAAAATATCTGTTCGGCGCGGAACCCATAGCCAAGAAGACACGCAGGACTCCTACAAATTGGCTGCGCCTCAGGAACATTACACGTAACAATCTGCACGCGCTCGATGTGTCCATTCCGCTGGGAGTTTTTACCTCCATCACGGGCGTTTCGGGTTCAGGAAAATCAACCTTGGTGAGCCAGTCGTTGGTGGAACTGGTTGCGCAGCGTCTAGGCGAGCCTGTGTCCAGAGAAGCAGAGGAGGACGAGCCGCTGGCACAGACCGCGGACCAAATCGTGCATGGCGAGATTGTCAGTGGGATGGAAGGCATTGGCAGGCTGGTGCAGGTGGACCAGAGACCGATCGGACGCACGCCGCGGTCGAATATGGCCACGTATACTGGACTCTTCGATAACGTGCGCAGGCTTTTTGCTTCGACCAGAGCGGCGAAGGCGCGCAAGTTCGACGCGGGGCGCTTTTCGTTCAACGTACCGAAGGGGCGATGCGCGACCTGCTCGGGAGAAGGCTTTGTCTGCGTGGAACTGCTCTTTCTTCCCAGTGTGTATTCGCCGTGCCCCACGTGCCACGGCTCGCGCTACAACGCGGAGACATTGGAAGTGAAGTACCGCGACAAGACCATCGCCGATGTTCTGGGCATGACGGTCGAGACAGCGCTTGAGTTTTTTGCCGACGAGCCGCAGCTTCGACGCTCGTTGACGGTGCTGCGCGAGGTAGGGCTTGGCTATCTGCGCCTGGGCCAGCCGGCGACTGAGCTCTCCGGCGGCGAAGCCCAGCGCATCAAACTCGCTACCGAGTTGCAGCGACCTGAGCGCGGCAACTCGCTCTATGTTCTAGATGAACCGACGACGGGTCTGCACCCATCCGATGTTACGCGGCTGGTAGTCCAACTGCATGAGCTGGTGGAGTCCGGCAACACCGTGGTGGTGGTTGAACACGATATGCACATTGTCGCCAGCAGCGATTGGGTCATCGACATCGGTCCCGGAGCCGGCGAAGAGGGCGGATTGATTGTGGCTGAGGGAACCCCCGAGCAGGTTTCTCGAGCACACGCCAGCAGGACAGCGCCCTTCCTGGCCGCCTATCTTTCTCATTCTGGTTAGAAGCCTACGGTTCACTGCTGCTGGCCGTGCGCTTGCCTTCCTGCGCCGGAGCTGCCCTAGATGGCAAAAAGCCGGTGAACCCCCAAGTGGGCTCTTCCGCACTTTTGGTGAAAACGGACAGAAAACAACCGCAAGCGCGCACACTTCAATCTGGGCGCGGCCGCTGAGAAGAACGCCGCGCCGCAACCTCTGTAAAATCAGTGTCAGTTTACCGCAATTTCTGCCTGTTAGGCAGTATCACCAAAAGTGCGGAAGAGCCCCAACGTGGCCGGTTTTGAAGTGATCATAAGTGACCGCCTTCGGGTGATCGCCAAGGTTCAGCATTGAACATGGAAAGGAGTCTACAGGATGGTCCAACAGATTGAAGCAATCGAACCAGACACCAGCAATGCGCAGGACGCGGCCAGAATTGCACTGGGCCTGATGCTCATGACCGCAGGAACCTCGCACCTCACCTTTGCGCGCGAGCCATTTAAAGCACAGGTCCCTACCTGGGTACCCCTCGATCCCGACACGGTCGTTCTTGAATCGGGTGTCGCGGAGATTGCGCTCGGAGCAGCGCTGGCCTTTTTTCCGAAGAAGAAAGCTCTCTTTGGCCGCATCGCAGGCGCGTTCTTCACTTGCATTTTTCCCGGCAATATCGCCCAATATACGCATCGCCGCAATTCCTTCGGCCTGGATACGGATGGAAAGCGCCTTGCCCGTCTCTTCTTCCAACCGGCGCTCGTCGCATGGGCCTTATGGTCCACAGAGGCATCGTCCCGAAAGCGGCCGCACGATTGACCAGCTCCTCTCTGAGGGCAACCACTGGATCAATGCGGAGCGCATCGAGTTACGTGCGGCCACGTTTAGGATGTGGCGCGGATCGGCGCACACTGGCCTGCTTTGCGGGACAATATTGGACTGTCTACGTCGCTTCCTTAGGGCAGCCAAACCGTGCGTTCAGTGGTCCACCGGGCATTCATACCGTATGAGATCGCGATTGCCGACGCGCCGCAAACATAGCGTAACGCTTGACTCAAGCGATCTGCTTGCCAGGCTCCGACCCGGCTGATTGGTCGAACACCGCGTCGACAGTGATTTTGACAACAGCGTGGGGCGTAGGCAAGCCCTTCTGAAATTCCGCCACCTGCTTGCAAGCGGCCTCGAAGAGTGGACCGGAATCGACCAATTCAGCCGTTCCCTTCAACTGGTACCCCTTACCTGTGGATGGGTCCGCGATCGTCACCGCGATCTGCTTATTCTCGAGCAGGTTCTGCCTGGTCTTTCCCGAAAACAAATCAGCGAAACAGACATGCTGCGAGTCCAGAAGTCTGAGAGTGCCTTTCGGTGTAGTGTTGGGATTTCCCTGGCAGGACGCGGTCGCAACCCAAGCCAACTTGCCGGGAAGAAAATCTTGCACTTCTTTCGGAATTTCCATCATTCTACCTTTCAATTGCGGAGCCTGAACAAGGCGCAATCCAGTGCCTCCGGGACGACTCCGTTGTTCCCTGATGCCAAAGCGAGGATGCGAATGGCAACCTCAACTGATTATTTCGGGCCAAAAGCAAAGTAGGCCAGAATCACGAAGCAGACCACGGCGAGACCACCGTGGACGATCACCAATCCTTTGGGTTGTGCGCCCTTGGAACGCTTGTAGCCCAGCACTAGGCCAAGCGGAATGATAATCAAGGCCAGAGCGATATTAATCAAGAGCCGATGATCGCCGATAAATGCCGCGATGATTACCAAGGCCGAACCTACAAGCGCCAAACCGACGTGCGCCAACCGCGAGAACGTAGAAGAAATCCTCCCTTTAAATACGTCGGCAGCCATGGAGAGACCCAGCAAGGCTGCAATCGTAAATACGACTACGGAAGAAATGAGCATTGAGAATTCTCCAAGAAATGAAACGGTCAAAGCAGAGTTCTACCGGTCGAGTTCTTCCCCTCTGCCGATGCAACTCCGCCATTGATTGAAAGGAGGCCGTCAGCTTTTTGCCTCCGGCCTCGGAGAACTGGCGTCACAACTGTACGAGTTCCGGAGTAGACGATGGCTGGCTCACCTGCAAGCCCATAGCCTCGGCACAACCTACACCGAAATGAACATACACGTCCCTCTCCTCCTTGAGCGGCATCCAGTAGCCGATGATCCGCTTGCCGTTCTGCGTGCTCTCGGTACATACCGTCCGATGCTCTCGAAGCGCGAGATTCGCTTTGCACTGCTTGCAGGTAGTCGTGAGCGCCTCGGGATTGAGTGAAAAGCATTTGACGCCGGTTGGAGTTCCAACACTACGGCAAAGATCGTTCACCGCCAAGATTGTGCGGTCCTTTTGAACCAGCATGACCGGTTCCGGAAACGGGCCCCACATTGTCTGAAATGCATCAAGGATCGTTTGGTCCAACATAACTGAAGCTCCTATAAGGTTGGTTAACCTGAATCTGAGACGTAGCATCAGGCAATTTATTGCGAGAATTTTACCCGCAAAACTGAGAGCACAAACTCCATTGAGCCCGGGCAATGTCCGATATCTATCTACTATTTGCAGATAGATATCAGCAGCGGTCATGCCGGAGTGCCAACGCCTTCATCGAGCACGGGCGGCGAGAAGCTCCGAGACCTCCTTCATCCGATGGCCGTGACTGGTTTCTTCGCGACCATTTTGGCGAAAGAGCTGGCTTGCTTCGGCATTTTCGCAGCTCTCCGCCCATCGCTCGTAGAGGGCCTCGCCTTCGAACTCTGTCTCTGCCAAGCTGTTCATCAGGTCCACGGTGAGATCGGGTTTCACCCAGCCTGCGAGATAAGGGTTCTCTTCAGGAGCCGGAACAGAATAGTCGGTACCGGTCAGCTTTCCTATGGCTCTGCTGACACGCCATGCATGAGCCAGCTCGTCGCGGCCGCTATCGCTCAGCAGCGCTCGAATTTTTGGGTCTACGGCCCCTGCCGCAAACTCGTCGTACATGACTTTACCTGCCGCTTCGAGAATCACCATCAGCTTGAGATCATCGATAGTAGGCCGAGTGACCGATCCTATATAGGCAAAAGCTTCGTAGAGGTCCTTTGGTGCGTTCGCTGGAAACTTATGCATGTGGTTCTCTCCTTTTACATTTCGCAAATTGGATTCGGAATCGATTTCGGTTAACGATCCATGGCATGCTCTGAATGAGTCGCTGTCCTTATCTTTTGATCGCAGCACTTCGGCAACTGCTGTCTTAGCCGGGGATGGTCTTGAGTGGAATTTCCTGAAGCCCTGTTATTTTTCTCCTCTGCCTTTGGTGAATATGGCTGGTCACGATAAGCACCCTCGGGCCGATGTGCAGCGGGGAGAAAGATCCTCATGCTCTATCGGCCCTATTACGAAGCCCCACGAAACTATATTATTCTCAGTGTTAATGCCAATCCTATGCGATTGGATATTTTACATGTATGATCGGGCATAAGATGTTATGGAGCTTGAGCGCCGAAATCGCCGCATCCTCATCATGGCATGACCATGATATTTTTGAGTTCGCCCTGTGTCTGGACCAGGGCGGGCGGCTTCTGACAGACGATGGCGAGATCGACCTTCGCCCAGCCAGAACCATTCTCATTCCGCCGGGCGCTCATCATCGCTTTGACTTGGCCGCGGATGAGACAAGCCGCCTGAAAATCATCTGCGTTCCGCCGAAGGATCTGCCGGGCTTCGTTTCGCCTCTTCACATCGCCATGCTGGACGGCCTCTGCGGAATCGGCGTGAGTGTGGCGGACCATCCTGGGCAGGAGCTGTGGCTCGGCCAACTGAGCAACCTGATCGTCGATGGGCTGGGTACTGACGACGAGCGATCAAGCCAATTGAATTGGAGTGCGATGAGCCTGCTTCTGTCCCTGCACGCCAAGGAGAGACGCGCGGCAAAAGATCATCCCATCAACCACCACAGGGGCCAGATCGTTGACCTTATTTCGTGGATCGAGAGCAATCTGGGTGAGGACCTCAGTATCCAACAAGCCTCGTTACAGTCTGGTTTGTCTCGCAGTCTGTTGACCAGGGAGTTCCGCCACTATACCGGCAAAAGTTTTGTGGACTACTGCAATGTCCGGCGGGTGCAAAAAGCGGCGACCATTCTAGTGACTCGCTCCGATTCCGTTACGCAGGCGGCCTTGGATAGCGGATTTTCCAATCTCAGCCATTTCCATCGTCAATTCAAGGCACATTTCGGTCTGACCCCAGCAGCTTTTCGGCGCAAGGTAATCGAAGAAGGTGGACTTCACTGACTTCGAGAGACCGGGAACATTGAGGCGATAAGCGCTGTCTTCGCCCCTGAAGACAGTTTCACGCAAGAACATTACTACGGCGGAGTATCAGTCGTTCATGCGCGTCAATGAACTTACTGAACCTCGCATAATACAGTGACATTTCCAGAGATATAGCAGTAAGCTGTCAAGCATGACACGATTGAGCGCGCTACGCCGATACTTCGCAGCCGTGCAAGAACGCCGCCGCGCCGCGCGGCTGTTTGCTGCCGGCAAGCGCTCACAAGCAGAGATCGCCCGTGAACTCCACCTCAGCCGTCAAAGCATGAGCCGATGGTTCGAGGCCTAGCGGCAGAACAAGCCAAATTGGATTCGCGGGGCAGGACGGGCAGGACGCCGGCCGAAACTGAACCGGGTGCATCTCAAGCAGGTGGATAAGGCTTTGCGTCAGGGCGCACAGGCCCACGGCTTCGGAACCGATCTGTGGACATTGCCTCGCGTGGCGGCAGTTATCGAGCGGACCGCGGGCGTTCACTACCATTCCAGCCATGTGTGGAAGATACTGGAGGCCATGGAGTGGAGCCTGCAACGGCCGGCCAAGCGG